>Ga0114920_10001321_pt1 | contig 11391 bp, 9 predicted proteins | sample ChitaG_FD_88683 | JGI IMG/M metagenome (GOLD analysis project Ga0114920, IMG submission 88683) | Deep subsurface microbial communities from South Pacific Ocean to uncover new lineages of life (NeLLi) - Chile_00310 metaG | ecosystem: Environmental > Aquatic > Marine > Oceanic > Sediment ... | reverse complement strand
TCATTTTTCTGGGGGGAAATTTTCCATTCTCCTCTTTCAGTTAGAGCCCACTTCTGCAGGTACAGCGATCGCTGTCCTTTTTCTCCTGACAGGTGTGTTTTTAGCCTTAGCCTGCTTTGTATTTTCCCGGAAAGAGTACATCCTTGAAGACTAGCCTGAATTATTGATAAAAACTGCTAACACCCTTATTTATCTTTAATGATATCAACTTGATAGCATGATTTTCAGCAATAGCTACATGAGCCGATGCCTCGCATTTGCAGCAATCTCGGCCCGTGAATAATTCAGGTATCGTGTAGGAAGTATTTTACTTGATGTCTTCTTCGCCCTCTTTAGGTTTTATTTCACTCTTGAGACTATTTAAGAGTTCTTCGGGAATATTGGCAGAGATTTGTACATTTTCGGGTCCGGACGTGATGGTTATCGCATTCATCAATTCTCCGATTTCAGGTTTATCAGCGGCCATCAGACCTGCAAAGCCTTTGATACCGACTAAAAAATCTGCAAGGTTTTTATTTTTGGTTTCATCTCCACCCATCAATTTGATATCGGCCAGAAGTGCTTGATTCTTATAGTCAAAGGCGATGGACGCGGCCTGGAGGTTCTTGAGATCCTGAAGCATGGGGATATCCGAAGTCATTTCATCCAGTGATTCGGGTGCAAAAAGTATCGCTCCCCAAAAAATAGCCTGTTTATCTGTCTTACTCACAAGGTCTGCTAGGGTTTCATTGCTGTAAAAGTTTTCTTTTTTCTTCTCGATGACATCAATGATTGCTTGAGCTTGAGTTTTTTCTCCAACAAGGATATTTGATTCGTCGATGAATGAGAGACTGATTTCTTTGTCATCTTCCCACATCGCGTAAATCGTGTGGCCTTCATAATCGGTTTCAGTGATTTCTTGGTCTTCTTCCTGAGCTTTTTCCCGGATGAGAGTGAGGAGTTCATCTTTGTCGTAGTTTAAATTCAGGATGAAGGCGAATTTCTCTTTGTCCTCTTCACTTTCTTTTTGTGTCAGGGCTCCGGCGAGAAAGAAAAGATCTTCAAGAGGATCTATGTTGGTCTGTTCGATAAAGGCCTGTATGTCTTCATCTTCAGTGATTGTCTTTCTGGCAAATTCCGTATCCATGGCACGTTCCAGATCGATGAAGAAAACACCATCTGCATTTGCCGGGAGGAGTTTGAGCATATTTTCGGCTTGGGCATTGCCCGCTTTGGGTCCTACTGATTTTCCGCATGAAGTAAACCCGGCTATCACCATAAAGACGATTGCGAAAAGAGTGATAATTTTTTTCATAATATTCCTCCTGAAACGATCTCTTTGTTTCTCATGTTCGATCACTCAGACTATACCAGAATATAGAGACAGAATCGAGGAATAAATCCCATCTATTTTAAGTACTTGTAGAGTTCTAATTGGCTGGAATAGAGCCAGCAGCGGATCCAGATGAAAGAGCAGATAAACATCTGTTGGATCACAAAGACGACCGCAATGCAAACAGCAGAAGATTGAGGAATAATCTCTTTGAGGATGATATAGACGATTGTGAGAGCAAGATTGGTTAAGAGCAGGAGATAGAAGAGCCCCATTGTCGAACCGATATTTTTAAACACAAAGACAAAAGCATCCTTCGTTGTTTGCAGGACATTTCGGCTGTCCTCGAAAACAGTTTTAATTCGAGCATAGTCAAAAACCATCTGGATAAAAAGGAATAGGACATACACAAAGATGCTGGAGATCAGGCTGAGATAAAACGGGATAATTTCCGATCTTGCCGTATCGGACACGTTGTTTACCAGAGTGTAAAGAAAGTATCTGAATGCAATAACCGAGAAAAAAAGGATCCAAGAGAGAATCATAAGAAGAAAAAACCTAGAGGCAAACTTTCCCGCTGCGGAAAAAAACCCTTTGATTGAGAACAAAGGGCTGTCCTTGCTTAAAACAGAGATGATTCCTCCGGAAAGAAACGTGTGGAGTAGTATGTAGAGGGCTCCAAAAACGAGGATGACTCTGGGTAAACTTGTCTCACCAAAATGGATGAGATGGACAAAGTTATCGAGGACAGCGCCCTTCCCGAGAATTGAAGGAGAAAAGGTTGTTTCTATCCCCCTGCTCTGATCTCTGAATTCTTCCCACCAGATATAATCAAATCCTTCCACCATCCGGTCACCGACTTCACTCCGGCCTATGGATTCTTCAAGAGACGTGTACATAGGAACGGCAAGAATGAGCGAAAAGAGAAGGTTGAAAACAAACAGCAAAATCACCATACGAAAATATTTTCTGCTCGTGTGGAATCCTTTGATAAAATTTATAAAAGCTTTCATTCTATTCTTCCTCCTCGATTAACCACCGAACAGAGTAAAGAGCTCTAAGAAATGTTGAAGCCATAAAAGCCAGGAGGATACGCCTTTAAGAGGAGCCAATCTATTGGGTTTAACTTTGCGGCTGTTGTTTGTTCGATTGATATCTAGAACAAGCTTATATTCCGGATCGACCACGGCTTTTACGATCGGGGAGGGGCGATTAAACTTAAACTTTTTCCATCTGTACAAACCGTCCCAATTCTCGACAATCGTTTCACCATTTTTAAAAACAATCTGCACTTCGACCGGAATTTTAACCTCACCCAAACGCCGGACCAGCACCTCGGATTCGAAGATGTCTTGTTTGCTATTCTTCCCATTATCTCTGTACTCTCCATCGAACAGACCTTTAGGATGAGTAGGGCGCGTGTTGGAGATATCCGAGATTGCGTAATCCAGTTTTTCCGAACCGTAAACGAGCTGATCCAGAAACCAGCTCATGTCCTCTCCCGCATACTCGTTGACTACATCGTAAAAATCTTTTGGTTTTGGATGTTTAAACCACCAGCGCATGGAATAGTCTTTGATCATCGCAGCAAAGAGATCTTTTCCCAGGAAGCGTTTGAGCGTTCTGAGCATCAATTCCGCCTTGGAATAGGAGTTGGCGCCATAACTTTCGTCTTCCATAAACTCCCAGGAGTATCTCTGCAATTGATCCATGTTATATGTCTGGCGGTGCCGGGAAATACCATCCGATTCAATGGGAATCTTTACGCCCTTAAATGTAACAGGGATTCCAAAATAGGATTTTGAGAATACAGGTTCTCCATAGGCAGCGTAATAAACCTCTGTGTCCAAAAAAGAGGTGAAGCCCTCATCCATCCAGGGATTTTCGAATTCATTGTTTCCGACCAATCCATAAAAATACCCGTGTCCAAATTCGTGTATCGTCACGCCCTCGGGACTGGGAATGCCTCTCCGTGTCAAAAAATAGGCCCCTCCCGTAAAGAACGTGGGGTATTCCATACCACCAGAGCGGCTGTTGTAGCCGGGATCGACACATGTGGCCGTAGTATAGGGATAGTCACCGTAAAAAATACTGGAGTACTTGATAGCATTTTTAACCGCATTCATGTACCGGTCTTTAAGCTTTTTGTGTTCAGGCTGAAGAAGGAGCGTGATTTCTGTGGTTTTTCCGGGAATAAACTCATAATCTTCCTTGTATTCGAGAAGACGGGGACTTGCCGTCCATGCAAAGTCATGAACGCTGTGCTGATAGAAAAAATGTGTGATTGTCCTATCTTCATTGGCTGTTTGGCCGCGGTGTTCTCCTGTGGCTCCAATGACAAATTGTGAGGGTACTGTGATCCGAACATCATATGTTCCATAGTCGGCAAAGTATTCTGAGGAAGCATGGTACTGGTGGCAGTTCCACTGTCCGTTTTGAAACACACCCATCTTCGGGAACCACTGGGCAATAAAATAGTTGTCTTTATAGACTCCGGTTCTGGAGATAGGGCGGGGAACCTTAGATTTAAAAAAAATACGGACTGTTATGGACTGGCCTGGCTGAATTTCCTGAGGAAGGTTGACCATAAAAACTGTTCTGTCGAAAGGATTTCCGTCATCAGGAGAGCGGAATTCCATATCAGGTTTCAGGTCGATGTCCTCAAAGTTTTCATCCTGGACCAAATCAATTTTTTCGATACGGCAGTATCCCCAATCATCCCTCTCAAATCGTGCCGTTCGGCTTCTGCCTCTGGATGACTCTGTCAGATATGTGCTCATGTTGTTCTGGAATGCATTCCAGTAAAGGTGAAACCAAAGCTCATCAGTCGCATAAGCTGTATCATTGGTCCAGGTGACCAGTTCTTCTCCAAAGATCACTCGCTGCTGGGTATCGAGCAAGATATCTATGGAGTAGTTGGCGATCTGTTTGCAGAAAGGGACATCTGCTGCATGGAGATAGAGACTGCCGGAAAGGATAATTGTTAAAGTCCAAACCCAAAGTTTTTTGTTCAAAGGATCCTCCCTTTCATTTCTTCTCAGTCACCATAATCAGTCTGAGATCCATAACATTTGTGAACGTAGGCCCCGTGAAAATCAAATCGTCTAGGGTCTTGAAAAAATGGTAGGAGTCGTTGTCTAAAAGATAATTTTCCGCATCCATCTGTTTTTGTTTGGCCCTTTTCAGGGTTTGACCATCAACGATAGCTCCGGCTGCATCTGTCGGGCCATCTGTGCCGTCCGTACCACAACTGAAGATGACAGTGTTGCCTAATCCATCGATTTCAATAGCGGCTGCCAGTGCGAATTCCTGATTGCGTCCTCCCGCTCCCTGTCCACGAATGGTCACCGTTGTTTCGCCTCCAGATATAACACATGCCGGGGGGGGCAGGGGATTCTTAGTGCTGATGATTTCTTTTGCAATAGAGGCAAACATTTTCGCCACTTCTTTGGCCTCTCCCTCCATGGACGATGAGAGAATAAGGCTATTGTAGCCCAGCGTCTCTGCCCTCCGTTTGGCTTCTTTTATGGCCTGAATGTTGCTCCCTATGATCACATTCTGGACGTGCTGAAAAACAGGATCACCGGATTTGAGCGTTTCTTCTTCTTTGCCGTTTTGTCCAGAAACGATGAAATCGAATACTCGCTTCGGAATTTTATTTTGAATGTTAAATTTGTTTATGATGTGTTGGCATGTATGATACGTACTCTCGTCGGGGGCAGTGGGGCCTGAGGCAATGCTGTCGAGACGATCTCCAATAACATCAGATAGGATGAGGGCAATGAGGGTTGCAGGATAAGCCAGCTTTGCCAGCCGTCCGCCCTTCAACCTGGAGAGGTGCTTCCGTATGGTGTTGATTTCTTTGATACTGGCACTAACCTCAAGTAAGGTTTGGGTTGTCTTTTGGAGGTCTTTGAGTGTTAATTCCGGGACTGGTGAAGGCAGCAGTGCAGATCCTCCACCTGAAATCAAGAAAATGATCAAATCCCTTTCTCCTACAGATTTGAGCAAACGAATAATTTGTTCGCTGCCCTGCAGGCCCGCATCATCAGGAACTGGGTGTCCCGCTTCATGGACTGTAATATATTTTAATGGACGCGTATGCCCGTATTTGACATTGATAAAACCTGACGTGATCCGATCTGAAAGACACTCTTCGACAGCCTGGGCCATGGCAGCCGCGGCCTTTCCAGTTCCTAACACATAGATATTATCGAAATCAAATAAAGGATATGTTTTTCCATCGACCGTCAAAATTTCCTTTTCAAAGGATAAACACTTCTGGACAGCAGAAAGAGAGTCCACGGAGTGCAATCCTGCTTGAAAGATGTCTAATGCATCGGCCCTTAAATTTTTTATCATCCCTGATTATCAAGCTTATAGCATTCCCTTAATTTTTTCAATTCTCTCCGATTTGTGGTATATGAATAGAAAAGAATGAGGGAGGAAGATTATGCCTAAATTTAAGAGGATAATCCTATTATTTTTGATGGCTGTATTCGTATGGGGCGGGCTTGAGGCAAGAGAAAAGCCTCTGGCAGAGAAGAAACTCATCCAGGCATTAGCCCAGGAAATATCTGGAGAAATCGCCTATCGATACACGGAACGGATTTCTCAATTTGATCGTATTCAGGCTTCAGAGGGATGGCATGATTCCGCAGTTTGGATCCAGGGAGAGTTGGAAAAGATGGGGTACGACAATGCCACAATTGAAGGCTGGCCGTCGAATGGATCCACTTTTTATTACACATACAGAACGCCGATTGGTTGGAGAGCAAAAAGTGCCGAGTTGTGGATGACGGTTCCGGAAGAGCAGAGGCTTTGTTCTTATGAGGAGATTCCTTTGACTCTGGTTAAACACAGCAATGCGGCCGATGTTGAAGCCGAATTGGTGGATGTTGGGACAGGAATCGGAGATGTGTCCTATTTGGAAAAAGATGTCCGGGGGAAGATCGTCCTGGCAACGGCCTATACGGGCGATGTGATGCGGGAGGCCGTCCTAAAGAGAGGGGCGCTGGGGGTGATCACATGGTATCCCCCTGATGTCCGGCCCGGATATCCCAACTTGATTCGCTACACTGCCATCTGGCCAACTTGGGAAGAGCGGGAAAAAATCGGATTTGGATTTAATGTTTCAAAGAACCAGGGGTGGCTTCTAAAGAGAATGTTGGATGAAGGAAAAAAGGTCGTACTCAAGGCCAAAGTACAAGCCGAATACTATGAAACTCAGGTTGAAATCCTCACAGCCTCCCTTCAGGGCAGCATACACCCTGAGACAGAAGTGATGATAATCGGCCATCTCTGCCATCCTCTTCCCAGCGCTAACGATAATGCCAGCGGCTCCGGAGGCATGCTGGAAATGGCAAGGGCATTGAAAAAATTAGTGGATTCGGGCCTTGTTGAACCGCCGAGGAGGACCATTCGGTTTCTTTGGGTTCCGGAATTTGCAGGAACATACCCTTATATCAAAGCCCATCTCGAAAGAACGCGGAACACATTAGCTGTCATCAACTGTGATATGATTGGAGAGGATCTGCATTTGACTGGAGGAACTTTCAATATCACCCGTACTCCTGATTCAATACCCAGTTATCTCAACGATGTGGTTGTCAATTTCACGCTGCTGGCGGAGAGTTTAAACTTGAGGAGTGTGCGTGGAAGCCAGCATCCTTTTGTTTACAGAATTCAGCCTTTTGGAGGCGGGAGCGATCACTATGTCTTCAATGATGGGGCTTTGCGAACACCTTCTGTGATGTTTGGTCACGGGGATACATTCCATCACACAAATCTTGACACTATGGATAAGGTCGATGCGTCCGAGCTGCGCCGTGTGTGTTTTATCGCTCTGGGCTCATCTTATTATATGGCCCATGCAGCTGATAATGAAGCCAAGGACATGTCTCGAATCATTTCAAAGAATGGCTTCGCGCGGCTTTCTTCCGATTATTATGACAGCCTGGGTTTGATGTTGGACGCAAAAAATCCGGACGACCTTCTGGATTTGTACAAGCAAGTTTTAAATGCCATCGAACACTCGGCCAAACGAGAGATGATGTCTGTCTTATCTACTGTTGTATTTGCAGGTGATGACCAAGTCAAAAAATGGATAGAAAATTCGACCGGAAACCTCAGAACTCTGCGATCGACCTTCAAGATTGAAACACAGAAACATTACAAGAATCTCAGCCAACAATTTGGTGTCAAACCCCAGCCCATCCAACAGAGCGCCGAAGAGAAAACCCTAAGCCGGATAGTCCCACTTCGAGATAAGAATTTTGTCTGTCCTCTCCAAACGGATTGGCTTGCTGAAAAACTTGGTGCAGAAGCTTTGGAGGAGATAAAACTTCCAGGGTATACTTCATACGAGGCCTTGAATTTTGTCGACGGATACAGAAGCATTCTAGATATCAGACAGGCCGTTTCTGCAGAATTTGGACCGGTTGAACTCCAGGATGTCCTGACTTTTTTCCGTGTTCTTGAAAGGGCCGGATTGGTGACTTTGGAGAAACGATGAAAAAACCTTTTCAGCAGCTTGTCCAGAACAGGCGGAGTATCCGAAAGTACCTGGAAAAGCCTGTCGAAAGAGAAAAGGTTTTGTCCTGTCTCGAAGCGGCTCGAATGGCGCCGTCTGCAGATCACGTTCAGCCATGGCGTTTTTTGGTTATTGATGACCCGGAGCTTAAAAAGAACTTTTCGGATGAAGTGTTTTCCGGGATCTATTCTCCCACTAAATTTGCTGCGAAAGCCCCGGTGATCATCGTGTTGCTGGCAAAACTTGATGTTATCGCCAACAGAATAGGGAAGCAGATCCAAGGCATCCACTTTTACTTTATCGATATGGGAATTGCGGGTGAACATATAGTGCTCCAGGCAGAAGAGTTGGGATTGGGAACGTGCTGGATCGGCTGGTTCAGTACGAGAAAAACAAGAAAAATGCTGAAGATCCCCAGAAAATATAAAATTGTTTCACTTATGTGTATGGGATATTATGAGGAACGTCCTTCAAAAGAGAAAAAAAGAAAAACACTCGATGAGATCACCTGGTTCAATAAAATTGGAAAAGGCTTGTAAAATACTTTTCTATCTGGTTCTCTTCCATTTTGTTTGGGCAATACACTGAAATGGCTTCGCTACTATTCAGATTTTTAACGCCATTCCCTCACCTCCCTCATCGGCGGTCCCGGAACTGCGCACCTTTGCTCACTGCACTACATGCATTCTCTCAAGAAGACGCGTACCATTTTCACTCATAAATCCCGTGCTCAAACATTCGTGACCGACCGGCGGGGCCGGTTTCCCTTGATGTCGGCTCGAGAAGGCTAAATCTTCAATATTCGCTCAACCATTCCGTGCATTTTTCCAAACAAATTGGAAGAGAACTGTTTATCTTTTTATTTCGTTGAGAGCTTCTTCTACACAATCAAGAGCTTTTCTGAGATAATCCTCTTTCTCACCAAAGCCAAAACGGATGTATCTGTCCATTTCGAATTGATCTCCGGGAACAAGAAGAACACTTTTCTCCCTGCGAAGTTTATCGATCAATTCCGTTGAATTGATGTTCAGGGAATAGTGAGGGTAAACGATAGCACCGGCTTTTGGAGGAATATAGTCAAAAATGTCTCCCTGTCTCTTAAACCATTCATCAAGGATTGGGAAATTATTATTGAGAATATTTCGTGTTCTATTGAGAATCCTCTTTCTGTTTTCAGGTTCAAGAACAATTCGGGCTAACTTGTCACTCACCGCACTAAGGGAGATCGTGGTGTAGTCGTGGTAGGTCCAGATTTCCTGCATGGTATCGGCCGGCCCTGCCATCCAACCTGCTCTCAAACCTGGAAGTCCGTAGGCCTTGGATAGACCGCTGGTCACAATAACCTTTTTATAGCTTCCCCACAGGCTTGGTGTTATCTGGCCGTCCAACTCAGCTCCTTGATAGACTTCATCTGAAAAAATCCATGCACCAACGCTGTCAGCCAGTTCAATAATTGTCCGGCGAGCCTCTTCATTCATTTGAGCACCCGTGGGATTGTTAGGATTGGTAACGGCGATAAGTTTTGTTTTTTGGCTTATAAGATTTCTGAGTTCGGTCAGATCTGGATTCCAGTCTAAATCTGCTCTCAGGTAAAAGGGCTTTATGCAGGCGCCAAAAGATTTCATCAGTCCCCACATCTGCATGTAGTTTGGAAGCATGATCAGTACTTCATCACCAGGCTCCAAAAATTTCCACATCAATAGAAAATTGGCTTCAGCCGAGCCGGTTGTCACCAAAATGTTCTCGATGCCAGCGCCGGGATAGATGTGTGCGATCCTCTCCCGAAGTCCTGTCGTGCCGTTTGTTTGGAGATAACCTAGAGATGTCTTTGCTAAGTCAGCGAAGTTATCATAAGGGACGAGTTCTTCTAAGGTCATGGGATAAACGCCGCTTTCCGAGAGATTGTAATCGACATGAAACTCCCATTTGGACTGCATACGTTCCATCTTAAATTCTTCAATCTTCATGATATTTTTCCTTTTATATTTCCACCTTAAAAAAGCCCTTAAGGGAAAATCCGATGATGATAGAGAGGGCGAGATAGGCGATGAGCCAGTTGATACCCAAACCAAAAAAATTCATATTTCTTGAAGGATAGGAAATCTCTATGTATTTTATCGGTGAGCTTTTTGGCAGAGGAGATTCGGTCGGATAGAAGAATTCTCTAAAAAAGTTTTTCCTGGTCTTTAAGGGTGATATCCGGCTCAGTGTTTTTTGTCCAACCGAGATTCTCTTTGTATACTCCTGGCCATTTACTACTATTTTGATTTCGTGGACACCTTTCTCTTCTACCCGGATGCGCCAGTTTATTTCATTGCTTTCTACGTCCCGTAAAGGTGGTGTTTCGAGAACAATACCTGAATCCGATTTGATATCAATCTGAGTTTCCATCAGGGGGACATCGTCTTGGAGTTTAATTCGGAGGATGGTATTCTGTTTAGGATTGAGTGAATCGTAAGCGAACCAGAAGTTGAGCTGGATGAGTATCAGCATGACCGGAATAATCATCACAAGAAGAGGCTTTGAAGAGTATCCGATGTATTTGAGGTTTGCCCGGAGAATATTTCCTTGAGCCTTGAGAGAAATGCTCAGGCTGTCTTTGAAGAGCCGGAGTTCGAGGAGATGGGCCTTTATTTTGTTCTTCACTTTCCTGATGCCTTCCTGGTTGGAGGTGAACTTATAGATGAACAGCATGAGGAGCCCAGTGAGGAGCGAGACAACGATCATCCCAATCCATGGGCTCATGTTTTGGAAGGGCAGGAAGAGAATTTCAAATATTTTCCCGATAATCGTGTTGATAATCCACATTTTAATTGTTATTGGTTCTTAAACCACTCCTACGAAATATATCCCAGGCCCTTCAATTTTTTCTTAATTTCTTCTTCCGAGTCGGGTTCTTCGAGTTTAGAAATTTCCTTTTCCAAACAATGGGTGATAAATTCTTCAGGTGAAGAATATCCCGATAGCTCTGCAAACTTTTTGACTTTGTCCACCAACTCTTTTTCGAGTTTCACTTTTGCCTTTCCCATATTTATCTCCTCTGTCCTAAAAAATAGAATTCCCTATCATGTCCTTCGGTTTTTCTATTCCGAAGAGTTGAAGAATCGTAGCGGTCAGATCAAAGAGGGCCGGAGCCTCAGATATAATTTTTTTATTGGTGAAGATGATTCCCGGAATAACCTCAGGATCCATACAGTGGTCTCCACTCCATTTCTGTGCATTATCCTCTAAAATGTTTTCGGGAATTCCTCCTAATGGAGTTGCCCATGAAGCGCGGTAACCCTGGTTATAGCCAATAATAAGATCAGGGGCATTGTTTGAATAGGGCCCCTGATAGATCTCCTTTGAAACATAGGCCTTAAGAACAGGCTTTTCTCCAGTTTCAGGATCTGTGAATTCTTCGAGTTTTCGGGCAATTTCATGGACAAGATTGTCCATTTCAGCGCCGGAGGAGACAATCCCTTCGGCCTCTCTTCCTTTTTGATTTATGTATAGACTGTTGATCCCAAGGGCATAGGCTTTAGATCTTGCCCAGTCTGTATTATCG
>Ga0114920_10001320_pt1 | contig 11392 bp, 8 predicted proteins | sample ChitaG_FD_88683 | JGI IMG/M metagenome (GOLD analysis project Ga0114920, IMG submission 88683) | Deep subsurface microbial communities from South Pacific Ocean to uncover new lineages of life (NeLLi) - Chile_00310 metaG | ecosystem: Environmental > Aquatic > Marine > Oceanic > Sediment ... | reverse complement strand
GTGGTAATGAAAGGATGTTCTCCGGAAATAAGTCACAAGACAGAAAGAGGACTCGTGCGTATAGATGTCAGAAATGATACCGAGGCATTGAATGCCTTCAATGATATTACATCCGGCATGAACGGCAATACGGGTGCTGTCCTCGTCCAGGAGATGGTAAAGGGAAGAAGGGAATTGGTTATCGGGTTGATTAGGGATCCCCAGTTTGGACCATGCGTCATGTTTGGTCTCGGGGGTATATTCACCGAGATTTTGAGGGATGTGTCGTTTCGACTTGCACCTCTAGAGAAAAGAGATGCCCTCGAAATGATGAATGAAATCAAGGCCCATAAGATACTCGATGCTGTCAGGGGCATGGAACCTGTTGACAGGGATATCTTGTCAGAGATGTTAATCAATGTTGGAAACATCGGTCTGACCAACGACACCATAAAAGAGATAGATATCAACCCTGTTATCATATCCGGCAGCCACCCCATAGCTGCAGATGCCCTGGTTATACTCCAACCTACCACATAGGCCCGACCGCATTGCTTGCAGTTTTGCTGAGACATTCAGCCCGAGGCCTCTCTGCGGGTAACAGCACAAAACGATCGAGGAAATGGCAATTCCCTTTTCTTGCCTCGGAATTTTTCGGCGTTGAGAAGTTGTTTGTTGTTTAAAAAGGTAATATTCAGGAAGGGGGTTCACCACCATGGCAAATAAAATAATCAAATGGCTTGGGCATGCTGGTTTTCAGATTACATCTGGGAAAGGAAAAATAATCATCATCGATCCCTGGTTAACCGATAACCCCTTAGCCTCCTGCAAGGCAGAAGATATTACCAAAGCCGATTTCCTCCTCGTAACCCATGATCATTTCGATCACATCGCTGATGCAGCTCAGATTCTAAAGGCCACCGGTGCTACCCTCATTGGCATGCCTGAGACAGTGGGCAGGTTGAAAGAAGAGGCAGGAGTACCAGACTCTCAGATAGTTTTTGGCACAGGCATGAATATCGGTGGCACCGTGTCTTCCAACGGTATTGCCATAACCATGACCCAGGCCTTTCATTCCTCACAGACAGGGAGTCCTGCAGGCTACCTCATAAGGCTGGAAGATGGTTATACTGTTTACCATGCCGGAGATACCGGCATATTCTCTTCAATGAAGCTCCTCGGCGAACTCTTCCACATTGATCTGGCCTTGTTGCCTATTGGTGGAGTATTTACCATGGATCCGAAGCAGGCATCGGTAGCTGCCAAGCTCTTGGGAACAAACACCGTTATTCCCATGCACTATAAGACCTTTCCCATTCTGGAACAAGACACCTCATCTTTTACAGAAATCATGAGGAAAGAGGCCTCTGGCATTGAGGTAGTAGTTCTCGATCCAGGCGAAGAATATATAGTCTAGGATCGACAGGCTGTTGCCGAAATCCCTTTTCTCTTAGTCTAAAACGTTTTTTGATAAACCTAAGGCTCCCTCCAGGCGATGTCAAAACTCACCCTTAGGGCAGGGTCACGTCATAGTGAAACCTAACCTATTGATTCTTAAGCTTCTTGCAGGGTATGGGTGTCTTTTTTTTGGATTATGCCCCACATAGTTTAGATGAGTGGGCGTTTCAAAATGGTTTATATAGATGGAGCCTATGATTCTAAGGCTTATGGCGCAATAAACCATTTTGAAACGACCCAGTAAGGGGCCATGTCACAGGGCATAACCAAAAAAAAGATACCCATACCCTGGGCTTTGACGTTACCCTGTGCTTAGGTCTCAAACAGTTGACATCGCTTATCTTCCACTTCGCCAAGATTTCTTAGCAAAAAACGTTTTAATGACCGCTCAAAGGCATTTCTGTTTGGGCAACAGCCCGTCGAGATATGAGGTTTATCTTGATTGGCAAGTCTTTCGCGTTTCCATTGCAGTGGTAAAAAAACGAAAAAATGAAAAAAAGGGACTAAAAACTATTGACAAACAATTTTTTTTCATTTATATAGTACCGAATCTCAATAAGATATTCTAAACAAATGAATTCAACACATCAAAACATTATAGGCATTATCAGGGCAACAGGGCTAATTATACCTTCCCTGTTGCTCCTCCTCCTGGTAGGTAACTTAAAACTACCGGGCCTGATAATGGCATGATGTTTTTAAACGACTTCAAAACCCGCTATCAGGCCTGACTGATAGCGGGTTTTTCGTTGGAATAAAGGGAGCACAATAATGGAACAACAGGTTTTAATCTATGACACCACACTAAGAGATGGCACCCAGGGTGAACAAATCAACTTTTCTGCAGAGGAAAAACTTCGCATTGCCCAAAGGCTCGCGGAACTCGGTATTCACTATATAGAAGGTGGCTGGCCTGGTTCAAATCCCAAAGATATGCGATTCTTTCAACTGGCAAGAAAGGTACGGCTTAAACCGGCGCGGTTGACAGCTTTTGGCAGCACCAGAAAAACGAACATACTGGCAGAAAAGGATTCTAACTTGAAAGCGTTAGTACAGGCTGGAACCCAGACCGTTACCATATTTGGAAAGAGTTGGGACCTTCATGTGACTGATATACTGGGTGTTTCATTGGAAAAAAACCTTGCCATGATTGCTGATTCGCTCAGGTATCTTAAATCAAACGGCAAGGAGGTTATTTTTGATGCAGAGCATTTCTTCGACGGCTATAAGGCGAATCCCCGGTATACCCTAACAACGATCCAGGCTGCAATTTCCGGTGGAGCTGATATCATCGTACTTTGCGACACCAATGGCGGCACCATGGTACGTGATGTGGAAGAAATAGTTGAAGCGGTCAAGAAATCTTTTCCAGGGATCCCGCTGGGTATCCATACACACAATGACTGTGGCCTGGCGATAGCCAATTCACTGGCTGCCGTTGAAGCAGGTGCGGCCATGGTTCAGGGAACAATCAATGGCTATGGCGAGCGCTGTGGAAATGCGGATCTTATCTCTGTGATTGCCAGTCTTCAATTGAAGCTCGGTAGAAAGTGTATCGAAGGGAGCAAAATAGAGCACCTGACCGAGGTTTCCAGATATGTCAGTGACATAGCAAACATCCCGCCACTCAATGAAAGGCCCTTTGTTGGCCGAAGCGCCTTTTCCCACAAAGGTGGAATGCATGTGAGTGCTATTTTGAAAAACCCTCGCGCTTACGAGCACATCGAACCTGGCACTGTTGGAAACAAGCGCCGGGTGCTCGTTTCAGACCTCTCAGGTAAAAGCAACATAGAATACAAGGCCAAGGAAATGCATCTAACCTTGGGAGGAAATGGCTACGACAGCAAGAAGATTGTTGAAGAGATTAAGCAAATGGAAGACCAGGGCTATCAATTCGATGCTGCTGAAGGTTCCCTCGAACTCCTGATGAAGAGGACCACAGGCCAATTCAAGGAACCTTTTTCCCTCCTTTCTTTACGGGTGATCAATGAGAAAAATAAGGATGCCCAGTCCACCTCTCAGGCGACCATCAAGATATCGGTAGGAGACGAGGAAGAGATTACAGCCGCTGAAGGAAACGGACCCGTGAATGCTATCGACAATGCCCTTCGTAAGGCCCTGAGTAAATTTTATCCTGCTATACGAGAGATGAGGTTGGTTGACTTTAAGGTGAGGGTATTGGAAGGCAGTGCTGGAACAGGCGCACGGGTCAGGGTTCTCATAGAATCAAGGGATGGTAAAGACATATGGAACACGGTAGGTGTTTCAGAGAACATTATTGAGGCAAGTTGGCAGGCCTTGGTGGACAGCATCTACTTCAAGTTAAGTAAAGACTAAACTTTGGGGCTGATTGCTCCACAGGTAGACGGACCATGGTTCAAATCGATTTTGAAAAGGTGAAAAAAGCCGCGGGGAATTCTGTGAAGAAGGCCCTGCGGCGGGCGCTTGCTTTCATTTCTCGCGGTTCCAATATCGTTTGATCATAATAATTACCACCTAATGATGAAATGAAAGGAGCGTTTCCATGGAAGACAAGATTATCGTGTTTGATACTACCTTGAGGGATGGGGAGCAGTCTCCAGGCTTTAGCATGAACACTGCTGAGAAAATCCACCTTGCTTCCCAGTTGGAAAACCTTAGGTTAGACGTACTTGAAGCAGGTTTTCCGTCCTCTTCGCAAGGAGATTTTGAGGCAGTTCAGATGATCGCTCAAAAGATTAGAACTGTGCAGGTAGCCGCCCTTGCTCGGACCTCTAAACTGGATATTGATGCCGCATGGGGTGCAATTAAGGGGGCTGCAAATCCCCGCATTCATGTTTTCATTGCCACCTCTGATATCCACCTTGAGCATAAATTAAAGATGAATAGAGATCAGGTCATTAACCAGGCAGTTGACGCAGTGAAATACGCCACACAATTCACGAACAATGTCGAGTTCTCAGCTGAGGACGGTTCCCGAAGTGACCGAGACTTTCTTTGCAAGGTTTTTGAAGCTGCTATTTCAGCCGGAGCCACCACAGTCAATCTTCCTGACACCGTGGGTTATGCTATTCCTGCTGAGTTTGCTGACCTTGTTGCCTATGTGAAAAGTCACACGCCAAATATTGGCAAGGCAATTCTAAGTGTTCACTGTCACAACGATCTGGGCCTGGCCACAGCCAACACCTTGGCGAGTATCAATGCTGGAGCTAGGCAGGTTGAGGTTACCGTAAATGGGATTGGAGAGCGTGCAGGCAACACATCTCTTGAAGAGGTCGTTATGGCCCTCCACACCAGGAGGAATTATCTGCCTTATTATACAGAAATTGATACCAGAGAGATATATCCATCAAGCCATTTGCTCGCAATGATTACCGGAATACCGGTCCAGCCCAATAAAGCCATTGTAGGAGCGAATGCCTTTGCCCACGAGGCTGGCATTCATCAGGATGGGGTCTTAAAAAATAAGACCACCTATGAAATCATCGAGCCTACTACCGTTGGTTTGAAAACCAATCGTCTTATTATGGGGAAGCATTCAGGCCGGCACGCATTTAGGGATCGTTTGAGGAAGCTCGGGTATGAATTGCCCGAAGGAGATATCGACCGTCTGTTTACAAAGTTTAAAGACCTTGCAGACAAAAGGAAGGAAATCGTGGATGAGGATTTAGAAGTCCTCGTTGCCGAAGAGGTGCTAAGAGTTCCAGATACCTATAAACTCAAGTACCTTAATGTGATCAGCGGGACTGCAACTGTCCCCACCGCGACAGTACAATTGGAGATCCAAGGCAAGGAAAAACAGAAGGCAGGGTTTGGCATAGGTCCCATTGATGCCACTTATAATACTATTGCAAAGATGACCGGAACGAAATCCAAACTACTTCGATTCTCTATTGATTCGTTAACTGGCGGGACAGATGCCCAGGGAGGCGTGACGGTGCGACTGGAAGAAAACGGGGTGCAGACACTCGGTAAAGGGAACGATCCTGACATTATAGTCGCCAGTGCAAAGGCCTTTATTAATGGATTGAATAGACTGGCACATCTTAAGCGGAACTCATCGGCTCACAAGACCAAGTGAGCCAACAATGCTCACGCACTCTGTCGGCTCTCCGCGGAGGGGATAGTAGGAGAACATAAAAGATGCCCATGACCATGACTGAAAAGATACTTGCTCAGCACGCCTCCCGTACCGATGTCTCCCCTGGGGATCTCATAGAGGTTAAGGTGGATCTAGCCATGGCCAATGATATCACTGCCCCGTTGGCGATAGCGGTTTTCAACGAGGTAGGAAATCAGCCAGTATTCGACCCCAACAGAATTGCGCTCATCCCTGACCACTTTGTGCCTAACAAGGATATTGAGTCAGCCGAGCAGGCCAAGGTGATGCGGGAATTTGCCATTCACCATCAGATTCACCATTACTATGAAGTGGGGCAGTCCGGTATTGAACATGTACTCCTGCCTGAAAAGGGCCTCGTCATACCTGGAGATCTGGTTATCGGGGCAGATAGCCATACCTGTACGTACGGCGCCTTGGGCGCCTTTTCCACCGGTGTCGGGAGTACCGACCTCGGGGTAATACTGGCCACCGGCAAGACCTGGCTTAAGGTACCCCCAACAATCAAAATCGAATACGAGGGCTCTCTGCTGCCCTGGGTGAGGGGAAAAGACCTTATACTCTATACCTTGGGCACGTTGGGAGTTGACGGCGCAAACTACTGCGCCTTGGAATTCTCTGGGAGCGTTATCGAAGTGCTTCCCATGGCTCAACGGTTCACCATGACCAATATGGCTATCGAGGCCGGAGCAAAAAACGGCATAATTGAGCCAGACGAGATTACCTTGGCATTTGTGGCTGAAAGATCCCACAGAACGCCACTCGTCTGCATCAGTGATCCTGGTGCAGACTATGAAAAGGTAATCAAGATCGTGGTGGATACTATCGAACCTCAAATAGCCTTGCCCCACTCTCCGGCCAATGTCCGGCCTTTATCAAAGGTTCCACATATATCACTCGACCAGGTCTTTATAGGGTCCTGCACCAATGGCTACTTGGAAGATCTTCGGGAAGCAGCCACCATACTCAAAGGCAGAAAGGTTGCTAAGGGAATCAGGCTCATCGTCATTCCTGGTTCCCAACTCATATACAGTGAAGCTATTGAGCAGGGGATCATAAAGACGCTGATTGATGCCGGTGCGGTTATTGGCCCTCCCTGCTGTGGACCGTGTCTGGGTGGCCATCTTGGGATTCTCGCTGAAGGCGAGAGGGCACTTTCCACCAGCAATAGAAACTTTATGGGTCGAATGGGGCATCCCAAAAGCGAGGTATATCTGGCAAGTCCAGCTATTGCTGCAGCCTCAGCTGTTGTGGGATGTATAGCCGGACCGGAGGAGCTTTAAATGAAAATCCAGGGCACGGTTTGGAAGTTTGGAGATAATGTGGACACCGATCTCATTATTCCGGCACGGTATCTCAATAGCTCCGACAAAGATGAACTTGCCAGGTACTGTTTTGCCGATATAAGACCCGGCTTTATGGATATGATTTCCCCGGGCGATATACTTGTGGCTGGGAATAATTTTGGATCTGGATCCTCTCGGGAACACGCTCCTCTCGCCATCAAAGCAGCTGGAATTGGCGTTGTCGTAGCAGAAAGTTTTGCTCGCATCTTTTATAGAAACGCCTTCAATGTGGGTCTCCCCATCCTGGAATCCAAGGAGGCGCCTCAGTCTGTTAACGAAGGTTCTTTGGTATCCGTTGATCTAGAAACCGGGGAGATAGTGAATATGAATACCGGCCAGCAGTTTTTTGCCAAGCCAGTCCCCAGGTTCATGAGGGAGATAGTAGATGCCGGGGGATTGGTTGAGTACGTCAAGAAAAAGGGGTTAACCGGACGAGCGGCATCATGAGGTAGGCCTAAGAGAAAAGAACAGCAACCTAGCAAAAGAGGAGAGATAAGACTTGAAAATCACTGGCGCTCAAATCCTGATGGAGATTTTTAAGGAGGAAAGAGTTGACACTGTATTTGGTATGACGGGTGGTGCTGCCATCGATATCTTCGATGAGCTGGCTCGAACCAATATTCAACATATTATGGTCAGACATGAGCAGGGGGCTGTGCATGCCGCTGATGGCTATGCCAGGGCAAAGAGATCTGTTGGGGTATGCATTGTAACGTCAGGGCCGGGAGCAACCAACACCGTTAGTGGCCTTGCTTCTGCCTATATGGATTCCATCCCGTTGGTTGTTTTTACCGCACAGGTACCTACAAACCTTATAGGAAATGATGCCTTCCAGGAGGTTGATATCGTAGGTATTACCCGACCATGTACCAAACATAACTATCTTGTACGAAGCATTGAGGATCTGGCACGAACTGTTAAAGAGGCTTTCTACGTCGCTCGATCCGGACGCCCTGGTCCCGTGCTTGTAGATATCCCAAAAGATATCATCCAGGGTAAAACAGCATATAAACCCTTACGTGCGCCCTCTCTAAAGTCTTACAATCCAACCTACAAGCCGAATATGAAGCAGGTCAAAAAGGCTATCAACCTCATAAGAGAGGCGAGAAAACCGGTTATATTTGCCGGTGGGGGCGTAATTCTTTCAGGTGCATCCAGAGAACTTGCAGGGTTTGCCAGAAGACTCAATGCCCCTGTGACAGCTTCTCTCATGGGTCTCGGTGCATTTCCCGGAACTGATGAGCTGTGGCTCGGAATGCCTGGGATGCATGGTACCTATCATGCAAATATGTCCATCGGATCGTGTGATCTTTTAATCGGGATTGGCGTTCGTTTCGATGACAGGGTAACAGGAAAGATCGATACCTTTGCTCCCCATGCCAAGATTATTCATATCGATATCGATCCTACCTCTATACGAAAAAATATCCCGGTAGCAGTCCCTATAGTCGGGGATTGCAAGATCGCACTTGGTGAGCTTAAAAAGCTCATGGATGAGGAAGCATTAATAATAGACCCAGACAAAAACAAACCTTGGCTGGACCAGATAGAGGAATGGAAGAGCACCAATCCTTTGTCCTATGAGCAAATGGATATAATCAAACCCCAGTATGTCATCGAAAGGCTCTATGACATGACAAAAGGGCAGGCCATTATCACCACTGAAGTAGGGCAGAATCAGATGTGGGCAGCTCAATACTATCACTTTGATCAGCCAAACTCCTTTATTACCTCTGGCGGGCTCGGTTGCATGGGCTTTGGCCTTCCAGCTGCTATAGGTGCACAGGTGGCCTCTCAGGATAAATTGGTTGTAGATATAGCTGGGGATGGAAGTATCCAGATGAACATCCAGGAGATGGCAACCGCCGTGCAATATAGCCTTCCGGTCAAGATAGTTATTCTCAATAACAAATATCTTGGTATGGTCCGGCAATGGCAGCAGTTATTCTATGAAAAGAGGTATGCCTCCACCAGCATAGAGGAGGCTCCAGACTTTGTGAAGCTAGCTGAATCTTACGGAGCCATTGGTCTGAGGGCTACGCGACCACAAGAGGTTGTGCCCGTTCTCAAGGAAGGCCTAAGCACACCAAAGCCGGTTATTATGGATTTCTGGGTAGACCGCGAAGAATGCGTATACCCGATGGTCCCAGCAGGAGCGCCAATGACCGAGATGCTTCTCGTGTAAATGGAGCATATTATGAGAACTATGACCGAAGAAAAGCATACGATTTCATTGTTAGTAGACAATCAACCTGGCGTGCTTTCCCGGATTGCTGGGATGTTTAGCGGTCGTGGCTACAATATAGAGAGCCTTTGTGTCGCTGCGACCATGGACCCCCTTGTATCCAGGATAACGCTGGTCACAAAAGGAGATCAACTCATTATCGAGCAGATCAATAAACAGCTCAACAAATTGGTTAATGTAATCAAGGTTCATGATCTGACCGAGACGGATTTTGTGGAGCGTGAAACGGCTCTGGTGAAGGTAAGAGCAAGGCCGGGGCACAAAGCCGAGATTTTACGGCTTGTAGATATCTTCAAATGTAAGGTAGTGGATGCGAATTCTACCCATTATACCATTGAGGTAACTGGCACCGTGGAGAAATTATCGGCATTCCTAAACCTTTTAAAACCCATGGGAATCAAGGAGATTGCTCGGACCGGCTCTATAGCACTGTCGCGGAATAACAGATAACGATTCCATACGAAACTAACAGGAGGCTCTTTATGGCAAAAATTGATTTTGGCGGAGTAGTAGAGGATGTGGTTACTGCGGAAGAATTCCCGATCGTAAAGGCACAGGAGGTTCTGGCCAGCGAAATAGTGGCTGTTCTTGGGTATGGCGTTCAAGGTCCTGCACAGGCCATGAATATGAGGGATAACGGGGTCAACGTTATCGTCGGCCAAAGGAAAGAAGAGCAAATATTTTGGGACAAAGCGATAAGTGACGGTTTCAAACCAGGAGAAACCCTGTTTTCATTGGAGGAGGCCGCAGAACGGGGAACCATTATTCAGATGTTAATCTCCGATGCAGGACAGGTGGCCGTTTGGCCCAAGATTAAGGGTCATCTCAAAGCGGGGGATGCTGTCTACTTTTCTCACGGTTTTTCCATTGTGTACAAAGATCAAACAAAAGTTATCCCGCCGGATAACATGGACGTGATCATGGTAGCACCCAAGGGCTCGGGCACTACGGTGCGGTCTAATTTCTTGGAAGGAAAGGGAATAAACGCAAGCTATGCGGTGTTTCAGGATTTTACGGGAAGGGCAGAGGAAAGGGCGCTTGCCTTGGGGATTGCCATCGGATCTGGCTACCTCTTCCCCACTACCTTTGAAAAAGAGGTACACAGCGATCTTGTTGGGGAGCGGGGCATTCTCATGGGTTGTCTGGCCGGTGTCATGGAGGCCCAGTACAATGTGCTTCGCAAGCATGGTCATAGCCCCAGCGAGGCCTTCAACGAAACAGTAGAAGAACTCACCCAGAGCCTCATTCTCTTGGTGGCTGAAAATGGTATGGATTGGATGTACTCGAACACGAGCACAACCGCACAGAGGGGAGCTCTTGACTGGAGGCACAAGTTCAGGAATGCCGTTGCCCCACTCTTTGAAGACCTTTACAAAAGTGTTGTTTCAGGTGAGGAGACCAGGATCGTCCTCGAGGCCAACAGCGCTCCAGACTATAACGAGAAGCTCGGAAAAGAGTTGGAGGAGATAAGAAACTCGGAGATGTGGAGGGCCGGTGCAGCAGTTAGGTCATTAAGGCCTGAAAGAAGAAAAGGGAAATAGCACCAGTCTTTGCTGCATGTTACAAAGCCAAGGAAACGCTCGGCTCATCACTGATCCTTTGAGCGAATTACTGCCAAATGATCCGAAATATGTTGCAAGTAGGGCTTCGAGGGTTGTTGCACTGACATGGGTGCCAGATTTTACTTGACATTGGGGAGAGGATCGAGAGAATTATAAGTCGTAGAACTGGGGGATCGTTCAGTGGTAGGACGGCAGGTTCTGGCCCTGCAGACAGGGGTTCGAGTCCCTTTCCCCCAGCCATAGGATAGTAAGCAGTAAGGAGTATGCAGTAGGCAGTATAGAGCAAAAAGTTTAGATTCTTCTTACTGCCTACTGCATACTCCTTACTTTATTCATGGGGTCCCATCGTCTAGCGGTCTAGGATATCGGCCTCTCACGCCGAAGACACGGGTTCGATTCCCGTTGGGACTACCAAGAAGGACATAACCCCTTGATTTTCCTCAATGGAGTCAAGGGGTTTTTACGTGGTTTGAAGTCCTATTAGGCCCTCAGGGCCTAATAGAAAAAAAAGGGGACAGGCGAATAATTTTTGACAAAATATAAATCGTGAAGTAATCTATTTTTCTTTTGAGGAAAAACTTATTGAGCAATCTTTAGTTGATGGAGGAGTAATGCCACGAATCCCACGATTATTGAATACGGCTACCGGTGAGTCGACAGTCTATCATGTGATGTCTCGAACAGCCTTGGAAGGGTTTCCGTT
>Ga0114920_10001318_pt1 | contig 11397 bp, 9 predicted proteins | sample ChitaG_FD_88683 | JGI IMG/M metagenome (GOLD analysis project Ga0114920, IMG submission 88683) | Deep subsurface microbial communities from South Pacific Ocean to uncover new lineages of life (NeLLi) - Chile_00310 metaG | ecosystem: Environmental > Aquatic > Marine > Oceanic > Sediment ... | reverse complement strand
GAATATTTATATGGAGGAAATACTAAGGATGGAAAGAAGGGAACAGATTCGTTTTTTTAGCTTTGGCTTTTTTAGCTTTAGGAACGGGTCTGCCCTCCTTCGTCCGCTTAGCTGAAAATAAGTAAACGAGGTCATGGGCAGGCCCCAGGTGCTGCCCGTGAGCCTTATTAAGATTTGGGTCATGGGTTAAATATCCCATGGCCCTTTTTTTTTGGAGGAAAAAACCGATGCTCTCAGAAGACGTTACAGTGATCAAGGAAAGGTTCAAGAACACTAGAATCGAACTCAAGGATGCTCTGGCAGTCCTCGACATGATACTCGGCGATGAATTGCGGGAGCTTAGAACGGCATCTCCCCATGAGGTCTTTAAGGGTCTTAATCGGCTCATCGACCGAACCGTCCACGGGGTTAAGATTAGTCGCTTTAGACCACAAGAGGGTCGTAGGCCCTTTCACTGCCTTGAGATCTATACCGAGGCAGGAGACGTCCTCGGCTACCTGAACATGATCTACCTGAGAAAACCGATCCCCTGCTACTACTTGGTCTATGTAGAGGTCCTGCCCTCCTTTCGTGACCGGGGGCTGGGGAATAAGATCCTCAGGGTCTTCAGGGAGTTTGCAGAGAAAAGAAGAGCAGTGGGACTGCTTGATAATATCATTCCTCCTGACGAGCCAACATATGGAATTTACACCAAACTCGGGTGGAAGTGCATCAGGGAGTATATCGGCGATGGTATGATCAACGGAGAGGGAAACTACATGGTCTATATTCCTGGCTCCATCCACACCCCTGATCTCCGCAGCAACCTGACTCAACTCCTCTTCAATCTCAGAAAAAAGAGGTCCGTAATCGACATGCACGACAACGAGGACATGGTGCGGCGGACCATCGGGGAATTCCGTTCGGTTTACGAAGTCTTGGTACGCCTCTTCGATGCAGAGCTCTCATCAGGAACTGCTACTCCCCTCATGCGCTTCATGTTCACTAAATTCACAACGAAATTGATCGGGTTCCGGCGGCGAATTGCGGCACTCGTCGGCTACACCGGGGGGGAATCTCTTGAGCAAATATCCCTCTCAGGCCCAATTAAGGAGCTCACGATTCAGCCTTACTCCCTGTGGAACCTGAAAGGGGATAACGCTCAGATAAGAGGAGACCAAGAGTTCTTGAACAGATTCCCTTCCAGGCTAAAGGAGGAGCCCACCCTTTTTATCGAGGAGCTCCCTCTGTACAGGAGACCGTATCTGCTTTCCTGGGTAGAGAGAACAGCTAATCGTCGATCAGATCACATGAAGATTGCAGATCTTCTCGAGCTCGGCTTCGATCCCACACGATTGAGGATGTTTCGTCATGAGGGGTTGGATTACATCTTTGAAAGGCTCTCTCCCCATTTGTTTCGCTCCCTTGAGCAGAAAAGACGGTGCCTGATACATATTGCTGAGTTCATCTCTGGGAGACAATACCACAGAGCAACCGTTAAGATAAATCCGCCCCTTGTTACCTTCAAGGACAGAGGAAACCTCTATGTCATGCGACGGAAGGTAGAGGGAATCCATCTCCAGGAGGCCCTGGATCAACTGAGAACTTCAGCAAATCTTGCGGAGATGAATCGTGGTGCAGGGCTCGACTGTGCCATGGTGAGAACCATCAATGATATTAAGGAGTGGCTGGTGGTGAAATCTGATCCCGGCCTCCGTGAGGAGATAGAAGAACTTACTTACTTTGTCTCCTGGGATATGGAAAAAAACATACCCAAGGTTCAAGTGGATATGTCGGGCGTTTCACTGGATACCGTATGGATCGCGTAATGAGACTCCTTTGCCTCTCCGTACCAGTTAGCCGATGCCGGCTCTTGTGTACTGATTTTTGGAAGCTGCAGTTTTCAGAGGAGCTTATCGGAAGAGCAGGAGTTTGTATTGATTCTAGCGGGGCATAAGCTTGATATCTAAATTCCTTATGAAGGAGGTATTGTCATGACACATGGACCACTGAATGGAGTGAGAGTAATAGAAATTACCATGTTTCAACAGGGGCCAGTGGCCGGAATGAGGTTAGGCGATTTGGGCGCCGATGTCATCAAAGTTGAAGCCAAGACTGGAGACCCCGGAAGGGGATTTATGAAGATTATTGGCGCGATGGCCGGATTAGAGGGCCGAAATTACTACTTTGAACACAACAATCGGAACAAGAGGGGAATGGTCTTAGGCCTGAAAAACAGACGCGGGATGGAGGTATTCCTCAAGCTCATTGATACCGCCGATGTATTCCTGAACAACATGAGCATAGAGGCGCCGATAAAGATGGGCATCGGCCCTGAAGTTCTACTGGCCAAGAACCCGCTGCTCATCTATGCTCAGGCCTCCGGCTGGGGACGGAAGGGGCCTGACGCCCATGAATTGTCCTTCGACTATACTGGCATCGCCCGCAGTGGGCTGATGATGTCCTGCGGAGAGCGCGGAGCTCCACCAACCCAAATTCTCCCCGGAATCGGCGATGAGATAGGTGGGCTTATGTGCGCATGGGGGGTTACCGCCGCCCTCTATGCCCGCGAAAGGACCGGCAAGGGGCAGGTGGTGGACACCTCGTTGATGGGCAGCATGATCGGTGCCCTGGGATTCGTTATGGCCGCCCCGGCAATTCTGGGCAGGGAATTCCCGAGAGAAATCAGGGCTGAAGCGGGGAATCCGATCTACAATCACTATCGGTGCAAGGACAACAAATGGCTCGCCATTGCCCACCTCGACCTCACCAATCGCTATTGGCCCAGACTCTGTAAGGCGCTTGGCATTGAGGGACTGGAGCATGACCCGAGGTTTGACAGCATCGAGTCCAGAGGCAAAAATGCAAGAGAATTGGTGGCAATCCTGGACCAGAAGTTTGCCGCCAAGGACAGAGACGAGTGGTTCAGGATTCTTAGGGAAGCCGGCTGTATCTATACGCCGATTCAGACTCCTTCAGAAGTAACCAGTGACCCGCAGGCATTAGCGAATAACTATTTTGTCGAGGTCGATCACCCTGAATGGGGCACCATAAAGATGACCGGGTTTCCGTGGGATTTCAGCGAGACCCCAGCGTCCTGCCGGCGCCCTGCTCCGGCATTTGGACAACATAATGAGGAAATCCTGTTGGAGCTCGGCTACACGAGGGATGACATCACTCAGTTTAAAGAGGAGGGGGTAATTCCATAGGGATTGCCCATGCTAAAACAGCGACATATGAGATGGCTCTGAAACCCATGCAAACGCTCCCAGTGCTCCTCGGACTTGCCCGACGTTCATATCATCGCCTATCTTTAGGGCAGAGGGGGATAGAGATCTTTTCAAGCACCAAAAGGTGAGGGCAAAGCCTTTCAAAGACCCTGGCTTTGTTGCATGGAAGCCAATACTCTCTTATTTGACGTATATTTTCAGGAAGTGTCAGGCTGCGGTGATACAGGTTATCAGCACAACCACCAAATCAACGGCCATACCTTTCTATCCACTCCTTAGAAAGGGTTTGCTTTTTTCTTTGAGCAGATAGGTAGTGCTCCATACAGCATATTGTGTCGAGTTCTTCTAGTACAAAACTAATGATTGCTTGCTTACCACAATTCGAGGAATTTAGCGATTACATATTGCAGTTGAAGGTTCAATATAGAATCGAGCCCTGGCAGCGAAAAGCATATCCATAGGGCACATATTTCAAGATGAATCAGAGATCTTTATCTATCCGCCATTCTGTTGATTCCCGTTAGAAATAATTGGTGGCGGGTCGTTCATAATCCTCGAAAACCCAAGTTTGACTAGGAAGCTGTCAGGTCCTATCTAGACGCGCTTCAGTTGAATGCCTGGTGAAATCCTGGTCACCACAACTTGACCCTGTCCTGTCTTCTGCTCTTCTTTTTTCAGGTCTGGGCCAGGCCGTCATCTCCGCAATATGTTTACCACAGTAGCAAAGTCTTCTTTCAAGAACTCGAAAGGATATCAGAATCGGCCGAAAAATGGCCTTGGAACACTCCTCAACTCATCGCTCCATACAGTTTCAACTTCTTATGCAGGGTTCTTCGAGTTATGCCAAGCCGCCTTGCTGCTTCACTCTTATTGCCACGGGTCAGGTCCAGTGTTTTCAGTATAGACGCCTTTTCCACTTCTTCAAGTGGCATATCTGCACGTATGCCATCTTTTGACGAAGTTTCCCTAGGTGATGAGGTATGTTCGAGGATCAGAGACAGATCTTCTTGGTCCAGGTACTCTGACCGTGCAAGCACAACCCCTCTTTCAACGGCATTCATAAGCTCCCTGACGTTTCCCGGCCACTCATATTTGAGCAATCGATCCATGCCCTGGGGAGTAAACCCCTTTATCTGTTTACGATTTTTTTCTGAAAACATTTCCAAAAAGTGCTGGGCCAGGAGCGGAATATCCTCTCTCCTCTCTCGCAGAGGGGGTACGTTGAGAGCAACAACATTTAACCGATAGTAAAGGTCCTCTCGGAATCGTCCTCCGTGGATCTCTTGCAACAGATCCCTGTTGGTAGCTGTTATAATCCTCACATCTACCTTGATAACCTCTTCTCCGCCAACGCGCGTGATCTCTCTTTCCTGGAGCACCCGCAACAGCTTGACCTGCATTGCCAGAGACATTTCACTGATTTCGTCCAGAAACAGGCTTCCTCCGTGGGCCTGGCGAAATCGCCCCTCTTTTTGCTTATAGGCGCCGGTGAATGCCCCTTTCTCGTGACCGAAGAGCTCCGATTCTAGTAAGGTCTCGGTGATAGCGGCACAATTGATTTTCACAAAGGGACCATCCTTCCTGGGGCTGTTGAAATGAGTCGCTCCGGCAATCATCTCCTTTCCCGTGCCTGATTCACCAGTGATCAAAACGGTGGCCTCAGAGGGAGCCACCTGGGTCACTGTCTCCAAGAGCTTTACCATGGCCGGACTTTGCCCAATAATATTCCGCCTGTCAAAATTACTGCCCAGAGTCTCCCGGAGGAGACGATTTTCTTCTTTTAACATCCTGTGATCCATGGCCCGCTCCATGGCAAGCCGCAGCTCGTCAAAATCCAGGGGCTTGGTGAGGTAATCATAGGCACCACTTTTCAGGGCATCAACAGCGGTTTCTACGGATGAATAGGCGGTCATAATGATGATCGGTATAGATGGGTTAAAGGCCTTAATCTCTGTCAAGGCCTGAAGTCCTGAGACCTTAATCATTCGAATGTCCATCAAAATCAGATCAAATGCCTGCTCATTCACCTTTTCGATTGCCGTTGAGCCGTCATCGGCTTCAACGACAGAATAGCCCCACCCGGTGAGAAGGGTCTTCAACATGGTGCGGTGGCCAGGATCATCATCCACAACTAATATGGTATTCTCTTTTTTCATAGGATTATGTCCGTCGTCTGTTGGGGGTTGTCAGTTGTTTTCGGCGATACTGGCACTGATTGTGTCAATAGAGTTTAGCAATTAGCTATTTCTTTTTGCTTCTCAGCTTAACAACAGGCCACTGACAACAGTCACCTTACACTTCATTATCTGGCAACAGGATTGTAGCGGTGGTGCCCCTGCCACGCTCACTCTCGATCTTTACCTCACCGCCATGGGAGTCAATGATATTGTGGACTATGGCAAGCCCCAGACCGGTCCCCGATTGTTTGGTGGTAAAATAAGGATCAAAGATGCGGGCCAGGTCCTCTTTGGTGATCCCGACCCCGGTATCTGAAACCACGATCTTTGTGCGTTGGGAACTCTCATCCCAAGAAAGCTCCACCAAAAGGGTTCCTCCTTGCTCCATTGCCTCAAGGGCGTTTAGATACAGATTAAGGAGAACCTGGTTGATTCTATCCGGATCAATAGATATATCCTTCATCTCAGGTGAAAGGCTGGTACTTATTTTTGTATTTTTTTCCTGGGCCTGCCCCTCAATCATCTTGAGGGAATGCTCAATCAAGGTGTGTAGGGAAGTGGGCTTCTTGAGAATTGTCATGGGACGGGCCAACTCCAAGAGTTGACCAATAACCCTGTTTAGCCTCTCTACCTCCTGGACCATGATTTCAGCCGTTTTTTGGTCTTCAGGTGTGTCCTTGTACCGCTCCCCAAAGTAGGTGGCAAACCCCTTGATTGAGCTGAGAGGATTCCGTATTTCATGGGCAATCCCGGCCGCGAGTCTCCCCAGAGATGCCAGGCGCTGATTTCTTTCAATCTCCTTCTTAAGATTTTTGACTTCAGTCATATCCCTGAAAAGGATGATGTATCCCAAAAAATTACCCTCATCCCCTTCCAGCAGAGATATGCTGACATCCATGGGAATCACTCTTCTGTCCCCAAGGGCACAATCTATCTCCTTTGCAACAATACTCTCCTTGGTATCCAGTTCATCAATGAGAGACCATAAGTGCTGGGGCAGGACTTTATGCGCGTTCTTGCCGAGCACTTCACGGGACGAAAGGTCAAGCACGGCCTCAGCTGTCTGATTGAAAGAAGCAACCTTTCGGTCCGTATCAATGGCCACAAGCCCTATGGGCATATTCTCAACAAGGGTATCAGAAAAGGCCTTAATTCTGGTTAGAGAGGCTCTCGTTGAACGATAGGCCTGGGCCAGGAAGAGAGATACAATTCCAGCAAACCCAATCAAAAGAAGGATAAGTGCCATGAGTATCGTGTGACGGGCATCCTCTTTCCTGGCAGCTTCAATGGGGCCCATATCCAGCCCCACAAAGATGAGCCGCTCTGGGCGAGATATGGGTTCTGCTGGATTGACCAAAGGCCGACGCCATGGCTTGTTCATCATTCTCCCATGGGGGCCTCGAAAGTGTATGTGGGAGGGGGAAAACTGACGATAGACCTCAAAGGTTTTGGTTCCATCGGAATTCGCTACCAGACGCCATTCAACCGTTCTGGAACGAGAAATTTGCTCAAGATCCAGACCCCTCCCATGAGACCCTCGTATTTGAGCAGGGTCACTGTGGGCCAGGATAGTCCCTTTCAGGTCAGTGACGATCAGATAAACAATATCGGGCTGTTGTGCCGTTTCCATCAACAATTTTTGAAGCTGAAAGGCACCAGCGTGCATCCCCATCATGCCCATCATTCCGGTTCTTGCACCAGCCTCAAAGGATCTGATGAGGGCTGCCCCCTTTTCGATAAGGAGGAGGGTCGTATTCTCTTTTTGTTTGTGGATTGTCTCTATGGTCCAAAAAACGAAGATCGGCACCAGTATTGCCACGGCTCCCACGACGATCCAGGGAGGAACAACGATCCAATTTTTTCTATTGACCCTTTTCATCAGATACTATTCGATCTCGCAAGGTATATGCCAAAACTTACTCGTGGATTCACTGTATCTCGCAGCTGGAAACACCAGCCTGAAGTCTCTCATTATCTGGCCTCACATCTAACAGGTCTGATACTCCTGCACGGACTATTGGTGAACGACTCCCATCATACAGATCAAAAGACTGAGTACTTTGTATCCATGTGGATATCACTAAATGGATACAAAGTATCCATTTTTTCCTTCCCTACTGCAAGAAAAAATTTCCAATTACATCCTTTATCAAAATAACCCTGTGATTTAAAGGGGTTAGAGGATCCCGCCCCTTCTGGCATGCCCATTGCTATAATAGGTAGACAAAACCAAACCATTTCACAGGAGGTACCAAATGAAAAGAATAGTTACAATCGCAGGAATCGTACTCTTGGTGGCAGCTATTGCCGTCCCAGCATTCTCCCACGGCAGAGGTTGGGGGAAAGGTCATTATAACATGGGTTATGGGCACGGCGGCCCTGGCTACTGCTGGCAGCAGGGCAGCGGGTATGAAAACCTAACAGAAGAGCAACGTGGACAGTTGGACAAGCTCCGTCAGAAATTCCGGGATGAGAATGCCCAGTTGAGAGATAAAACCCGGTCCAAGTCGGCGGAACTCAACGCCCTCTTGAGCTCATCCAACCCCGATGCTGAAAAGGCTACCGCCCTTCAGAAAGAGGTCAGTGACCTGAGGGCACAGATGGCTCAGAACCGGCTCAGTCTTCGGCTCGAAGCACGCAAGATCGCTCCTGAGGTCCGCTTTGGCAGAGGATATGGCAGGAGTTACGGTCCCCATATGAGAGGCTACGGTGAGCACATGAGGGGCTATGGCCCTGGCGGATGCCGGAACTAACTAAAACCTTTCAGGGGTGGAGTGCTTCTCCACCCCTGAATTCTTTTCTCCACCTTCCACTTACGCACTGCCCTTTCTTGCACAAATCTACGATCCAGGGCTTCCCGCACCCATCCCCCTGAGATATATATCTCTCTCTTATTATTTCTCTGAATAAGATGAAATGCGATCTACGTATTGAAAACTTGGTAGCCTAACAAGTCGGTGCATTTGTAATACTCCATATCATCTGACAGGCAAATGTGAAAACCTCGATAGCATTCTGGCCACGCCCAAAAGACGTGGTTTTAGAACTTAGCCGCCTGCGGCGGAACTTTTCGACCCCAGTACGACGTTTCACGCCTATGGGGCAGGCAGGATTAAGCCGCCCGCCTCGCCTGAGCCCGACCAGCATTCGCCTGAGGCGAATCCGATAGCGGGCTGGCCCGCCAGACTTATGGCGGGCAGGCATGATTTATTTATTTTCTTTATATCCTGAACATCCTGCCCGCCTACCTCGCCTTGCGGACTCGCGTGACGGGTAGGTCTGTCCCTGGCCCAGACCTGTGTGAAGGAGTTTGTTCACCGAAGCCGTTATTTAGTAGTTAATAACGATACTTAAATGAAACCTCTTACACCGCGCCAGGGCGGGCCTGTCCGAAAAAAAGGAAATTCTTATACTATTAAATTACTAAACGCTTGACACCCCTTCTTCCTTGACACACAACCTCCCTCTTCTCTATACTCCCTTGACCCAAAAGATAATCCCTTTCCGAGATCTGCTTTGTGTCAACAACTATCTCATAATAGGCGTTTGTTAAGGTGAAGGGGCGTTAGTAGTACAGCAAAGCGGTTTCTAGGCTATCTTTTTTCTTCGATAACTGGAGTACACGTTTATCTGATGTTATACTCTCTTTCTCATCTCAGGGCCGTCGAACAATTTTCCCCTACGGTGCTATGACGGGTGTTCACAGGAAACAGACATCAGCAGAACCTCAAGTGGCTGCAATGATGCTCTTTTTGCTCACTATCCTCACCCTTTACAGCTTGCTGCATGTCTACATATTCTACAAGATACAGGGTGCCCTGACACTCGGCATGGTGGCTACCAGCATTGTGATTTTTGTTATGGCACTCATGATCAGTGCACCGGTTATGGTGCACATATCCGAACGAAACGGATTTGAGCTGCTAGCCCGCCTTATGTCTTGCCTCGGGTATACCTGGATGGGGCTTGCATTTCTGTTCTTTTCTTCCTCCCTGGCGATTGACCTCTATCGTCTTATTGTTTATGCAGGTGGTTTCGTGCTTCGATCCGACCTTTCCCCTCTTAACCCTTCGCCCCAGTTTGCCTTTATCGTTCCCCTGCTGGTAACAGCAGTAATAGCATCATACGGGTTTTTTGAGGCGCGCTCTATTCGAACGGAGACGCTGACAATAAAGAGCCAAAAAATACCCAAAGAAATTGGCACGCTAACGATCGTCCAAATCTCTGATGTCCACCTTGGACTGATTGTGAGAGAAGATAGGTTGAAGAGGATTCTCAGAGAGGTAAGGCAGGCAGAACCTGATATTTTAGTTTGTACAGGCGACCTTGTGGATGGGCAGATCGATAACCTCACAGGACTTGCGGAACTCTTGCAGGGCATTGCACCAAAATATGGTAAATTTGCAATAACGGGAAACCACGAATTCTTTGCTGCTCTTGATCAGGCGCTCTTTTTTACGAGAAACGCAGGATTTACGATACTGAGAGGAGAAGCAGTGACCCTTGCCGGGATTATTACTATTGCTGGTGTTGACGACCCAACGGGAAAGTACTTTGGCCTTTTTACACAAGTTTCGGAAAGGGTTCTCCTCTCGGGACTTCCGCGAAACACGTTTACCCTTCTCCTCAAGCACATGCCGATCGTAGACAAAAATGCCCTCGGTCTTTTTGACCTACAGCTCTCCGGTCATACTCATGATGGGCAGATTTTCCCTTTCAGTCTCATGACCCGGCTCTTCTTTCCAAAAGATGCGGGACTCTTTCATCTGCCCTCCGATTCTTGTTTGTACGTGAGCCGGGGCTCAGGAACATGGGGCCCGCCAATTCGTTTTCTCTCACCACCTGAGGTGACGGTCATAAGACTGGTCCATAGATGTGAACAATAGAACCGGATCGGGTTCCTTTACAGATCCGGATGTGATAGAAAGCACGATATCAATTGGCAGTGTCGAGAATAGAACAGTCAAGCCGGTGGACTCGACCCTGCTCTTCCAATCCTCTCCGGCAAGAGGTATGATGCAGAATAGGTGAAAAGAGGATTCTATGGCCGTTGATGACGATTGGGGAAGGGACCCTTCTGTGCAGATGATGCGGCAGGTTTTTAGCCGCATGGAGGTCGTCCAAGGGGAATTCCTGAAGCATTTGAACATTGCTCCTTTGGATGCTAGGCTGAGGCACTGGCGCGAGACTGCATTGGGATGCTTTGAACGGGCCTGGGTTTATGCGACCCGGAGAGCGATTCATTTTGAGGAGGAAAAGGCTGCCGCTGTCTACATTCACTGTCTGGCACGACCTATGGCTTTGGAAGGCATTAATATTCCTCCAGGAGCCCTTCCTCAGGATCAAGATATCGAGATGCTGCTCACCGAGGCTTTGCGGTGATCCGGGTACGTTTATTTGGCCGTTGTCGCATATACCATGATCCGGTAGCTCCGGTTCTCCGGGCCCCGGCCCAGATCGGTTGGGAGGGATGGTTTCGTACCATTGACTTAGTTACACCCAAAAGGTTAAAAGGCAAGGAGCTGCTCATGCGTACCCGCGGCTGGTGGACGGTGGAACCTTCGGATGTGGCTGCAGTGGTTGAGGAACATGGTCGGCTCGTGGTGGGAGAAAAAGGAGAACTTATGGTGGAACTCTCCGACGAAAAGGCAGTCGAGGAGCTTTCTTCTGCCCTATCCGAACACTTCGGGAACCAAGTGCTCCTTTCTCCATAATAATTCTAAGCCTCTGCATGATTGCACCGGCTAAGGTGAAGACGCTCGACTAATCATAGACTCTTATGCGAATCGTCGTACCATCTTTGATCACTGATCTCCTCATCTCCTCTCACGGTCACGTCATAGTAAGACACAACGTATTGATTTTCAAGCTTCTTGCAGGGTATGGGTGTCTTTTTTTTGGATTATGCCCCACATAGTTTATATGAGTGGGCGTTTCAAATATGGTTTATATAGATGGAGCCTATCATTCTAAGGCTTTGGGTGCAATAAACCATTTTGAAACGACCCAGT
>Ga0114920_10001317_pt1 | contig 11403 bp, 11 predicted proteins | sample ChitaG_FD_88683 | JGI IMG/M metagenome (GOLD analysis project Ga0114920, IMG submission 88683) | Deep subsurface microbial communities from South Pacific Ocean to uncover new lineages of life (NeLLi) - Chile_00310 metaG | ecosystem: Environmental > Aquatic > Marine > Oceanic > Sediment ... | reverse complement strand
ATTTATGAAATACCCAAACATTGGAGGTAAAAATGAAAAGAATAAAAATTTTGACTCTCTCCCTCGTAGTCATGTCATTTTTGACATCTAGTCTACTGCTTACTGCCGACCCGAAAGAGCAAAGCTCTCCGTTGAAAACAGTGCTCGCCAATTGCAATGTAATTGACTGTTCAGGGAAGGAGCCCATGAAGAACATGACGGTTGTCATTATCGGTAACAGGATTGTTGAAATCCGTCAGGGTCCCTATAGGAAGTCAGCCGATGAAAAAGATGTCAGGTTACTGGATCTTGAGAATGGATATGTTCTTCCTGGTTTTTGGAACGTTCACATGCATTTGGCTGCTCTTCTGCCAGATCCAAATCATCTCCAGGACAACGAATCCCTTCCTTCTGCTTTTATAGGAAAGAGGTTAAAGATTGTTAACAAAGACCAGTTGACTATGTATTGTGGAGAGTATATTAATAATGTATACCAACAATATGAAGTAATCAGGAAAACCAAAAATTGAAAGGATCATAACCATGAAGAACTCCAAAAAAAATCCTTCATCAAAAGGTCAAAAAATCACCCGACGTGAATTTCTCGGCGCCTCTGCAACGGCTGCCGCGGGTTTGATGATCGTTCCCCGCCATGTACTGGGAGGTCCAGGCTACAAAGCTCCGAGTGATACCTTAAACCTCGGTTGTGTGGGAGTCGGAGGGCAGGGATCCTGGGACATAAGAAGAGTCAGCACAGAAAACATCGTGGCTATGTGTGATGTAGACGATATGCAGATAGCCAAGTTTTTGAAATCCGACAGAAACGAGTCCCAACACCTAGACATGTACAAAAAGGCTACAAAATACAGGGATTTCCGCATCATGCTGGAGCGGGAAAAAAACATCGATGCCATCACAGTTACCACGCCCGACCACACTCATGCTGTTATTGCCATGATGGCCATCACGATGGGAAAGCACACGTTCGTCCAGAAACCCCTCACACACACGATCATGGAAGCCCGTATGCTGGCACAGGCTGCCAAAGAGGCAAATGTAATCACACAGATGGGCAACCAGGGCCATGCCGGTGAGGGTACCCGTCTGATAAACGAATGGATTTGGGACGGTGCTATAGGGGATGTAGGCAAAGTCCATGTCTGGACTAATCGGCCGATTTGGCCGCAGGGGATCGAAGCCCCGAAAGAAATCCCCTCGGTACCCTCGACCATGGACTGGAACCTGTGGTTGGGTCCAGCTCGGTTTCGTCCCTACCATCCGGCCTACTGTCCCTTTTCCTGGCGTGGATGGTGGGATTTCGGGACAGGAGCGCTAGGAGACATGGGTGCTCATCTGATCGATCAACCCTTCTGGGCTCTTAAACTTGGATATCCCAGCTCTGTCCAGGCAAGCTCCACCGTATTCACCAAGGACTCCTACCCTGTTGCAGAAATGGTTACTTATGAGTTTCCTGCCCGTGGGAAATTGCCGCCGGTCAAGCTGACCTGGTATGATGGAGGATTGATGCCGCCCAGACCGGCTGAGATCGAGGAGGGACGCAAAATGGGTGATAACGGTGGCGGTGTGATCTTTATCGGAGACAAGGGTATCGTGATGTGCAGCACCTACGGCGAAAACCCACGAATCGTGCCCGAATCCAGTATGAAGGAATACAAGCGACCGGAAAAGACGATCCCGCGCTCGCCCGGTATACACGAGGAGTGGATCGAAGCCATCAAGGCCGGCAAAAAATCGACCACGGATTTCTCCTACTCGGCAGCCTTGACAGAAATGATGTTGCTGGCAAATATCGCTGTGCTGATGCAGAAGTATAACACCAAATTGTTATGGGATGGAGAGAAGATGAAATTTACCAACCTGCCTGAAGCAAATCAATGCATCCACAAAGAATACCGACCTGGCTGGTCTCTGTAGGAGGAAAAAATGGGGAAGATTGCCTGGGTGTTTTTTCTGGCCGCAGCAATTGTTCTGATCGCTTTCCCCCTATGCAAAAAGAGCATGGCTAAGCCGGCTGAAAGCAGACCTGAGAAACAGTGGAAGGTTCACGATCCCGACCGGCCCCAACCTCCTGTTGTGAATCCCGGGCGAGCTGGAAGTCCTGTTCCTGCCCCCTCGGATGCCGTAGTCCTCTTTGACGGCAAGGATCTTTCCCGGTGGACGGATAGCAAGGGACAACCAGCCAGATGGAAAATCGAGAACGGCTACATGGAAGTGGTTAAGAAGACAGGATCCATCCAGACCAAACAAAAATTTGGAGATTGTCAACTTCATATCGAATGGGCCGCACCCATACCCGCTAAAGGAGATGGACAAGAACGCGGAAATTCCGGTGTTTTCCTCATGAATATCTATGAAGTCCAGGTGCTCGATTGCTACAAAAACACTACCTACGCCGATGGCACAACCGCAGCCATTTATGGCCAGTATCCTCCACTGGTTAATGCCTGTCGTCCCCCCGGGCAATGGCAGACATACGATATCATATTTCGAAGGCCACACTTTGACAAGAAGGGGGACCTTATCAGTCCCGCCCGGATGATCGTGTTCCATAACGGGATCCTGGTGCATGATAATGCCGAGCTCACAGGTCCCACAGTCCACAAGAAAAGGCCCCCGTTCAAACCTCATCCGGATAAACTCCCCCTTTCCCTTCAGGATCACGGCAATCCAGTCCGCTTTCGAAACATCTGGATAAGAGAACTCGAATAGGAAGGCCCAGTTCTCCTTTGCAGCCCATCTTTTTATTTTTCTGTAGAAAGAATCCAATTTTTTCTTAAATTCGGCGACACCTGGGTGACAATTAGCGCCAAGCTTCCGAAAACGAATAGTAGCACCTCCCTTTAATAAAGCTTGCTCTTTCATTGACGATCGATTTATATGCCCCGCGGCTTGCCGCGGGGAACCGATCGTCGGGGGATCCAAGGGGGTATGCCCCCTAGGTCGCAGGGCGCGGGTTCATGCCCCGCCCGAGAAGGGGAGGCAGAGAGCGAAGCGAACGTTGGAAGGGGGAAGTCAGTTCCCCCTCCAAGTTGACTGGATATATTTCTTTATTATACTATTGTCAAAAGAATAGAGCAGAGGGCAGAAATTAAACAGAATCGAGGCCGAAATAAAGCCAAAAACAAGGAGGAAAATCTATGTCTCGACCAGTCACTTTATTTACTGGACAGTGGGCGGATCTAGCTTTAGAAACGCTTGCAAAAAAAGCGAGCTCATGGGGATTTGATGGATTGGAGCTGGCTTGCTGGGGCGATCATTTTGAAGTGGATAAAGCCCTTGAAGATGATGGGTATGTCAAGGCAAAGCGTGAACTGCTGGAAAAATATGATCTTAAATGTTTTGCCATCAGCAGTCACCTGGTGGGCCAGTGTGTCTGCGATCCCATCGATTCGCGTCACAAATCCATACTCTCTGAAGGGCTCTGGGGAGATGGCGATCCGGAAGGCGTACGCCAACGCTGCGCAGAAGAGATAAAGAGAACGGCAGCTGCTGCCAAGATTTTGGGTGTGAATCGAGTGAATGGATTCACTGGAAGTAGTGTATGGCACAAACTGTATTTCTTTCCTCCCACCAGTCAGGAGGAGATCGATTTGGGGTATAAAGATTTTGCAGATCGTTGGCTGCCCATCTTGGATGTATTCAAGACAGAGGGAGTCAAGTTCGGGCTCGAAGTCCATCCTACGGAAATCGCCTACGATATTTTTACCGCACAGCGCACCTTGGATTCCATCGGGGGTCATCCGAACTTTGGATTTAACTTCGATCCCAGTCATTTCATCCATCAATTCATAGATCCTGTCACCTTTCTTGAAGAATTCAAGGACCGTATCTTCCACGTCCATGTGAAAGACTCCCGCGTTCAACTCACGGGACGCAACAGCATTCTATCCTCTCATCTAGACTTCGGAGATCCCAGGCGGGGATGGGACTTTGTCTCGCCGGGAAGGGGGGATGTTAAATGGGATCCCGTCGTCAGGGCACTCAACCGGATCGGATATCAGGGGCCCCTCTCCATTGAATGGGAAGATTCAGGAATGGATCGTGAGTACGGAGCCCAGGAGGCCCTGGAAATGATTCGAAAAATGGACTTTGCGCCGTCAGCTGTTGCCTTTGACACGGCCTTTTCCAAAGAGTAATTATGTGATGTTCTTGTTCCAAATCGAGAAATTTGATGAATTTCGGAGTTGTTTCGAATTTAAGATCTCAAATTCATTCTTTGAATTTTATATCATCGAAACAACATTCACCGTTTTATAAAAAAACACACGGAGGAATACGATGAGCGAAGAAACCGGATTCACAACCATGACAGGAGGAAAAGCCCGGGGTGAAGTACCCGAGATCGGTGTGGGCATGCTGGGCTATGCTTTTATGGGGAAAGCGCATACGAATGCCTATAAAACCATTCCTTATATGATCTATCCACCTCCCCCCATCCCCAAGCTGGTCGGAATTTGTGGCCTCGTTGAGGATGAGGCTGCAGAGGCAGCGCGGCGCTATGGGTATGAGAATTATTATACGGATTGGCGGAAGATGCTTGAGAACGACAAGATCCAACTGTTCGATAATGGGGGTCCCAACGACATTCATCCAGAGCCCTGTATTACAGCAATGCAGGCGGGCAAACATGTCATTTGTGAAAAACCCATGGCCCGCAATGCTGAAGAAGCCAGGCAAATGCTCGAGGTCGCCCGGAAAGCGAGTGTGAAACACATGGTGGCCTTCAATTACCGTTTTTTACCTGCTATATGCCAGGCTAAAAAACTGATAGAGAGCGGGGCTTTGGGTCAGATCTACCATTTCCGTGCCCAATATCTCCAGGAGTGGATCATGCCTCACTATGGAACACCAAGGATATGGCGTTTGGATAAAAAGACTGCCGGAAGCGGAGCATTGGGCGATCTGGGTGCGCATGTCATTGATCTGGGCCGCTTTTTGGTCGGTGAAATGAAAAGCGTCAGCGCAGTAATCCGGACATTCATTAAGGAGCGTCCGCTTCCTGAGGGTGGCGGCACCGGGAAAGTAGATGTGGATGATGCTTTTGTTGCTACGGTAGAATTTGAGAATGGTGCCATCGGGACTCTTGAAGCGACTCGTTTTGCCGGTGGAAGGAAAAATCATCAGGTCCTGGAGATCAACGGTGAAAAAGGGTCCATCTATTTCGACCTGGAGAGGATGAACGAGCTGCAGGTCTTTTGGGTTGGAGAGGAGCCCAAAGAAACACAGGGATTCCACAACGTTCTGGTTTCCGAGGCTTACCACCCCTGGTGGGAAAACTGGTGGCCCCATGGTCATATCATCGGATGGGAACACCTTTTTATTCATGAACTCACACATCTGCTGGACTGTATCGTGAAGGATAATGATGTGGCTCCCTGGGGAGCGACATTCGAGGATGGCTATTATGCAGCTGTCGTATGCGATGCCATCCTGGAATCCGCGGAGAAAAGGCAGCATGTGGATATTAAATATTAAAACGCTTGCCACTGCAGCAATCTAGATTCGTGAATAAGCCAGGTTGATTAACTTAAACTTTGCAGCCTTTTACGGATTCATGATGCTCCGTGCCAGGTTCCCCGTCCATGAGCGTGTGAAAGCGGGCGTACCTTATAAAACAATGTTGCAGGAAGTGGGTATTATCGGCGCAAGCATTGTTACAGCCGCTATTTTTCCAGCCATCATGTTGACCTGTTATATCATTCTCATCCTGTATTTTAGATCGAAAGGCGGCTATAAAGCGGAGGAACTTGCTGTCCAAAGGGAATGAACTCGAGTCCCTGGATCAAGCTAAGGAGTCCCAATCTCCGAATTTTAGAAGAGGATTCCTATTTTCGTCGTCTTCTCTGTCCTTTAAGATGACCAGTCCTTGTGTGTCAGGGTTCCTCATACAATATTCTTTGATCTCCTCAGGAGCCATCACCATAAAAGCCGTTGACAGTGCATCACTCGTTGCTCCATCGGAAGTTGAAGCCCAAGCAGCGAGTCTCCCCACTGCTGTCTTTCCCGTACGGGGGTTGATGATATGATGGCCTTTCTGTAATCCGGAACCGCTCAAGGCTCTGTGTTTCAAATATACGTGAGACAATATCTGCCCTGTTCGAGCGGGGTGACTCAATGTGACTGGCCATCCCTTTTCCCCTGGAGGCTCAGCAAGCGCCAGAACCGAGCTTTTTCCTCCGTGAATAAGCGCAGATTCAATGTCCCACTCTCTGAAAAGCCTGGCTATTTGATCGATGGCATACCCCTTACCGAATCCTCCAAGATCAACATGAATGGAATCGACCAACAGCTTGACCGCGAAATTGGTTTCATCCAGCTTCAGCAGGTGCATGCCGGTATTTTTTCCAGCTGTGATATCAAATGCTCCATCTGTCTTACTTGTTAATTGAGCACATTGCTTCAAGCATTCAAACGCATCCAATCCGATTTGTGTGGACTGGTTTGCTTTGAGATTATTGATGCGAGAGATGTCGCTGTTTTCGATAAATCGACTGAGTTCTAGCTCGAGCCGGTCAAGCTCACGAAAGGCTTCCCAAGCGGCCTGTTCAGCATAGCCGGCATCATCATGTATGGCAAAAACCTCGAAAACGGTCGCCATGCTGTTGTGAGAAAAACGGTAGGCATTGTGCGGGATTTTCCCCTGAAAACGGATCATGGGAGTTTCTTGAGGGCGTTTACTCATTTTTGACAAACCGGATTATTCTTCATTCAAATTTGAGCGGCTTTGTACATATAAATCCATGAGGTCTTTAACGATATAGCCGCGAATTTCAACCTGTGGACGTAATTCAGTGATGGATCTGAAAAGAGGTAAATATAAGCTCCTTTCGCCTGGAGGGGGCCACTCATACAGTTTTTTTAGCAGTTCGGATTCTACGCTGGGCGAAGCGATAATGACCTGTGCTGCCGGCTGACTGAAATTGACTTTACTCCACCAGCCGATGTTGGGAAAGGAGCGCAAATACCAGGGAAGGGGCCAATAATCATCATCCGGACATATGACTTCGATGACCATGTTTTTTCCGTCAGGATGAATTGTGGCAATTTCTTCAATTCTTTCAGCTATTACAAAAATATCTTTGCTCGTGTGAGCGTAAACATACGGATTTGAAGGGTCGGCTTCGTACTTGAAATTCGAGAGATAAGATTGCACCAGAAGGTTACTCACACCCAGGACAAGGAATAGAAAAACAAAGATGCGTAGAATATTGTTCATTTTTATCGCCAAGAGTGATGTTGCGCCGAGGGCCGCTAGTAATATCATCCCATGATAGAATCCCAACATGCTCCAGGGAGTTTTGTACGGTATTATCGAATAGATTAATGCCATGATCACCGTATAAAATGCGATAAATCTGAGCAGACTATGATCAACTTGGGGATGCTGTTTTCGTCTTAAGGCAACGGCTAAACCGATTCCGGATAAAATAACGACGAGTAATTCGTTCCAGAAGGGACGTGCGGAGTGTTTCGAGCCGATAAGTAATTTGAAATAATAGAACCAGGGGTGTATGTGCCAGCTGTTTTGACCGGCTCTCTGGAGATAGTTTTTATAGGCTAAAAGGGAGTCGAGAATTCCTCTGGGGTGTGTGAAAAACGAAGAATAAAACAAGGCTGAGATAACAAATGCAGTGGTCGCGAAAATCAGAATATGCCAGGGGTTTATTTTGAAACCAAAATGAAAAGGTTTACCTTTTTGCCGGTTTTGTAGAGTTCCAGTAAGAAATAGGGCCAGAAGCATTGCTCCAATGGCGATAATGCTGGTTTCTTTGGTGGCGTGCATCAATCCGAGGAATACACCGGTAAAGAATGCCCATACGGGATTCCTGCTTTTCACATACCGATATCCCGAAACGATCGCGCCAAAACTGAAAGAAACAAGGAGTATTTCCTGGATATAATATCGACTGTAAAAAACCATGGCCGGTGAGACGGCTAAAAATAAGCTTGCAAAGAAAACGACAGGCCGGCTCAAACCATTTTTCAACAGGAACAATCCCAGAATGAGAAACATCCCGAAGAATACAGGCACGATCCGTAATGTCCTTTCATCGATCTCTGCAAGTTTTTTAGGGGAGATGATCAGGGAAGGAATCAAAGTGAAGTAATTGAGTGTCGGACCATGGTATTCGTGGGGATCATACCGATATTTGTTTTCCTCGAGCAGAGTGCCAAACTTGATGGCATGAACGGCCTCATCTGTGTGCATGGGGCGCTGTGCCAATCTTGGCAGGCGCAGTGCAAAACCTATAATGATTACAACCAGACACAGGAATAAAAAATTACTGTGTATCTTTTTTAACAGGTCGACCGTAAACCTCCGTTTCGATCCAGTGGTTTAAATCATTACTGCTGTTTCCGTTGCTGTACAGGCGGACATAACGCGCCTGAACGCCTTTGGCATCAATAAGCTTCCCTTCTGCTGTTTCGACATAATGGAGATCGTCGCCAACCCCTAAACCGGAAGAGTTATCATGGTCATTGTTAAACAATACCTTCACATTCGTGATAAAATCAGGGTCATCCGCGGCCTGTACAATAACGTCAAAATAGACACGAGCCTGTTTATGATAGTGCCACATGACGATCGCATAGATCTCGTGTCTTGCACCCAAATCAATGGTGATATGTTGCAGAAAGGGGCCCAATTCGACGAAGCTTCCATCCATTCCCTCTTTATCACCATCGGTGATTATAGCGATCTCTCCGATGATGGGTTCCTCATCCGTGCTCGCCACAGGTTTCCCGAGGGCGACATTTTTTGTTCCCACGGGGGCCATAAAAAGAGGGCGTGGTTTGCCAAGCGGTTTTTCGAGCCTTTCCACTCCGATATTCTGTGGCGTACCGATGAACATGGGTTTGGGTAATTCTATTTTTATCGGCACAAGTTTTTCTGATACGGATTGACTAGTCTGTGGGCCTGCGAAAGCTATGGCCGCTACAAAAATGGCTGAGACGATAAAAATCATCCATGTGAAAGGTTTTGTCTTTAACATTTTTTCCTCTCTCAACTTTCAAATTCGAAATTCATCATATCCAGCGTGATCGATGCTTACTTCGAGCGCAATTTATGGAAAAGATGATCCAATCCGATGATATTGCCCGTTGGAAATAAAAGCAACACAAAAAGCGCTGCCATCTCGATCAGATTCTTATTCACAATAAGATAGTTCCCTTCGGAGGGAATGGCATAGTAGAGGCCGATGAAGGGTGGATTGCAAAAATAATAGAGCAGAATGAGGCCCATCCCGGCAACAGTTGCGGTCCGTGATAAACATCCCAATATCAATCCCAGTCCGATAAAGATCAGCCCCCACGTGTTCAAGACATTCACGATGGAAAGAACGGAAGGATTTCCCGCTATTCCTTTATATATTCCGGCTAAAATCCATTTAGACTCGAGTAAAAAACTGGCGGCAGACCAATGAGGATTCATCAGTTTTGTTATTCCTTCATAAAGGAAATGCCAGCCAATCAGGAAACGGATCGTGACTAGGGCTACTAACTGCCAGTTGGAGTACTTTTTGTCAACTCTCATGTTCTAAATTCCTTGGGGTCGAAATCGAGCCTTCGAGCCTTTTCGACAGCTTCGTTGACTTTAAGTACGGTGACTGCAGTCTCATAACCGATATCATGGGGGCAGTTTAATTTCTCGAGTCCGCGTATCGCATTGAAGAAATTCTCCAAATGAGGCAAGTGGTAGGGATCATTAAACGTGACCGGGATGTTATGCCGGTCTGGCCCGATCGTCTCTCGAACATCCAAAACAGCACCTGTAGTGATTTGCGGGGTGACCTTCTTCGGCGCACTCAGATACCCTGAAGAAACCCATTTATCCCATTGGGGTGCCGTTGGCTCCCGATAGACACCCCCTCTATTGGCCGATTCGGAAATATGGAGCGTCCCCTGATCCCCCAAGAAATTTTCAAAATAACCTTCGCTGCTATTGGTCGTTAAAGTTTGATAATTAGCCCTCACTACACCCTGTTTGGTCTCGTATTCGTATATGGCGAGGACTGTGTCATACCACTCGTGTGTATTTTTGTTGTAATAATCCGTACCCCCACTCGCCATTACAGACTTCGGCCGTGCGTCCAAAAACCAGTTGAAAATATCAATTTGATGGGACCCGAGGTCCACAATAGGACCGCCCCCCAATCCCTTATACCAGCGCCAGTTCCGAAACTGGTACATGGATTCATAACCGTATTTCTTCAGCGTGGGGGAATCGATAACATATTTTTTAGGCCAGCCAATGTCGGGCTGTACCGCCCTGTTCCACTGTCCGTTGACAGCAGTGATACGCCCCAGGATACCTGCATCTTTGATGAGATTGTTGTAACAGTGTAAGTACCGGGGATTGCTGCGACGCTGATGTCCGATCTGAAGGAGTTTTCCTGTTCTTCTGGCGGCATCAACCATTCTTCGGGCACCTTCAAGTGTATTGGACATCTCCTTTTCGCAATACACATGAAGATTTGCCTCAAGACAGGCGACAGTGTGATCTGCATGCCAAAAATCGGGTGTGGCAATAATGACGGCATCCAGGTCTTTTTCGTTTGACAGCATTTCCCGGTAGTCTAAATATGTGTTCACTTCATGTTTATATTTTTTTAACATTTGGGCGGCTCGTTTTTGGTTGTATGACTCCCAAATATCACAGACTGCCTTAAACCGTAAGCCAGGAATCTTCAGACAAGCGTTCATCAGAATATATCCCTGTTCACCCGTTCCCAGAAAGGCCACATTGATATCCGACAGACCCTCAGGGATGGCCCTTTGCGATTTGCGGAAGTTTTTCGGCCTATCGTGGATCGTTTTTTTCAACCAGGAGAGCGTAAATAGACCCAAAATTGGAAGAGTCGCCAAGCCTTGAATGAAATCTCTTCGTTCTATCCCTTTCTTCGGAGTAGAGCGAGAATCGTCCATTTTCTCCTCCATTTTTTTCCTTCTTTTTTTCTTTTTAGTGAGTTAACACCATATGAATGTGAGAATCCGAAAGCCTTTGCTTCTTTCAAGTTATTCTCTTAATACAGTGAGGTTTTATTATTTATTTTCCCCTTATAATTGTCAACCTTACAGGTAAGCATTCCTAAAACCGTGAGGCATGAATTCACATTGGGTTATTAAGTGTCTCAATTGTGTGGTGGAGAAAACCGTGTGAAGGGCTGGACGGGCATGGTACATCTCCCAAGGGGAGATGTGAGGGAAGCCCGGAACCGAGCGAAGTTTCCTCTTATAAAGCACTTGGGGTGGGTGTGGTGACGGCGCTTTACGCTGAATTATTTTGAAAATTCAGCGTAAAATTCTTCAAAGGTCTTAGGAGTCACCTGGGCATGACGGACTTTAAAAGCAAAAATATCGCGAAACATTCCCATCGCGTCTAAAAACAGGTTCACTTTT
>Ga0114920_10001316_pt1 | contig 11405 bp, 10 predicted proteins | sample ChitaG_FD_88683 | JGI IMG/M metagenome (GOLD analysis project Ga0114920, IMG submission 88683) | Deep subsurface microbial communities from South Pacific Ocean to uncover new lineages of life (NeLLi) - Chile_00310 metaG | ecosystem: Environmental > Aquatic > Marine > Oceanic > Sediment ... | reverse complement strand
GGATCATACTGGTCAAAATGATTTTTCTCATCACTGCAAAGTGATTCTGTTTCAAAATTTTCTCCCAAAAGAGTGGACACTGATTTCTCCAAACAAGTTGCAACCTCTATGCCAATTCAGGCGCAGAAGGCAACCCTGCTAACCCTCCTAATTAATTACATTTATTTAATTGATGGAAATTTCTGCAAGAAGTTCTCGGGGTGTGTATGTCAGGTTTTTTTACAAATTGTAAATAAATGAAAACAGAGAATGCAGATTCAAACCAGGCAGGATTTTATTTTTAGCTGAGGATGCTCTGAATGTCTTTGTCGATTTTTGAGCGATAATGGTTCAGGGAGGCATTGTTGGCCATGATCATATCGAGCTGCCGGGTATGGAGAGTCAGGTAACCCAGAATTTCAAGTCGTTTTTTCATGTAATCCATTTCATGCCCTTCCACACGGGCGATCAGGTTATCTTCCTTGATTTCTACCCTGAAATCCTGTTTTTCCAGTATATCTCCGATAAAATGTACCCGTTTAAGCCGTCTCTGATAGTCTGCAGCGCCCCCTTTAAATTGAAAGCTGACATAATTTTCGATTGAACGCTCACTGACCAGGGCCTCTAAGATGGAGAAGTGATAACCCAGCCTGGAACTTAAGCTGCAATAATTTTTGGAGATCATAAAATAGTTCCGGTCGGCATAGGCTGAACGAATACCGGGAGTTAAAGCCCTGTTTGTGGTTGACTGGAATATGACGGATATGAGTCCCTTGCCGTCAATCGCAGGCGGGCCGTCCCAGGGGATGGCCGTGAACCCGCTCCAGAAGGCCAGCATGGGAATAGAGACAATATTTTCCAGTTTGACATACTTACCGTCCACCTCCTCTTTAAACCCGTCGTCCAGATTCAAGATCCACCACTGCATGGGAACGTTATAAAAAAGTTGTTTGCTCGATTTTTCGGAAAAATCGTGCTCCTTGCCAAAATCGAACATCTCCTGCACCGATTTTTCATGGATAAACCGGGTAATATCATGTAAGGTTTTACAGTTGGCCGGGCTAAAATCAAAAGAATCCGGATCCAGCAGGTTTAAGGGTACAATAAGGCCGCTCACCTGTCGCAGGTTTTCATAAACCGGACTTCCTTCCATAAGGTTTTTCTTTGTCGCGGATTTCACAAGCAAAGGCTCGATTTTTCCTTTATATATTGTTAAGGAATCAGCATCAACGGTTACCAGTTCGCCATTGCTCAAGCGATCCACGGCGCCGGGCACACCAAAGAGTGCAGGGACCCCGAACTCCCTTGCCACGTTGGCAAGGTGTCCTGCAAAGCCGCCCTGTTCCGTTACAACTGCAGCGGATCTATTTAAAAGAGAAGCCCATCTGGGGAGTGCCTGCCGGGTAACCAGGACCGCCCCTTCGGGGAATCTCAGCACATCAATTCCTTTATCCGCCAGATAGACTGTTCCGTAGGCAGCGCCCGGACTTGCGGTGATCCCACCCCTTGTAATAACGGCCTCATGATCTGCGTTAAATTCTGATTCAGGAATATCTTTCTTTTCCATCTCCATCTGCTGCAACGGCCGGCATTGCAGGATATAAACAGAGCCATCCTGGGCAATGGCCCATTCAATATCCTGGGGTATTGCATAGTATTGTTCAATTTTAGCCGCAATTTCTGCTAAATCGAATGCTTGCTTCTTATCTATGGAGGCCAAATCCCCTGTATCTCCGGTCAACTCCATGCGACATACGCCTTCTTCAGGGAAGCAGACAAATTTTCTTTCCTTGGCCTTTATATCTTCACGAATAATTTCCATGGGCGCTTTTCTTGAAACAACAAAGAGGTCGCAGGCATCACTACCGTCAACAACAGACTTGGGCAACCCCCATGCGGCGTTGATAAAAATCGAATCATCTCTCATATCAACGGGATTGCGTGAATAAATGACACCGCCTGCTACGGCATCCACCATGGCCATGCATCCCACGCACATGGAAATATCTTCATCCCTAAATCCCCTGTTCAATCTGTAGGTGATGGCCTGAAGAGAGTATTTGCTTGCCAGAACTTCCTTATACGCATGGAAAATGCTGTCAATACTTACGTTTAATTCGCTCCGATACTGGCCTGCAAATGAGCTGTCCTGTGTATCTTCCCCCAAAGCGCTGCTTCGCAGGGCCAGGGTTATCCTGTCTTTTGTTTCTGATTCAAGTTGTTTCCATGCCTGCATGACATCATCGGCCAGATCATCCGGCACCCTGGATCTGATGATAAGCTGCTGGATTTCTGAGCTGAGGGTGTAGAGCTTTTCCATATTGTCCACATCGGCGGACTGAAAGCGCCTGTCTATTTCCGCCTGCAAATCGTTTTCCCTGATAAACCTTTCATAGGCGGCCGCTGTAATGATAAAGCCTTCGGGGACTTTGACCCGGAGCCTGTTTTTTATTTCCCCCAGATTAGCCATCTTGCTCCCCACAAGATCGGTCATCTCCTTATTCACAGCATCCAGGGGTATAATAAGCCTTTCATCTTCCGTCGATTTCTTCTGTGAAAGTAACCTATCGATATTTTGCTGGATATCATTGAACCGGCCATTGAGTTTTCCGTACTTGCCCTGGGCAAGCTTTTCTATATTTTTTATCATGTTGAAGACATTAACAGATACCGCCGTGCAACTTGACCGGACAAAGGTCATGCCAAAGGGTTGCTTGCCCTGCAGGGCCCGCTCGATATTGGCCATAATTTCGAGAGCTCTGTTGTTGGCATTTAATAGGAGCTTAAAACTGTGATACCTGTCCTTAAAAGCAATACGGAGTTCTTCGACAGCAGCAGCAGCAAGTTTTGGCTTTTTAATAAAAAGCTTCTTAAAACGATTAAACAGTCTGTCCATAATTTCAAGTTTTGGGTTGTTAGTTGCTAAGGCGAGCATAATAAAGTGGACATGTCTAAATCAAAACGCTCGGATTAGTAAAGGTTTGTTTTCTGTTAAGATATCTGAAAAAAAGGCTAAAAGCAAGGTGAGATACTGCTTGCTTTTAGCCTTTTCAGATAGTTGAGGTGTCGGGGAGTTATCGTCTTTAAGGCCGCTCAATGGGTAATCAGATTCCAAATCGTGTGAACTCGCGTATAAGGGATCGTAAAGAAAGAGCAGTAATATCATTAAATAAATTATTATAGCGCTTATATTTTTTATTATCGTGATAGGAGTCAGGCTCTTTCTAAACGATCCCTAATACCCTCAAACAGCACACGACTTTACATCTGATCACCCATTACGCTTAATTAAGGGCAAATTTTCGATAAAACGCCCCGATCCCTGAGATAGTTGAAGATTGGCAATTGAAGATTTTTTTCACATTATTTAATCGTCAATTGACAATCGTATATGATCAATCCCTAGTGTTCCAGCCTCAGACCCCATCCTTCAAACATGAACATAATTGCAAAACCATACCAGAGAGTATAGACAACATAAAATACAAGAGAAAAGAAAACAACTCCAACCCGGTCTGATATTTTCTGGGGCTCTACTTTGTAATAATTATATGAACATTCCACCGCCTTCTTTACTACTAAAGCAACGGTTTTGGCTGCTTCGAACTCCTTTTGTTTCTTTAAGTCCTTGTCCATGGCCTTGAGCGCCTTCCACCAGTTGAACAGGACCTGTCTTTCGCTGTAACCGTATTTGGAAGATATTGCCTGTCCATCATTTATATACATGCTGTCTGCATCAGCAAGACAGTTTTCAAGGATTTTGCCCAAATCTCCCTCGACTTCAAGTCTGGTTCCGGATACATTGACCAGGGCGCCGCCTTTCATGAACAAAGAAGATGTTTGTTGCGCCTGGGCCTCGTCTGCCATCTCAATGACCACACTGACAGACTTGCCGGAAAACGCGTCGGTTTGCTTCTTGACCTTTGGAATGTAATAAGCCGATCCCTTTGAAATGGAGTTGTAAAGGTCGTCTAAATATTCCAGACCGTTTTGGCCCTTGAAGACAGGCGAGAATATTAATATTAATACTACTACAAATCCTACTAACAATCCTAAACCGCCATAAAATTCTTTCTTATCTGCTATCATGATTTAGCCTCCTTGCCTTTAAGCACGCTGATATTTTTAAGGAACGTGCCGATTACCCAGACCGAGAATCCGGCTATTACTATAAAAAAGATCCAGATCCCAATGGTCTCCAAGAGAGCGCCTGTCCCTTTTGATATTGTAATGACATCCATTTCACCCAGCTTGGCCGGCAGGGCAAAGATACGGTTGAAAAAACCGGCCAGTACCGCCATGGCGTAGAAACCGCGGATCGTGATGCCCGGAACGACCTTTGTGACAATTGCCCCGATCTGTATGCCCACCAGAGATCCCAGCAGCATGCCCATGGCCAGGGTATAAAAAATAAACCCGTAAATAGCGTACTGGCTGATTGCGGCATAGCCGGCTGTAAACACGATCTGGAAAATGTCCGTTCCCACCGTGGTCATGGAGGAGACGCCCAGGACATAGACAAATATGGGGAAGGTTAAAAAGCCGCCTCCAACGCCCATAATACCGGCCGCAAGTCCGACCAGACAGCCGCTCAAGACCAGAAAGATCCATGAAATACTCCGCCCGGTGGGGGTCAGGTCAAAGTCGAATTTAACCATAGGAGGTATTTTAACGGCCTGGATCTTTTTGGGAAGATTTCCCATTTCAACGCCTTCCACTTTTTCGCCATGGGCATCTCGCCCGTGAAAGTCCTCCCGTTGGGCCTTTCTTGCCTTGAGAAAGTCGGTCATGGCGTAAGTTCCAAGAAAGCCGAGCATTAGGGAATAGACTGTTGTAATAAATGCGTCGCTAAGCACAGGATTGATTTCGTAGAGCACACGGTTGATAACACCTCCGAGAGTTGCGCCTAAAATGGCGCCGATCAAAAAGACCGCTGCCAGGGCGACGGAAACATTCCCCAGCTTCCGGTGTATGACGCTTCCCATGATGGCCTTTGCAAAGATATGAAAAAGGTCTGTTCCGACGGCCAGGATGCCTTTAACGCCCGCGCTCATCAGGGCGGGTGCAATGATGAAACCTCCGCCAGCGCCTATACAGCCGGTAATCAGCCCGGCACCCAGCCCGATAAAGATGGATATGACAAATATGCCGGTGCTGTAAAAGGCAGGGCTGTAGGCCTTCTTGCCGCCTAATAATTCCGGCAGTGCCCCGCCGATTTGATCTGCAAACGCAATACCTCCCAGTATAATGGGAATAGTCAATAAACCGAGTATTAAAAGCCGCTTTTTATCACGAAGAATAGTATTTGATACACCAATCTCCCACTTTGCATGGGCCTTTGCGCCCATCATCATAAATTGACCCCACTTTCTTAGAAAATTCACTTTAATATTACTCCTTTCGTTTTATTTTTGTAACTTCTCAATAAATTCCAGAACTTATTGAGAAGTTACGGTTCATTAACTTGCAATATCCTCAAGTTTCTCAATTTTTTCTTGCTGTATCGTTCTTTTCTTAAAAGCGTCCTGAAGTTTGTAAAAAAGCTCATCAATATCCGCAGGCTTCATGAGATAATCATAAGCGCCCAGTTCCATCCCTCCTATGGCCACCTCTATACTGGCATGACCGGTTAACATAATCACTTCCATTAAAGGATCTATCTTCTTAATCTCTCTTAATGTCTGTATACCGTCGATACCAGGCATCCTTACATCCAGCACCGTCACATCGATCCCTTTTCCCCTGATTACAGTAAGCGCTTCCTCTCCGCTTTTTGCCGTACTGATATTCAGCCCTCTTTTTTTCAGCCGCTTTACCAGGGTCTCCAAAAACTCCGGTTCATCATCTACCAGCAGGACATTAAAGTCTTCCACTAACATCACCTCCTACCTTTATGGATCTTTTTTATTCTCTCGACAAGTTCCTCAAAATCAAACGGTTTTGTCAGGTAATTAGCTGCACCGAATTTGACACCTTCTCTGGCCGCCTGTTCGGATCCGTGGCCTGTCAGCATAATGACGGGAAGATCCGGATCAATTTTCTTGAATATTTTGAGAACCTCAATCCCATCCATATCTTCCATCTTCAGGTCCAGGACTGCTACATCAAAATCTGTCTTTCTCAGGGCCTGCAAAGCCTCCGTGCCGCTGTATGCCTTTGTTACATCAATATTTCGTTTGGACATCCGCTTGGCAACCACGTTTACAAAACCTTTCTCATCATCCACGAGGAGAAGTTTGATAGGATCTGACTCTTTTTTATTTTTTTCTGACATGATATTTTTTACTCGGCCTGTGCAAACCACAACCAAAAAATATTCGCCTAAATCATCCGAGAAGTAATCTCCTTCATGCGCGCCTGGACGATTTTTTCTTCATGCTGCCTTTTTTTAGCTGCTGCTTCAGACACCTTGTAAATAAGGTGATCGATATCGCAGGGCTTCATCAGGTAATCAAAGGCACCCCATTTCATTCCTTCAATGGCAGACTCAACTGTGGCGTGGCCGGTGAGCATGATGACCTCTATTAGGGGATGTCTCTTTTTAATCTCCTTGAGGGTTTCAATGCCATTCATGCCCGGCATTTTGACATCAAGTATTATGACTTCAATATTTTTCTGCTCTTTAAGCCGTTCCAGTGCTTCTTCTCCGCTAAAAGCAGGAATAATGCTGAGGTCTCTTTTGGTCAAACGCTTGGTCATGGTCTCCACAAATGGAGCTTCATCATCCACTAAAAGCACGTTTGCAATAGCCATACTATTTCTCCTTTGTTTTGATGTTCTCGTAAAAAGCCAGCAAAGCGACCTTCTTACGAGATAAATTCGAATTTTTTACGAATTCATCAATCTTGATCTTTGGGGATGCGGATACTGAATGTGGTCCCCATGTCGATAACACTTTGCACATTGATTTCTCCACCCATTTTTTTGATAATGCCATAGCAGATGGACAACCCTAATCCTGTCCCTTTGCCCACCGGTTTGGTGGTAAAAAAGGGATCGAATATTCTGGCAAGGTTGTACCTGTGTATACCGGGGCCGTTATCAGCAAAATTGATAATAATATTATTATCTTCCAAACGGCTGGTTATGTCTATGGTGCCGCCTCCCTTACTCTCCATGGCATCAAACGCATTATTGATAAGATTTAAAAAGACCTGCTGCATTTCTGTCTGAGAGGCCTGGATGAAGGGCAGGTTCTTTTCAAGATTTGTATTGATTACAACTTTACTGTATTTCGCCCTTTGTTCCGAGAGCCCTACCGCATCCTCGATCAGCTCGTTTACCTGGATAACCTGAACCCTAGGGTCTGTTTTTCTGGCGAAACTGAGCAATTTATGGGTGATTTCCTTGCACCGTTTTCCCTGGGTATTAATCTGTTTTAATGCCCTTTCTAATTCATCGAGATTTTCGGTTTTCTGAAATTCTTCTTCCTCCAGCAAATCCTGGATCCAGCCGGCTTCTTCAACCATAATGGCAACCGGGTTATTGATCTCATGGGCAATACCGGCTGCCAGTTCACCTACGGTTGCCAGTTTGCCGGTTTCGATTACCTGCTGGCTCATTATCTCCTTTTCATGATCCGCTGTCGCAATGCGACTCACCATTCTCTTGGATAATAAAATTGCCATGGCGATAATGGCTAAACCGCCGATTGTAAAAATGATTATGGCAAAATTTTGGACACGGTTCAGATCCGCAAGGGCATCGTCGACATGCTGTTGATACACCAGCATCCATTCTCCGTTTTTGAGAAAGGCAGATACAAAGATGTTCTTTTTCTGGTAAGCATCTTTCCGTTCCACAATTTGGATTTCGCCTGGGGTTTTTCCCTCCTTTCGGATAAAATCCATACACGCCTCTTTGCATGGCATTATATCTATGAGCGGTTGGGTCTGTAATTCTCCTTCCCGGTTTAGGATAAAGGCAAATCCGGTCCTGCCGATACGAATGTTGGTTACCAGGTTGTTAAACGCCGCAAAATCGATGGTGGCCCTCAATATCCACGGTTTTCCTTCGTGGATTTGTCTCACTGCCACGATAAAATGAGGGAGCCCGCGCAGGCCCAGGAAAACGTCGCTGACAAAATACTGTGTATCAATGGCCTTTTTATACCAGTCCGCGCCTAAATATAAGGCGTTGGTTAGATCAAACGGTCCGGCATAGGCAACCTGGATGGCTTCATGATTGATCACCCCCAGATCTTCAAAAACCATACTGTATTCCTGTTGGAGCACGGCCAATCTTTTCCGTAAAAAGGTTTCGTCACTCAATTCTTCAAAGCTGGAAATCTTTGACAGAAATCGAATATCGTTCATCTTTTCGTTTAAAAAACTGTCAATCTTGCGCTGGTGCTTTTTGATCAGCACGCCGAGATGGGCATAGACTTTTTCCTTATAGGATTCACGATACTGTTGAAAAATAACGCCGCTGACCAGAATCATGGGCGCAAAAGAGACAATGATGACGGTAAAAATCAATTTTCGGGTCAACGACTGGTAATAATTGTTTTTCAAGCTTTTATCTTGATTCATGTCACTTTTGCCCCACCGGATGCGGTCCATGGCCTATTGCGGCTTGGTCATGCTCTTTGGGTCACCGCAAGTCAGATCTACAAAGCACAAATTCAAGCAAAAATCCACAAAAATCCTGCAATTCGTTTCGAAGACCAAAAGCTTACTTCATTTTCAGGTTTGTTGATATTTCAGGCACTATTTATGCGCATGAACATAAGAAGTGTTTCAGCCACTTTAAGGCGAGCATAATAAAGTGGACATGTCTCAGATTGCCCTCGGCAGGTGCATTCGTGCGGGGGTTCTGCCTTACGGCAGTGCTTCGCGGCGGGGAGCAGACCGGTCAAGAAGATGAAATTTTATGCAACGTTAGGGTTTTTTGACTTTTGAAGGATATCAAAGACTACTTTTTTCAGGTGCTCAATACTACTGCCCTTCTTTTCAACAAAAGGAAAAGACTGCAAAACATCCAAATGGTCAGAATAATCCGAAAGAAAAGTGTGAACCACCACCGGCAAAAACGGAATCCGGTCCCGCAGCTTAGTCACCAGGGACAATACATCTATATCGGGCAGGTCCGGGTCTACGATCAAAAGATCAAGATGTTCATGACGGTACACCCATTTCAGGAGTTGCCGGCCGTTTTCAGCCAATCGAACCTGATAGCCATCTGTCATCATTTCACGTTTTAAGAACTCTCTGACATGGGGATTTCGGTCAGCTATTAATATGTTGAATTCTTTTTTCACAGGCCTTCCTCATGTGTAGTCTAATAAGAACAAACTATAGACTGAGACCTTTGCAAAACGTCCCCTTTTGCCCAATCTCTACGTCAGGCTCAACATTTTGCACGAAGTGAAGCTTTAGCTTTATCCTCAAAATACTCAATGTATTCCTGCGGTTAAAATTTTCGCCTTCCTTGACCTTGAATCCCGCTTTAGCGGGAAGCATTTTTCAAAGGTCTCAGACTATCCAGGGACGTAGGTGAACAATGGAGCCTAATATATCTCTCTTCTGATTTCGCGGCGATCCACCATGTAAAGCATTTTCGCTTTTTTCTCGAGTTCATCCTTGAGTCTATCGAGTTTGAAGCGATCAATACTGTACATGCGAATATACACCCGGCGAAATCCTTCTGGGGCCAAATCATAGGAAGTCAAGATGCTTGCCATGCGGCCGCCGTATCGTCGGAGCGTATCCGTCACGACCTTAATCGACCCTGGCCGATCTTCTACCTCAAAGCCAAACTGAATTCCTCTTCTATCAACACCGGTTAGTGAGATTATTAACCTGAAGAGGTCTGTTTGGGTGATTGCCCCCACCATTTCTCCTTCACGGTCGATTACAGGCACCCCGGATATTTTATGCTTTAAAAGCACCTGTGCCGTCTCTTCTACGGTATAATCATAAGGAACAGTAATGGGGTCTTTGGTCATGAGCTCCTTAACTTTAATAGTAGAAATTATATATAGGAGTTCATGAATTTCCAGGCTGGTTGCATTAGAAGCTGACGCTTTTTTTAGATCCCGATCCGCAACTATTCCTACAAGCCTACCTTTTTCCATAACCGGTAACATATTGATATCATGTTGTTTCAACAACTTTATCGCCTTGTCCATGGAATCATTTACATCAACGGTAATAACCGGTTTGCTCATCCAATTCTTGACTAACATGACAAATCTCCTTTGATTATTTATTGAAAAGACTGCCTATTCTGAACTTGCGTCGGTAGATTATCCAGTAGAATGCACCGACAAAGAATGCGCCACCGATGATATTCCCAATGGTCACGGGCAACAAATTCGCTACAAAAAAGTTGCCCCAGGTCAGGTTCGAGCAATTGGCGGCTACTGTTGTCAGTGCCGTGGGGATATTGCCGGTGGCAGCGCTTGCGTTGATACATCCTCCCTTAATCATGAGGCCAGCGGGTATGAAGTACATGTTGGCGATACAGTGCTCAAAGCCGGCAGCAACAAACGCTGTAATCGGCGGAATGATCGCCATGATCTTGTCTGTAACGGAACGGGCCGACATGCACATCCAGACCGCCAGACAGACGAGTGCGTTACACATGATTCCTCGGAAAAGTGCTGTCGTAAAGGTCAGTCCGCACTTGGTGTTAGCGATTTTCATGGCAGTTACGCCGATGTAGGCGCCGGTTCTGGCATCACCAAGCTTGTATTGTTCACACATGTACAGAATCCAGGCGGTAATAATGGCTCCTGCAAAGTTTCCGATGTATACGACGAACCAGTTATATAAAAGCTGAATAACCGTGACCTTACGGCCCATGACGCCCATGATGATCAGGTTGTTACCGGTGAAAAGTTCGGAACCTGAGATAATGACTAAAATAAGTCCAAGACAGAAGACAAAACCTCCCACGAGTTTACTTAATCCAAAGCCTATGACCGGCATGGTGCCGGTTACTGATCCAGTGCAAAGAATAGCACCCAGACCGATATACGCACCTGCGAGAATGGACAGCATGAACAGTGAAATCGGCCCCATGGTTGCCTTTTTGGCACCAATATTTTCCAATTTCTCAGCCATTTCCATCGGCATAAGAGCATCCATGCTTGGCGGCGGTACGACAATGGTGTTGTTTGTGTGTAGTTTTTGATCTGACATATCTCCTTCTCCACTATATAAACGTTTCGTAATTTCTATCCCGCTGTAAGCGGGAAAATCAGATTGCTTTTAAAGATCGTCTGTCTATAAAAACTACATGGAATGAGACCTTTGCAAAACGCCCCCTTTTGCCCAATTTCTGCGTCAGGCTCAAATTTTAATCCTCAAAATACTCAATGTATTCCTGTGGTTAAAATTTTCGCCTTCCTTGAACTTGAACAAAATTGAGCATTTTTCAAAGGTCTCGTAATGTATGGCTTAGCGTAAAAAAGCATAGCGCAT
>Ga0114920_10001315_pt1 | contig 11406 bp, 13 predicted proteins | sample ChitaG_FD_88683 | JGI IMG/M metagenome (GOLD analysis project Ga0114920, IMG submission 88683) | Deep subsurface microbial communities from South Pacific Ocean to uncover new lineages of life (NeLLi) - Chile_00310 metaG | ecosystem: Environmental > Aquatic > Marine > Oceanic > Sediment ... | reverse complement strand
TAGTTATAAGTTACCTGATCCCCGTAGACATAGCAACTATTTTGTTTGACATTTTACCCTATTCTCAATACATGGCAACAGTTAAAGGTATGAGCGCGCATGACCAAGAGCATAGTGTTATCTCAAATCATACATCGTAAATTAAATAAATTATGCAGGGTCCACTCGAAATTGAGGTAAAGTTTTATCTGCCGGATGTCAAGCCCGTACGAGATCTGATACTCGCCATGGGCGCCACTCACTGCGGCCGAGTTTTTGAAACCAATATTAGGTTCGAAGATGCATCAAATAGTCTTAAAAAACAAGGGTCTCTGTTGAGGCTCAGAAAAAACGATCGAGCCCTGCTCACCTTCAAGTCGAGTTTATCCCGGCCTGATACTCAATTCAAAGTACACCGAGAGATAGAGGTAGAAGTGGGTGATTTTGATGCGTGCCACTCTATTCTGGAGGGACTCGGATTTCACCCAGAGCAGGCCTATGAGAAATGGAGAGAGACCTTTGTCATTAATAATACAGAACTCCTCATCGACACTATGCCCTATGGCATGTTCCTGGAAATAGAGGGAGAAAAATCTCATATCCGCAACCTGGCAAATAAGCTCGGCCTGAAGTGGCAAGAAAGGATCTTGCTGAATTACCTGGAAATATTTGAAATTGTTCAGCGCGAAGAGCGCCTCCCTTTTCGGGATATAACCTTTGAAAACTTTAAAACAACCCGCTTGGACATAAGAAAACATCTCCCTTTGCTTTACGCGGGGTGAGCCTTGGGTCCAACTTGGGTGGCACGATGAAGAGACTATCAGTATTGTCGCTCAATCTGCGGTTTGGCCTTGCTGACGATGGGCCCAATGCATGGGACCATCGAAAAGAAAGTGTGGTCAAACTCTTCAGGAAACATAATCCTGATTTTATTGCCACCCAGGAGGCCAATTATTTCCAGATCGACTTCCTGGCCGAAAACCTATCCGAATATAACTACATAGGAAGACGACGACCTGCTCCTGATTTCTGGCAAAACAACATACTCTTTTATCGAAACACGATTCCCTGCAAGGCAGATCTCCACTTTTTCTTAAGTGAAACACCCCATGTCCCGAGCCGGTCTTTTGGAAGCAGGTTTCCGAGACAGGCTACCCTGGGACTTTTCCAGTTCAACAGCCAACCCTTGATCTGTATTGACACCCACTTTGATTTTGCCACGCCCGCCCAGATGGGGGCAGTCCGTGTGATCAATGAAAAACTGGCGTCATATGATCATAAGATTCCAATCATTCTCATGGGCGATTTTAACGCCACGCCCGAGAGCTTTTGCTATCAATGGCTCGTGGGAAAAGAGGTGAATGGGGAAGGTGGCTTCGACTTTAATGAGACCTTTAAGACCCCCTATCCCAGCACACACCATCGGTTCACCGGAGAGCCGACCGGCGATTATATTGACTGGATCCTCTTCAAGGGGCCTCTCCGTCTCAGGGGGTGTGAGGTCCTGCAAGGGCCGATAGACGGGAGCTACCCTTCAGACCATTTTCCTGTTATAGCCGTCTTCGACTTATGACAAGTGGTCTCAGATATGCCATAAAGTCTATGGAAGAAATGTAAGCGATCAGCCATCAGCGGTCAGCTTTCAGAAGGCTATTGCGTTTTAAGGCCTAAATAACAGATGTAAGCTGATCGTTGATCGCTTCAGACCTTTGAAAAGCAATGATCTTCAGAGAAAAACCGTGACCTGAGGGAGCTCCATTATGCTTACAGAGAGACAATTGGATAGATATGCAGATGTTCTGCTGTGGGGTTTGAGGACTTCAAGGGCAGGCAAGTACAAAAAAAATGACATTGTTTTGATCCGATACGATCTGGCCGCCATTAAGCTGGCCGAGCGGCTTCAGGCCAAGATCCTTGATATGGGGATGCATCCCGCTCTGCGAATGGGCCTGACATCTGAAATGGAGTCCGTCTTCTACAAGAAGGCCAACAACAAGCAACTTGTTTTTCTAGTACCCGGAGGAAAGGAACTCCATCAACATCTAAACGGCAGCATATATCTTTATGCACCAGAATCTTTGACCCATCTCAGTGACATAGACCCTATAAGGATTGCAAAAGCGATTGTGGCAAGGAAACCTCTGCGTAACATTCTTCATAAACGGGAAGAAAAGGGGGTATTTGGGTGGACCCTCTGTATGTTGCCAACTCCAGAGCTGGCAAAGCAGGCAGGGCTCACCATGAAGCAATACACAAATCAGGTTATTAAAGCATGTTATCTCAATAAAACTAATCCGGTTCAAGCATGGAGGACCATCCACAAAGATGCCATGGCCGTAAAAAAGTGGATGAACAGCATGGAGGTGAAATACTACCATATAGAGTCAGAATCCACCGACCTGATAATTACCCCGGGGAAGCACAGAAAGTGGATCGGGATCTCCGGGCACAACATCCCGAGTTTTGAAATCTTTATTTCCCCGGACTGGACGGGGACCAAAGGGATCTATTTTGCCAACCTACCCTCTTTCCGAAGTGGAAATCGTGTAGAGGGTGTGAGACTGGAATTTAAAAATGGCAAGGCTGTCAAGATTGAAGCGAAAAAGGGGGAGGATTTTGTTATCAAACAACTGTCCATGGACAAAGGCGCAAACAAGGTCGGGGAGTTTTCCTTGACTGACAAAAGGTTCTCCAAGATCGACAAATTCATGGCGAACACCCTTTATGACGAAAACTATGGCGGACGTTATGGAAACTGTCATGTAGCTTTGGGGGCGTCATATTCGGACACTTACGATGGTAATCCTGCTAAATTAACAAAAGGGATGAAGACAAAACTGGGGTTGAACGATTCCGCGCTTCACTGGGACCTCGTGAACACTGAGAGAAAAAGAGTAACCGCCCACCTGACTTCTGGGAAAAAGGTCGTTGTGTACGAAAATGGGATGTTCAAATTAGGTTAGACGTGATGGAAAGGATTATGTGGGCAATCTGCTGCATTTTCTTGATGGGCTGCGCAAGCCATAGGCTTGACTGGCAATCGCCATATAGAGAATTTTCTTCTCTTGAAGAAGGCGACATCCTTCATGTGCCAACAGGTACTATAGTAACCAAAGAGCAATTAGTCAATATGATAGGGGGAGCAAGAATAATCTATGTAGGTGAATCGCATGATAATATTAATAGTCATAAAGTACAGTTGGAGATTCTAAAGGCACTTGCACAGCGCAATCCCGAGAAGATAGCCGTAGGCATGGAAATGCTAAAAAGGTCTTCACAAGAGTCTGCTGATCAGTGGATATCTGGGGAACTGGGAGAAAAAGATTTCGTGAAAGTATGGGTTGAAGACTGGAGTAATGACTTTCAATATTATCGGCCTATCATGCATTATGTACAAGAGCACAAAATACCTCTCGTAGCCCTTCGCACCCCTGACGAATGGGTAGAACAAATAAAAAAGACTGAATCTGCCGATGAGCTGTCTGTCGAGAGCCTCAAGGTCGAGCGAAAAGAGAATCAAGAAAGGCTTCCACAAATGGACTTTCAAGATCCCTACCACCGGGCTCACGTGAAGGCCATTTTCAACAAACATCCAGGGGGTAGCCAACGTTTTGATGATTTTTATAAGATTCAGGTGTTATGGGATGAATCTATGGCCAAAAGTATAGTCGAATATCTTGAAAGTGAACAGGGCCAAGACAAGCAAATATTGATCTTCGCCGGCGGTCAGCATATTGAATACGGCTTTGGTATTCCCCGTCGGGTCTTTCGTCGCCTTCCATTACCCTATGCCATTGTTTTGCCCATGACAGTTCATATTTCCCCTGAGAAAAAGCACAAATTGATGAAAGTTGCCCTTCCTGAGATTCCCCTGCAACTGGGAGACTTTGCCTGGATTGTAAGCTACGAGGATTTGGATAAGGAAAAAGTGTATCTGGGGGTCATGGTTCGAGACACTGATAACGGCGTAAAAGTGTTTGGAACACTCAAGGGCTCAACAGCGGAAAAAGCGGGATTACAAAAAAACGATATAATAACAGCCCTGGACGGAGAGCCAATTGAAACAAATTTTGATCTAACCTATTTGATCGGCCTCAAAAAGCCGGGCGACAAAGGGGTCATAGAAGTATTACGAGACAATGAGCCCTTACGCTTTGAAATAACCTTTCAGGCAAGGCAGAACTTAGCGGCTTCGCCCCACGTGGAGTATTGAAGTAATGGCCCGCCCTGGTGCGACTTGGTTGAAAACGCAGTTCCGGTTGTAATATTTCGGAAGCAGTGCCTTTAGATCTGCGACGCCACAAGTTAGGTCTGGGCCAGGGAGTACTGGAGTGATGGGCTTAGCAGAAGAGAATAATTCTTCCGCTCGTGCCACCCATTACTCCAACACTCCATTATTCCATGTGAATGGCAATAACCTGTTGCTACCAAAGGAGCTATAATTTCCATACGCTGTAGAAACAGAATATTAAATTACCGCTTTTGGATCCTTCTCGCCTTTTTCCTAGCGGCTTGCAGCCGGTCCCCATCCGGCCTGCCCTTTGATCCTCACATCGAGGATTTAAAGCTGACCAAATTGGTCACAGGTGATGAAGCTATCAAAGCTATCGACAAGCTTCATGGGAGGCCCATCAATGTGGTTCGGGGTTTTATAGCACATTACGAGGGTGTTCATGACAAAGCGACCATATGGGTATCTGAGCCAACCCCTCAAGGGCTTGCGCAAAAGCAGCTTGCCGCTATGCTTCACAAGATGAAAAGCAATAGAAGGTTACCTTTTCGCAATTATCGCATTTTGGACACAGAGGGTATAAGAGTTATTGCGTTTGATGGCACGGAGCAGATTCACTATATCTTCAGAGACAACAAATGGGTCTATTGGATTAGCGCAGATCCAAAGCGTATAGATAAGATTTTCAGACATATATTGAAGCCTAGATGAACAATAACTAGTAGTTCGATTTAAGAACGCAATCCCATCAGGTAATTTCTCGCAAACAATGTTAAGCAGCTTTTTGCAAGAATCTCTTACTCTATCACTGCTAGCCGCGATAAAAGCCGGGGAAGCAATCCTTGCCGTCTATCAGGGTAATATTGATGTGACATACAAAGATGACAAGACACCACTAACAGTTGCTGATGAACGCGCCCATGCCATTATTGAGAATCACTTGTCAACCGAAGGCTTAAAACAGATTCATGTTCTGAGTGAAGAAGGAAAACATACCCCATACGATGAAAGAAAAATGTGGGAATATTTCTGGCTTGTTGACCCCCTGGACGGAACCAAGGAGTTTATTAAGCGACGAGGAGAATTTACTGTAAATATAGCGCTGATACACAAGAACCGGCCAATCCTGGGGGTTGTTTTCGTCCCGGCCAGCGGTTATCTCTATTTTGCAGCAGAAGGGCTTGGCGCGTATAAGCTGGAGAGCGCAGGGATGGATAGCGCGGAGCTTGACAGAGTTCTCGATTTAGCAAAGAGGCTGCCGCTTGATCAGTCTGGCAAGAAACCAGGAAGCAAACTCAGAATAGTGGGCAGTCGTTCGCATGCCACAAAAGGGCTTGAAGATTTCGTCCAAAGAGTAAAAGAGAAATATGGGGATGTGGAATTTATCCCAGCAGGCAGTGCCTTGAAATTTGGTTTGATAGCAGAAGGAAGCGCAGACATATACCCGCGATTCGGTCCCACCATGGAATGGGACACAGCAGCCGGACAGTGTGTGGTTGAACAAAGTGGCGGGGCAGTACTACGCATGAACGAAAAAAAGCCACTCGCCTACAATAAGAAAGACCTTCACAATCCCGATTTTACCTGCATCGGCAAGCACTACAGAAATCTTGATCACCTATTCTAACCAGTCTTATTGAAGAACCCTGCAGCCCCGCTGGGACGGGATCTCCGCTTTGCTCCGACAAGCTGCAGGGAATCTTCGACCGTAAGGAAGTTTACCATTTTTAGATTGTTTGCATCCCCTTGCTCTGCACGGGCATGCAAACTTAAACAATGGCACTTCGTGCTTCTTTGTTTTGCGGCTTGCAGCCGCTCAACAAAGCCACCTGCTGCGCAGATAGTTACTTAGGCGCTCGCTAACCCCGCAGTCCGCCGCAGGCAGACGGGGAATGCACTCGCTTTTGCGGTTCAGTTCTCAACCAATTTCAGGATAGAGAGGGACCTACGATCACGTTCAGCTGTTTTGGCACCACCTCCAGACGAACTGGGGTAGTGGCCATGAAGTCTCCATCAGCATACAAGTCCATAGGACCCAATGATTGTATAAAGACTGCCCCTGCTCGATACTGGGTGACTTCCTTGTTATTCACATGGCCCCCCTTATAAACCGAGGGGAAAATAGAAAGGACTCTCCGTTTTGGTAACCTTCTTACAACACAGATATCCAGGAGGGTGTCGTCCGGTATGGCCCGTGGAGTAATCAGCATACCCCGACCGTACGATCTAGTATTCCCAAAGGCCACAAGGAAAATATCTCCAAAATACCTCTGCCCATTAAATCTAAGTTCAACGGTCCTATGCTTATAAGAAAAAAATTTCAATATGCCACCCAGAAGATGCAGCAAGAATGGATTCGACCTTTTCTTTCTTCTTCTGCTGGCAAATGCAGCTACCTCAGCATCAAACCCAAGGCATCCTGTGCCGACAAAGAATTTATCGTGATTTACCCTGACTAAGTCTATTTTTTTCACTTGTCTTTGTTTGATGATCTTGCAAGCATCATTTATATCTTCACTTATCCCCATGTTGACTGCAAAATCGTTGGCGGTGCCCAGAGGAACAATCCCAAGAAGAGTCTCTGTACCAGCTATCCCGTTGATGACCTCATTTACAGTCCCGTCACCCCCGCAAACAACAACTGTGTCATATTTCCGTATGGCAAGTTCGCTTGCAAGCTCTGTAAGCTGCCCGGCATATCGGCTGACGGTCACATCACATCGCACCCCATGCTCCCGCAGCCGCTGGAGCACGGCAGGATATAGCCTTCTACATTTGCCGCCACCGGCAATAGGGTTTACGAAGATATTTATGTATGGAGTTCTGCTCAACTGATTATCTTTTTGATTTTTTCAGCCTTATCCTTTATTTTTTTGGCCTTCTGTATACCAGGAACCCGGTCAATCAGTTTATCGGCCAGCTTACCCTCAAGCGATTTCTTCTCTGAGGCTGAGTCTTCGGCTGCTTCGGTTTTTTTTGTGGATTCCTTGTCCTTGCTCAATTCCTTTTTGATATTACGGATCTCCTTGACTGTCTTGCCGAGTCCTGTCCCTATGCCTGGAAGGCGTTTGGCCCCAAAAAAGAGCAGGATGAGCAAGGCAATGATGAGTAGTTCTGGTATACCTAGTCCGAACATGGGTATCTCCTCCTATGCCGGGATGTTTGCTGAACCAAAGCCGATCAGCAGTCTAACCTATTAACATGAGTTAGGTCAATACCAGTTTACTTCCAGTCCGTTAGGATCAACCCTTGCGTCAAGCAGCCTTGCACCCCCTCTGCTGGACAATATATCAACCCACTCCGGCCTTAAATTGCAAATATTTTCTTCTTCGCCCAACGCCCAGATACATCCCCCACCACCAGAGCCCGTAAACCTTGCCCCGCAACCATGAGCTAGGGCTTTCTCGAGGAGTGCCACGCCTATTTCATCAAAGACCTCGGGGGTCATTTTTCTTCTTATTTCAACCTCTTTATTCACGACACGCACAGCGCCACTCCAATCCTTCCCGGCCATGGCTTGAACAAATTCGTTCGTGCAGAAAACGATTTCGGACCAAAGATGCCTTGCCCTGCCACCAACAAACTGTTTGATCCATTTGCTATTAATATCCTGCGACTCGTGGGGCGCGCCGCAGTATGCAAGCAAAAGGCGAGTCTCAAGCGCGGCATAGTCTTCTTTTGTCAGGACCTCTCTTCTCTTGAAACGCGGATCTCCTGGCCCGCCGGGCCAATACCAGGCATTCACCCCTCCATACGCTGCAGCCAGCTGATCCTGCAACCCACAAGAAATACCTGCTACTGCCTCCTCGATGGCATGGGCCAGGAGCACGAATTGGTCTCTGCTCATTTGGGGTACGCCATCCTCTGCCAAGACATCTGCCAAGGCCCCTATTAAGGCCACAGCGGCCGTGGAAGAACCTCCAAGGGCGCTTCTTGGCGGGGACTCGGATATTATTTCGATATGCACGCCCTCAACTCTGAAATAGGTGGCAATAGCAAAAACTAAACCCAAAGGCCCGCTGAACGGGGCGTTGTCAGCCGGGTGCACTTCGGTTTCAAAGCCTTTTGAAGAGACCTTTATCTGGCCTGAACTGTACGGTAGGAGCCGCACCCTGGTTTTCATATCGAGGGCAATGTTAAAGGTGCACGGGGAAAGGTAGTGCAGTGGATAATAAAATGTCTTGATATCAAGGGTTCCACCGCAATCGATCCTACAGGCAGCCGAGGCCTCTACCAATCTCGATTCAAGGAGATTCTTTAATACTCTCACAGCAAGAGCTTTCTTGGATTGTAAGATTTATGTTGATTTAACAGGCCTGAAAACACCTGTCAATATCAGCTTTGCCCGGGGCTTTGTGAAGCCTCCCCGTGCTTTCGCACGGGGCTTCCCGGTAAGGAAGAAAAACATTTTTTATATAGCTCCCCTCGACCCCGTCCTTCCGGACGGGGCTTGCGGGGAGCAGGCCGGTCATTCAAACCCCTTGACAAAATCCACAGATTCTTGTAGGGGAAGCTTCGTACTCGTTAAACTTCCACGTTATATGCATGTGTGAAGCCGGAACCCGGCTGCACTCTAAATTCGTGTTTTCGCTGGAAACCAGGTAAGAAAGGAGAGATGTATGAACATTCTAGCTTTTGGACCAAACGGCAGTGGAAAGGGGACACAGGGAGCAATTGTCAAGGAAAAATACAACATTGCACACATTGAATCAGGAGCGATCTTCCGGGAAAATATTTCTAAAGGTACCGAGCTAGGCGCAAAGGCCAAAGAATACATTGACCGCGGCGATCTGGTGCCAGACGAAATCACCATCCCTATGATCTTGGACCGCCTAAAACAAGACGATTGCAAGAATGGCTGGCTCCTGGATGGATTTCCCAGAAACAAGAATCAGGCCATAAAGCTTGATGAGGCCCTCAAGACCGCAGGTCTTGACCTAGACGTGGTCATAGAAGTCGTGCTGGATCGAGAGATTGCCAAGAACCGTATTATGGGCCGCCGGCTCTGTGTCAATGACAACAACCATCCGAACAATGTCTTTATCGACGCCATAAAACCGGATGGGGACAAGTGCCGGGTTTGCGGCGGCGACCTTACAAAACGCTTAGATGATCAGGACGAAACCACCATAGACAAACGCCACAGCATATACTACGATAGCGAAACAGGCACGCTGGCCTCTGCTTATTACTTCAAGGACCTTGCTGAAAGAGAGAGCAAGATCAAATATGTAACCCTCGATGGGGCTCCAAGTGTCCAAGAGGTAACAGCCGAGCTTATGTCAAAACTGTAAGGACTGTAACGCAACTCTGGTGCCTGTCCGGGATGACCTTGCCGAACAGGCACCTATTTAACACTGACACCGTGTGCCTGCCACTTTATGAAGAGCAGAAAATTCTGGACCCTTCTCTTTGTCTTAGTTTTCCTTGTATCCATCCTCTTTCAGTATCGATTCCCCATTGCCAAAAGCCTTGGCAATTATCTCGCAAAGAAGGATCTCCTTGAAAGATGTGAGGTGATCTTTTCACCGTCAAGCCGTATAGAAACAAACTTCGCCTATGCCGTGCATCTACTCAAGGAGGGGTGGGGCAATCGGTTGGTTGTTACCACTTCAAAACGCGCCCCTTTGGAGAAAAAATTCTGGGAGACCTACGGCCTGGCAAATTGTTCAGAGATTTCGATTCTGAGACAAGTCTTCCAAGAAGAAAAGCTCCCCTTGGAAAAGCTCACAATCCTGGCAGATTCAACAAGCACCTTTGCCGATTGCAAGCTCCTCCATACTCACTGGAAAAAGCACCCCTTTCGATCATTCATTGTAGTGACAGATGCGCCCCATGCCCGTCGTTTCAGGATGGTCTTGGACAAGGTCTTTCGGGATGCAGATGTGAAGATCCTCTCCTGTCCGTCCTTTCCTGACAGACCCCTTGAGGACTTCTTTGCTGATGAAGAGGATTATGTCATGTACGTATTCTCAGAATACGCAAAGATTGTTGCCTATACGCTGAAGTATGCCGCTGGGGATTGACGATTGAAATTGATGATTTAAGAATCAAAAACTTCCTTCAAATTTTTCATTTTTCGTAATACTTTACGTGTCTGAAAAAGGGCCCTTGCGAACGACATTGAGCAAAATCAGGCCTTTTTCAAAGAGCTAAACTCTTACTATTTTTCAATCTTCATTTTTCAATCTTCAATCATTACTCACCAGGCTCTTCCAGTCTGCCACCTTCTGCCACCTCTCCCACAAGTGCTTCGAATAGAATAATCAGATCCTCGTTGGTCTTTCGAAGTCTTTTTGACAGAGCCCGGCCAAGCGCCCTGGTAACCAGCAGTCCCAGCCGCGGGTCCTCTTCACCCAAACCGTTAAAGTCGTTACGACTGATCACCAGGAACTCACAATCCGTATCAGCCCTCACAGAAGCCGAGCGGAGCTCTGCATCCATGAGGGCCAACTCCCCAAAAAATACATCCTCATCATCCCTTAGCTTAACTATGGTGTAAACATCGTTATCAAGGGTACGTTTGAGGATAGCGACCGTGCCTTTGTTCAGGATGTAGAGATCGCTCCCTTCCTCACCCTCAGTTATGACCTGGTGGCCTGCCTTGCAGTTTCGGACCGAAACGATCCCTGCTAGCTTGGCCAGTCTTTGGTCATCATCCTTAACACTTTGAAACAATTCGATTTTTCCTAGCTTCTCAATGATAGCTTTTTTATCCATAGTCTTATCCTACCCAATCATTGTCGTATTAGGATGGCCCGGGAGTAGGACTTAATTTCGTAATCCGGGCCAGGATTAAATACCGGCTGGTTACCGCTCAGCTTTTTCACCTCTTGCAGGTTGGCAACCAAACGGGAGATATCAGGGGTCCTTTGTGCCATCCGAAGGGCTTCTTTCTTACGCTTATAGATGTTTCCGGTATTTTCAAGAACACCGATTAAGATACTGTTTTCAGACTCCATAAAATGCTGGTTTAGGCTGGCGAAGGTGTCACCAACGAATTTAGCCGGGAACTCCTCGCACGCCAGGCGGTTCTTTTCCATATCAAGCATGTCGCGAATAACATGGGTAACACCAGAGGCAGCCGAGGCGTTGGCCAGTAGAAGCTGATTGTGATGTCTGGCCGGGAATATTTCGTCGCAGTGGACACCTCGCAGATAGCGCTCGAATTTGGAATCAATCAATTCCACACATGT
>Ga0114920_10001314_pt1 | contig 11410 bp, 9 predicted proteins | sample ChitaG_FD_88683 | JGI IMG/M metagenome (GOLD analysis project Ga0114920, IMG submission 88683) | Deep subsurface microbial communities from South Pacific Ocean to uncover new lineages of life (NeLLi) - Chile_00310 metaG | ecosystem: Environmental > Aquatic > Marine > Oceanic > Sediment ... | reverse complement strand
TGGAAGGGTTTTGAGATCAATAAGAGAGGATGAAATAGCTTCTGAAACACTTGGCAAGTATGTTGCCAAGTACAAACTCCAGGTCTTTGTGGTGGGTGCCTTTTTCGCTGGTATTGCAGGCAGTCTCTATGCGCATTATATAACATTCATTGATCCGTCAAGCTTTACGGTGATGGAATCGATCACAATTCTTCTTATGGTTATATTTGGAGGCATGGGAAGCATTAAGGGCTCGCTGGTGGGAGCCATAATGCTCGTGATGTTTCCAGAGATGCTCAGATTTCTTGGGATGCCCAGTTCCGTTGCTGCACCAATGAGACAGATGATTTACGGTTTGCTGCTCGTTGTGTTCATGATAAAAAGGCCGCAGGGGCTGCTTGGAAAATACAGGTTTAGATAAAATGAGTTTGCTGAAGGTAGACAGTCTCCGAAAAGAGTTCGATGGCGTTTTAGCAGTCGACGATGTATCGTTCAGCCTCGACAAGGGAACGATAACGGGCCTGATAGGGCCAAACGGAGCGGGGAAGACAACCATTCTCAACTTGGTTAATCGCCTTTGCCAACCGGATGGAGGGCAAATCCACTTCAACGAACATGAACTGACGGCACTGTCTCCACACAGGGTAGCACAACTTGGAATCGGCAGAACATTCCAGAACATCAGAATATTCCCTCAGGTAAGCGTGTTGGAGAACCTCATGCTTGCACCGCGGAACCAGAAAGGGGAAGGCATATTTTTGGCTCTGATTCGACCCCAGCAGGTAGAAACAGATGAGGAAAGAGTCAGAAAAAAAGCTATTAGTCATCTGGAGACTGTGGGCTTACTGGATAAGAAGGATGAAATGGCCGAGAATCTTTCCCACGGCCAGAGAAAGCTTCTTGAACTCGCGAGGGTATTAGCCACAGGGTCGGAACTGCTTCTCCTCGACGAACCCACAGCCGGAGTCTTCCCCAAAACGAGAGAGAAAATACTGGACTTGCTCCGAGACCACCGGGATAGGGGAAGGACGATTCTATTCATTGAACATGACATGAAGGTAGTTATGGGCATTTCAGATAAGGTCATAGTGTTGAATTATGGCAAAAAGATTGGTGAAGGAACACCCGACGAAGTGAAGAATGATGGTAACGTGATCGAGGCATACCTCGGGAGGTAAAATGCCAATTCTTGAGGTGAAAGATTTAACAGTGGATTACGCAACAGTGCGAGCATTAGATAGTGTGTCGTTGCATGTTGAAGCGGGCGAAATTGTCTCGGTGATCGGGCCCAACGGTGCAGGCAAGAGCACAGCGCTGAATGCTATCTGTGGGGTGATACAACTTACAGGCAAAATCTCTGGCCAAATAATCTTTGAAGGGAAAAATATCAAGAACCTGCAACCGTATGAGCTGGCAAAAAAAGGACTATGTCTCATCCCTGAAGGCAGGAGGATCTTCAGCACGATGAGTGTTCTTGAAAACCTGGAGATAGGTGCGTACACGCTGGATGATAAAAGAAAAATCCAAGAAGCACTAGGGAAAGTCTTCACTATTTTCCCCGACCTGAAAGAAAGGCAGAATCAAAGGGCTGGAGTACTGAGTAGCGGTGAGCAGCAAATGCTGGCAATCGGAAGAGCTTTAATGGTCAAGCCAAGGTTACTGCTCGTAGATGAACCCTCGATTGGGCTTTCTCCTAACTATGTGGGACTTGTATTCGAGAAACTTAAAGAAATGAACAAAGATGGCGTAGCTATTTTACTGGTGGAGCAAAACGCGAGAATGGCTTTGCAGTACTCTGACCGAAGTTACGTTTTTGAAATAGGTAAAATTGTCAAGGAAGGATCGAGTAAAGAACTACTTGAGAATAAGAAGATAAGGAAATCATATTTGATGGGCTAAGTATTGAAGTCTTGTTCTTACTGGCACTTTCCACAAAACGTTTTATTGTTTGACAGGAGAGCATTAAATTGTTAGGTTGTGTTTTCCAGATATAATTGGTAGGATGTGAAAGTTCTGACATCGCGATTGCACCTAAAAGCATGATTTGGATCGCAAGATATTTACGTAAAGTGAATAAAAGATAAAAGAAATATAATAATATGTCGGATGTGTCAGTTATCAGCGCTTCCACATAAGAAATGGGGTAAAAGAAATGAAAAAACTGTGGATTGGGATAGGTATAGCCGGGGTGGTGGCTTTAGCCATCATGCTAACCCTTACACGGACAAAAGAGGAACTAAAGGAGATAAAGGTAGGGGCAATTTGTCCTTTAACAGGAGATGCAGCTGTTTATGGACAGTGGTTTAAAAATGGCATAGATTTAGCCTTAGAGGAGATAAATTCACAGGGTGGGATAAAGAACAGGAAACTTATTGTCATTTATGAGGATAGTAGAGCCGACCCGAAGGAAGGTATTAGTGCAGTCCAGAAGTTGATAACAGTGCATAATGTGTCGGCTATCATTGGAGCCATGGCGAGTTCTGTAACCTTAGCGATTGCACCTATTGCTGAAAAGAACAAAGTTGTTCTTTTGTCTCCTGCATCTTCAGCACCAAAAATTACTTATGCTGGTGACTACGTTTTTAGAAACTGGCCTTCTGATGTTTTTGAAGGAAAGATCATGGTAGATTTTGCTTACGAGAAACTAGATATAAAACGAGTTGCTGTTTTGTATATCAATAATGAGTATGGTGTAGGCATAAAAGATGTGTTTGAAACATATTTTCGAAAGCGAGGAGGAATGATAGTAAATAGTGAAAGCTACGAGCAAGGTGCGACTGATTTCAGAACCCAACTTACTAAAATCAAAAGTAAACAGCCGGAAGCAATTTATTTACCTACAATGGCGAAGGAAGCGGGGCAAATTTTGAGGCAGGCGCAGGAAATAGGAGTGCAAGCGCAATTTTTAAGCGTAATGGGTGTTGAGGCACCCATAGTATTAAAAGTTGCAGGTAAAGCTGCAGAAGGGGTAATCTATTCTTATCCCGGCTTTGATCCAGAGAGCCCTTCTGAAATCGTGCAAAGATTTCAAGCAAAATATATGGCAAAATACGGGGAGAAAGCGGAGGCTTTTGCCGCTCACTCTTATGATGCATTGAAAATTATTGCTTCAGCGATTGAAAAAGCGGACTGTAACGCAGACGGAATTAAAAATGTTTTGTACGAAATAAAGGATTTCCCTGGGGTTACCGGACAAACGACCTTTGACGAAAACGGAGACGTAATCAAACCTGTTATGATCAAAGTTATCAAAGATGGTAAATTTGCTCCATATCCCTCTGCTTATTAGGTGCAGTAGCCACTATTTAATCTGACAGGCGCGTTCCTTCTGTCCGAATCGTATTGTGCAGAATTTTTTCTTCAACCAACAGCTTTGCATCTATGAACGTCTGCATCAGCGTTTTTCCAAAACAATATTTTTCCACTGTATGTTCGTTCTTGATTATATTGCTTAATCCAAGTATCTAAGTCTGCCTGTAACTCGTCAAGTATTGTATGCTTTTTTTTGCAGAACATCACTCGATAAAAGTCGTTCAGCACAGTCTTGTTGGATTGCTCACAAATGCGGTTATGCTGAGGACTCTTCGCCTTAGTTTACTGTGATTAATATCCTCCAAACTCAGATATAATTAATACTCATAGTCTTCTCGTGTGCCACAGTACTCTGCAACACGGTCGGTAAGGACGCCCAGCAGTGCAATGCCATGCCCTTCAAAAAAAGAAGGACCCTATCATCGGGCAGGACGGCAGCCAACAGAGCATTCTTACGCTCGTAAGGTTTTCGGCTTATCTTCTGCGGAGCAGTCTCTCCGTCAGTCTCATAAAGTCCTTTGTATCGATAAAAGCTGTCTGGCAATATCCGAGAATCGTTCATGCTCTGGGTACGTTTCCGAGCTGTTTGGCCAATTCGAGTAGGGGCGACCTTGTTTTTGATGATTTTTTGTTCTGTAGTTATCTGGGCACTCATTTCTGTTTTGAGATTTCGTTTGGCGCAATTCCACTTTGGCTAGGCCTTCGTTCCAGTCGGCCAATCCTTTGAGTTTAGTTAAAACGGATGTGACTATTTCACATTTTTGGGACACGACCGAATCTTTAGGGAACAGTTTTACCTTTCTTTCACATAATACCAGTTATCGAACATGTCTGGGGAAGCGCCAAATAGGTTAATAGCTCGAATAGATGGTATCTGAAGTCTTCCATTTTCTACAAGATTATTTAACTGGTCGTTTTTCGAAGAACAATACCTTTCAAGTTCAGCTTTTATTCTCTCTGCAGGATTTACGTTTTCCAATTGTAAACTATTTATGTGATCCTCTACTTCCTTTTTTACGTCCTCGTATACTTCAGCCATCCCATAAAATAAAAATACTAAAGGTATTACAAAATTAGGTGCATAAACTATGTCACCCTTTTTATCTATCCTTACACTTATAAAAGAAAGATGTTTTATGAAGTGCAATGTCTGGCCCTTCAAAAGCTTTTGATAGGGGCTGCATTTGGACAACACGGGTCTTCCTAGGATGTTTTCGATCCTCTGAAAAGGAAATTGGCCGCATCTGTTTGTCTGCACATCCATTGCGTCGATAATCTTGAGCAGACAAATAAAGAAAAAGATAGGTATATCATATTGATCCACCAAACACGACAGGGTTTCCACCTTCAGCTGTTTAAAGGCTTTCGTAGTATGATATTTACATATTGAAGCAACGGCTTCAGTGCTTTCTTTATCCCCAATGGCGTACTTTGCCCAATTAATAGTTAACTCTTCATAAGCTAATTCTCCATGGTCGGCTCTAATTCTCTCAAATCTCGTTTGTGTCTGTCCAGAAGATTCTAAAAGAGCTTTTAATTTTTGAGCATACTTGTAGAGCCCTTTATCGTGTAACCATATGGCAGCCCAAATGTAGAAAAACGCTAAACCAAATTTAAGCTGTGCATAGTCAATAAATTGCCCTAATACCTTTTCCATATTCATACTATGCACCTCATCATGTTTAACGGCTTCGGGAATATTATTAAACTCTCCCCAAATAGAATCCCTCAACTCCCCTAACCATTTTTCTCTCAAACGAGAAATTTTGTAGTACAGTTCATTATTTTGAATAGCATCCAGAATTAATTCTCTCCGAAGAGGCGGAGAAACAATTTCAACAATTTTGGAGCTTGGGATTTGTTTCATCAAGCTTGTTCTCTCTTGGCTCTTTCTTTCTAACTCTGCCGCGGGTATAATAAATTGTTTAAACTTCAGCTTTAAGTCTTCCTTAATCGGTTCTATATCCGTTTCGAATTTTTCTTTTTTCTTTTGATTATTTATTAAGCTGACTTTTTTTTGGAGATAGTCAATAACAGGTGAGTTCACTGATGTCTCATTTTCCTCGATTAAGTCATCCATAGCAGATTCCAGTCTTGAGTAAATATCGTACTGCTGTCTCCAATACGCTTCCTGAGCCATAAGTGGAGCTAATTTATCCAACCAAATATATTTATCTAAAACACTCTGCAATACCTTGAAACATTGAGACACTTGATCTTGGTCTAAGGTTTTCCCAAAAGTCAGAGCAATTTCAATATTGCTTTTGGCAGCAAATATAACAGATGCATCGTAAAATGCCCTTTTTTCAACTAAAAATATTTTATAATCGTACGTAGATGTATAAACTGGAATTTGAGACCACTTTTCCCAATAGCTAAACACAAATTTATCACCAGCGCAGGCCATAGTTTGAGATGCTAATCCACCTCTCACAAGAGCATGTTCATCCAGCCCAAATGTAGACTTAGCAAGTTCAAAAAGATAATTTGTCTGCTTGCTTCTCAATTCTTCGATTAAACGCTCTATTTCTTCTCTCTCTTTCTCAGAAAAATCAATTTTGCTCCTTCCTAACCCATTTTGGGAATCTGTCTTCCAAATGTCATTAAGTTCTCGCTCCTGATCACGCGTAAAATAATACTTCAACTCAACACGTTTTCGAGGGTCAAATTGTGGATCACAATTAAAGAAAAAACAAATCTGTGTCCTATTGTTTCTATTATCCCTATCGGGCCATAAGCTATTCAAAGACCAATAAATCTCTTGCTTTACCTGGGATATAAGATATCTCAAATACGAGTCCTTTAAGGAATAAAAACCATCCGCAGTACCCTTAATCATCTGAGCGATTCCTTTGAAAAGAGAAATATTGGAAGAATCAAAAAGTTCGATTATTTTACGTTTTTCCATATTCCCTAACGATATCCTATAATTATATTGTACTTCTCTTGATTGATCTCGTCCCCATCCACATCAACCTTGTGCACATCGTCAAATCCCACTTCGCGCATCACATTTTCTAATACGCTTCTCGATATCGGCCAATGCGAAATAGGATAGACTTCTTTCCTTATGACCTCCCCATTCTTAATTATAAAAATAACGTTAATTGTGACATTATCTTGGTTAAAATCCCAAAAATACAAAACCACCATTTTCTTGTGATTAAAAGACTTTGGAGTATTCGTTATTACAGTGAATAGCTTTTTCTCCTTTAGAATTCTATCCCAATCTCTTAAACCAATGTAGCAGAGCCCGTTTTCGTTTAATAGCTTATAAAAATTCCTTACAGTCAAAATCAGGTCATCTTTTCCAGAAATGTGGCTTAAAGAATTCCCTCTGCACATAACACAATCAAACTTTTTTTGAAAGTACATAGAACATTCACGCCAGTCCCCTTGGATAAATGGGGCATCTACCCCCACTCTTCGGGCATTTTTTAGCGCTTCTCTTAGCATGCCACGGCTTAAATCCAACCCTATTACATCGTAGCCTCGCTTTTTCAAGCCAATTGCGGCCATCCCGGTACCGCAGCCACAATCTAACACACTTCTTATCTTACGTCGTTGAGCCCTGAAGAAAGTGTGCAGCCCTAGAGCTAATTTTTCATTGGCAACATCCCAGTTATCATAGAGTAAGTCATGCCGTTTTGCAAAGCGAGAGTATTGATAAATAATTTCTTTTATGTAATCTTTTGGCACTTCCATTCGTTTTCTGTCCAGTTCTTTGGGCATAAACATCGGTTGGTAGTTTTTCAATCTTTATATCCTACGTATGTATCGAGCGGTAACTCTTTACTATTAATTTCTATCTGTTGTACTCGAGAAAAACCTGCTTCTTTAAAGGATTTAAGTAGAGCATCTTTAAATACATAGTGGCACCTTACTTTATAGCTTTCATGTTGAAAATTTTGACAATTCTCTTTATATGTGATGAAAATAAAGTGAACATTAAAGATGACAAAGTTTTTGCTGTAATCGTAAGTGTCGAAAACTACAATATCTGTGTTGCTTATTTTCCTATGTCCTCTTAATGCGAACCTTGGTTTTCTTCTTAAAATATCTTCCCATCTTCTTGTATCTACGTAACAAATACCGCCATTCCTTAAAACATCGTACATATTTTTTAATGAAAGGGCAAAGTGATGGGAAGGAACATGGAACAAAGAATTACCGTTGCATATAACGCAGTCGAATGATGCACGTTTAAATATTGTATTCAAATTTCTCCAATCCCCTCGCAGAAATTTTGCATTGACGTTTTGCCTTCTTGCTTTTTCTGTAACTATTTCAAGCATTTTCTCACTGATGTCCAAACCAACCACATCGTAACTTTTTGCTAAACCTACAGTAGTATTTCCCGTACCACATCCACAGTCTAAGATTCTCTTTATGGAAAGCCTCCTAAAAAATGTATCTAACTTTTTACATAAATTTTCATTGTACCCAGAAGGATAAGAAAAAATCAAATCGTACCTTCTAGCTATGCTGTTATAGTAGGCAACCGTCGCTTCATCCGGGATTTCTTTTGTCACCTTGTTCTGCATTCAAAGCCCCCTTTATTTCCCTTTTATAGGGGTGTGACAATACACCCCTATATCTCATACTACAATATATGTGGCGGAAAAACCACAATATTAAAGGTTAAATAACAGACGTGTAAACCTCTTATGTGAGGTCTGCCCGAGTAATCTCCTATATCATATTTTAACCTCCTGATATTTATAAAGCTGCCTTTCACAAAATTCGTAACATCTTATATAACAGCATGTTACAACAATCACCTTTTACGATTTCACCTCCACTAACCTCATCCAGGTATAATCGCTATTAAAAATGTCCGCGAAAACTGAACCTTTCACAAAATTGGATGTCATTTTTTATGTCTGGGATCAACTGGAGTTAATCCCCCGTCCACATTGCATAAACAGTGAGAAATCCTGGATCATATATGCGTAGGAGGCAGCTGTGACTTCAGGCTCCTCGAGGCGACCAAGAAACCGAAGCCAATCTCGAGCTATTTAAAAAAAAGATTTCGAGAATGTCGTAATGAGTGAGTCCGGTCCTGCCCCTTTTGCCGCCGAGCCCAACGCTCAGCTGCTGATTCGATGGCTTCAATACTAAATTGATTTTTGAGAACCCAAGTCCGTCTCACGAACAATTATGAGAAGCTCTCGGGTGATCCGAAGCAGTGTTTCTTTCGCAGTTCCATCTCATAGTCATCGGGCAACGTCTGAGAACCGAGCCCAGGACGATCTGCTGCCAGGTTCACCACGCAGACGTCGCATCCCCCTGTATGCATAATCCTTGCCTTGGTATAGGTAGCGCCTTCAGGAGTCGCGTAACACCTGTACTGCACCTTGGGGCAGCTTCCCCTGCTCGGTCCGAACCTCTATCGGGCCAAACTTGCCATCTTCACCTTCAGCCTGTGGCCATGCCCGGTGTTTATCTTCGGCCTCGTACCATATCTTTTTCGCTTCCTCTGAAAACGATAAACCATGGGCCTTGCCGGGGCGATACATACCATGGAGCTTTTCCTCGACGAGCCAATCGGCGAGTGCTATTCTCGCTGCACCGCCCGGACCAAACATAAATGCATCGACAAAAGAAGTCCCATGCTCCTTGGCGAAGTTTTTGGAGAAGGCCACATTCTCCAAGACATCCTTGTGTCGAGTCTCCTCAGAGGGCAAGACGTCAGAATCTCACATGGAAGGCTGGCTTTTCTTCAGCAAAATCACTGCGTGTCCAATAACGGCGTCTTCATAGATCATAGACTTGTGAGATAGGACTTCCAATCCTACGGTGCTCTCTAACCATTCCTTCAAGTCTTCAAGCTGATAGCGGCGAACGTGCGTAACTAATGTCTGTGTTTTAGAGTCAAAAATCCGAATAGTCTTTGTGCCTGGTACGTCGCTCAAACCCCCCTCAAAACATATTCTCTTGTCGAAGTCTCTCGCTATCTCCTCAACTGGCTCGGCCGTCCTGTGGGAAATCGCTGCACAAATGAAGCGTCTCAGCTCTGGCCCAAAATATGAGTGATTGTAACGCCGATCCGTACGAAGAGACCAACGGTCACCAAGTATGGTAACGTCAAGTAATAACAGGTCAGACTCTTTCATCATAGACCTCACTGTTTCGAACCAACAACGCTCGTATTTGTCAAGGTTGCCTAACGTGCCGCCAATTAGGCTGTAGAGAATCGGATTGTTACCATGAATACCGACTTGGGATTCAATGAAGTTAAGACGGTCTTCAAAATCACTCAAAATACCGACGGGCACAACAACTTGCTGGCTGAGAGTATCCACAGCACTTAGTAACAAGAAATCGTTAATGTCTATCGGTATGTACTGAAGCCAAGGTTCTCTTTTCCTTAGGCTTACGGCAATTTCTCTATCGACTGCCGCATCCCCAGGCCCAAACGAGACAAATGTTCGAACTTCACATTCGCTCAATATATCCAAAATCAAGTTGGTAATTCTATAGGTCGCTTCTTGCGGCCTGTATAGTTCATCTTCTGTAACAGCCAGCCAGCCTTTTGCTCCATCCATTCCAACATACAGGGCCCTGGAGAACCAGCCTTTGGGTAGAGTTTCACCGATTAGTTGCTCAATTACGACAGGATCTGCCACGAACTTTATGGAACCAGAATATTGCGTCGCAGGGGACACTGAAAATACGGCATTGAAATGCTTGATCACTCTTTCCGAGACGGTATCTGTATCCTCTATGATATCTTCATAAGTGATAGCCTGTAAGTCAGTAGGCATCTTGGAGCCTACGTCTTTTAGAATTAGTGTTCTTGACCTGCCAAGCTTCATAGCAAACATTCCGTATTCAAGCAGGATATTATCGCGAGGTGTTGAAGTGGCTTCCTGCCTGTACCATGTTTTGTCAATGCCAGAAAAGATAAACACAGCACCATCCACGATTTGGGCTATTTCCACTAGCCTGTCGAATGTGATAGATCCTGGGGGAAATTCATTCCACCATCTAAGGGGTCTGTAATTGTTGTTTGCCAAGGTTTGAGCTATGGATTGCGCTAATTTTTTGGACTCGGAGGCACTGCCAATAAATATCCTCTTCTTAGCCAACGGTCTTTACCCCTTCCATCTGATAGCCGTATCGCCTAATATGAGATATAGTTCATACCCGCTAAATCATACCCATATACCCACATAGTTGCAAGTCATCCACATTGGTCCAAGGTTACTTCATTAGCTCCCCGGCATTTCGAGGCTATTCTGCTCTGGTTATTATTATATATAAAATAAGGTCATATTTCAATATTCTTTCTCTCAAACTTAAGGGTTTTCTCGTAAGCTTTTCCGCAGCAAATGCTTGTGAAGCCAGAAACAGGTGTTTATCGCTTCAGTCGGGCCACCCAACAAACGATATAAAAGAAAATCAGGATTATCCGGCAACGGTTGACTCAAGCAAACTAAGCGGTCACAAATATTTGGATGCGCCTCAACAAGCCAGCCTAAATAAATCATCACCAACACGGCTAACAAAACCAGACGACGAATCGCAGACCAACGAAACGTTCGTATCTTTTCAAGGTTTACCTGGCTTTTGAGGAAGCGAATTCCCTCTTCGCACTCCCACCTTCGTATGTAGAAACGCAAGACGCGTTTTGCGTCCTTAAGATTCTCTACTGGCAAATTCGTTAACAACATCATTGGTTTATCATTTCCTGCAAGTCGAGAGACAACTAATGTCAAACCCTCATCTCGGCCGGGCAGACGAACCTTCACCCACCCTATCTGAGTGATGCGAATAGCAGGTTTGCCGCGGCGTTTGATGAGCTTGTGGAAGCGATGTGGAGTTCGGGTTTGTACTCTGGACGTGCTTTGTCCAATCTTCTTCCGGTTGAGAGACTTCCTGGTGTGCGTGGCATTTCTATAGTCGTTGTTGTTTGCCTCGGTAAGTTCAATGGTTGTGATGTTCCTGAACTTCTCGGCTTTCTTCCAGTCGTATTCGATAATGTCTCCTTCTTGAAGCTTGTTGATCCAGTTCTACAAGCATCCATCCCTGCACACAAATTTTACTTTGAAGTGTGTTTGTTTGGAGCAGATTTTCTTACTACCCATCCTAAACTGCACTTGCTTAAAATCTGTGC
>Ga0114920_10001313_pt1 | contig 11413 bp, 10 predicted proteins | sample ChitaG_FD_88683 | JGI IMG/M metagenome (GOLD analysis project Ga0114920, IMG submission 88683) | Deep subsurface microbial communities from South Pacific Ocean to uncover new lineages of life (NeLLi) - Chile_00310 metaG | ecosystem: Environmental > Aquatic > Marine > Oceanic > Sediment ... | reverse complement strand
TTATTGACAATTGAATAGAAATAACGATATTAGAGTGTAAGGTGCTTGTGCCGAATATGTGCCAAGCTGGAGACACTTAGGATGCCCAGGATATACAAACGAAAAAACGTCTGGTACATTGATATTGGGGTGAAGGGAAGGCGAATCCGTAAGCGAGTTGGTCGGTCAAAGAAGATCGCGGAGCTTGCCCTCAAGGACGCGGAAATCAAGGTTGCACGCGACGAGTTCGGTTTCACTCGGAACGATATCAGTATCGAGAAGTTCTTTGGACGCTTTCTTGATTATTCCCGTGCTAACCATCAGCCAAACACAACCAACAGGTATCGCCGGATCAATCGATCACATTTGATTTGATAAGCGCTGAGACAACGATAAACATCCGGTTATTTCAGTAGATGGATTCCTCACCGCTCCAGTTCGCAAAAGAGTTCGCCCGCCTGAAGACTCATCTTGCAGATCAGCCGGCGGGCGATGCACGGCTGCTGCTGCTGGTGGAATTCTGGGCTTCAATCCGCCAGTACGAAGCCAGCACCGCCTATCGAAGCTATTTCGATGAATATATTCCTCTTCTTCTGCAGCACATTAATGAGGAAAACCTGTATGATCTCCGGCCGGTGGAGCTTGAGGGCCTGCTCGGTGTGTTGTGCGAGTTGAGCCGGAGTGATGCGGGATTTGCACACAAGATCGAGATTCAAGACCACCTTGGGGTCACAACGACAGAACTGGCCAGAAAGCTGTTCTATGCCGGTGCGGTGGAGGATGGCCTGAGGGTCATAGGTGGTTTGGAGCGTGACGCTGCTCCGCCGCGTGAGATTCCCGACGGTCTGAACGAGTTCGACGCCTTCAAGCTGGTCTGTAAGAATCTGGCAGAGGGCAAAGACGGTCTGCCGCTGGTCCTGCAAGCTATTCTCGATTCCTGGGAGGGCGAGCGCGAGGCAATCTCGCATGAGGAAGCCAACTGCCTGTTTGTTGAGAGGGACAGCCGGGACAGGATGGGGCTGGGTCGTCTGTGCGTGCTGCGAGGGAGTGCCGAGCAGCGCCGCAGGACCGCCACCACCGACGAGGTGACGTTTGAAAACCAGATAAAGGCGCCTGATGATCCGTTTGTCGGTGTTGTCTATGATTCGCTGGATGCTGTCCGCTCAGTGCTGAAACAGACCGGGTTCAGCGGCAAGGCGGGGAGCCGTATCCGGGCGCGATTTTCAATCAGGGGCAGCGATCACACTTTCACCGGTGATTCTATCGGTCTGGCTGCCGGTCTGGTGACTTTCACCCAGCTTCTCAAGCCGGAGGTGCTCAAACAGGAACGCTTTGTCGCTGCCGAGGCTGCCTTCACGGGTGCGGTGGACGCCGCCGGACGGGTGCTACCGGTCAACGAAGAGAGCCTTCGACTCAAGATCGAGCGAGCCTTTTTCTCGCCCATCAAATATCTCGTCCTGCCGGAATCGAATGTCGAGGTTGCCAAACGATACGTCGATGATCTCCGCAAGTCGTACCCCCGGCGGCAGTTGCGCCTGAGTGGTGTCGAGACTCTCCGGGACGTCATCGAGAACCGGAATATCGTCCGCTCCGAAAAGGTCTGTGTAGTGGAATTCGTAGTCAGAAAGGCCTACAAATACAGCCGCGCCACCAAAGTACAGGTGCCACTGCTGGTGGTGCTGTTGGCTGTCGCCTGCTTACTCTACGCTGACCTTTTCCCGAAGCATATGCCCTGGTTTGACTGGAATCCGGAGTATGTCAAGCTGACCAAGACCGGATTTGTGGCATTGAATGCCGACTCCATTCCTCTGTGGTCTGTGGAGTACGAATGTGAGTCGCTTGAACATCAGTCACAGTGGAAAATCGGTGACCTGGACGGTGATGCGGAGAACGAGGTGGCCTTCGTCCCGAAAGCTGTGAAGTCTTCACCTTGCGAAAGCAACGCGAATCTCTTCGTTTATGATGAAGATGGCAAACAGCTATTCCAGCGGGACTGTACCATCCATAGCGAATATCCAAGTGACACATCGATCCAATTACCCTATTCGCCACGCCCGATTGGCTTCGTAGAGAGCGGCGACAGTACCATCATTGTGACTGTTGTCATCGCGTCTTATCCTTCCCGTACGCACATCAAGTTTTGGAGTGCGTCAGGTGACCCACTGGGCTGGTACATCAACGCCGGCACGGCAGGTGCTGACGACAGGCATTTTTCGAGTGCGGCTCACGTGGGGTTCATGTATTTGGGCATAAACAGTCGCGTGGGCAGTGCTTCGCTGTTCGTCCTGCCACGAGACTCAAGTTTTGGAGTATCGCCTCCTTATGCCGATCCCGAATATGATCTGGAGAACGTGAAGCGCGGCAATCAGCTATGCTACGTTCTCTTCCCGCCTTCCGACGTAAACAGCTGTTTGCATTACCCGTACAACGGCCCGTTCGCGCTCGTCGTCGAATCGGACGCCGTTATCAGGGCCAACATAAATCAAGCCTACGAAGAGGGTCAGCCCAACATCGAGTACCTTCTTGACATGGAGAGGAACTTCCGCGTTTTCGATGTGAAACTCAGCGACCGATTCAAGCAAGTCCGAGGGCGGCTGGTCCAGGAGGGGAAACTCACGGAGGTCGATTGGAGTACCTACACCGACAATCTGCGAGATGTGATCACGTATTGGAGCGATTCGGGCTGGGTAACCGAAGGCCAATTGCGCGCGCTCGAAAGCCAACCGTAATTCCCACATACGCACGTTTTCTGCTCTGTTTTCCACAAATCCATTGTTTGGTGTCTACTTTCTTATTGAAGATCGTAGGTCGACCAAAAAGAAGACACAAATCACAGGAGGATAGAGAAATGAGAGCTATGAAAGTCGCGTTCGTGGCCTTGTTCCTGAGTCTGTTTGTTCTGAGTGCGGCTTCTGCCCAGAATTGGCAGACAGTCTATCAGACACAGTTTTCCAGTGACCCAGCCTGGACGACAAATAGCGCCACGTACTACCATTGGGATGAGACAACTGGCACCTACTACGCAGACCAGTTTCACGTCAACTATGGAGGCTACTATACTTACCATGATGCCGGTTACGATGGGGGCTCACTCGTTTTGGAATGGGACGTGAAGATATTGGAGTGTCATTGGGCCCACACTACCTCCTTTGGGTTGAGAAAACACTTGGATATTGATTTACCGGACTATGCGCGTCTATTGATCGAGGGTTGTAACAGGACGACCCTTGCGTGGGAGACTGTCGGTAACTGGGGAAATGCAGTCGATATGTCAACACAGTGGGAAATTGACACTTGGTACCACATCGCAATGGAGTATAATAAGAACACCAACACCCTAACTGCTGATGTAAGCTTGCGCGAAACGGGAGAGAGCTTCATCTCACTTTCTTGTACCGTCGTGGGAGCTTTTGATGATAATATGAAACTAATTGGGGCCTCTGATTTTCGGCCCAATGGCACTTTTGCAAGTACGTGTTGCCACGCCGTAAGCGTACTCGACAACGTTACGTACGCTTTGGATTTAGAAATCATGCCGGTCAACCTCGACATCAAGCCCGGTTCGTGCCCCAATCCGCTGAATGTGAAGGCACCCAAGCATGAGCGGGGTAACGATCTGGATGGGTTGGGTGTGGCTGCAAAAGACAACAATCAGCAAGCGAGGATGCCTAAACCTGTTCTGCCGGCAGTTATACACGGTACTGCCGATTTTGATGCTACAGATATTGATCCAACCACAGTGATGCTGGAAGGCGTGCCAGTTCTGCGCTGGAATATCGAGGACGTAAGCACACCGGTGGGCGAAGACGCCGCCGAGTGCGAGTGCACTAATGCAGGCCCCGACGGCTATCCTGACCTGACTTTCAAGTTTGACAGGGGGCTGGTCGTGGACGCATTAGGTGAAGTGTACGACGGGGACCTGATTCCCCTGACAATCACCGGCGAGCTTTTCGACGGCACGCCGATAGAAGGCACCGACTGTGTCATTATTCTGAACGGCGACGACCCGCCGGATGAGTTCGCATTCTCTGACAAAGAGCCGCAGGAGCCTGCTCTGATCGGTAACTACCCCAACCCGTTCAACCCGACGACGCAGATCAGTTTCAGTCTGCCTGAGGCTGCTGACGTCAGGCTGGAAATCTACAACATCACGGGCCAGAAGGTAGCCACGTTGACAGCCGGACGGCTCGAAGCGGGGCATCATAGTATCGAATGGGACGGCAGCGACGTCGCCAGCGGTGTTTACCTGTATCGTCTGGAGGCAGGTGATTTCGTGGATACAAAGAAGATGGTGCTGTTGAAGTAATACGGGGGGAAATTAATAGATCGCACTTGTGCGATCGTTTTGAAAGCCCGGCGGTGTCTGGTGTGCTGACATCGTCGGGCATTGTTATGACCGGTACAGGCGGCTGACAACTTGAACGTCGCTGGTACTGGCGTCCCTGTTCGTGGCTCTCATTCACTCTAAGCCCCGGTCTGGTATTAGCAATCGGTTGCCAACCCGGCCTGTTCCTGTTATCTTCCGGCCTGAGAAAATCGGGTTATAGCTTGTGACTGCAGGGATAACCAGAATCGAGACCAAAACAGAGTATACACTTACGAAGGCTGGGAGAGAATGAGCATGCATTTCAACCTTTTAAGCGACAGGGACATCAAGGCAATAGACGCGTTGGTTGACGCCTATGGAGGAGCGAAGGCAGTCTGCGACACAATCAAGGCGAAGCGAGACTACGGAAACAGAAAGAAGATTGCAGGCGACAAGGGGTTTGGAGAGCTGCTGGAGCAGGCGGAGGGTTACACCCGGGATTTTCCCAAGGTTGAAGATGTCATCTCCAAGGAGAGAATGAAGGTTACCCGTGATGGTGTCTGCACCACCCAGGTGTCCGGCTTCCAGGGCGCTTACGTGACCTGTGACTGCATGCGTCGGCTTGCGGAAAACCGCAACATTCTCATCTCCTCAGAGATGATCTCGGTTGTCGCTCTCACCGACCACTACGTTTATGGCGGTGATCTTCTGGCGACTCTCGCCATGTGTGAAAACATAATGGGGGCCAGCAAGTTCTGTTCGACAAACCTGATCGGCATACCCATGCCCGAGGAGCGGTTTGCACGGGTTGAAAAGATAACCGGCGAGAGATTTGACCGCCGTGATCTCGGAGGCGGGTTAAGCCAGTTGATACTCAAGAACATGGGAACCCCGTTCGGGAATCTTGGGGGCGTCGAGATCGGCGACAACAATCACCTGGTTTATCTTGACGGGGTGCTGAGGGCGGCGCTCGAGACGGGTGCTAATTTCTTTCTCAATCCAAGCTGGTCAACCATTGTAGCCGCGTGCTATTTCGGCAGGCGGATTCCGGAGATAAGCTTCAAGATTTCGATGCTCCTTTCCACGCAGAATGCGATCCAGTTCCGAATGCTGATGAACATCGTCAAGGAGTATCTGCGCGACGACGGCACGACGCCGTTGTATGAGATAAACATAGGCAACGCCGCCAGTCCGGAAACCTTCATCCAGTGCGCCGAGGAGCTTGACGCCTCCGGCCTGCCGCGGATTTCGCTGGCTGCACACATGAGGATCAATCCGGACCTTGGGATAGAAGGCTTCGACTGGACTAAAAACACGCACACGGTGCTTGACAGCGGCTGCGACATAACGATCAAGTATGAAAGCGACGGGACATCCCGGCCATACGATACGATGGAGACATACTTCTTATCCGACAAGGAGAGGGGTGAGAAAGCCAAGCTGATCGGTGACGTGATCTACCATAAGTGTATCCGTTGCGATACAGACGCCAGGGAAATCATGCGCCGTGGGCATAAGACCAGGTTCGCCGGAATATCCTACAAGGGAGGGAAAGAGGTATGAACAATCGGGCCGGGCAGTGGGACGGCACCGTGTATCCCCAGATGATCCGCGGACTGCCGGAGATCGAAATCCCGATAGACGGAGTCCGGGGCTGGTTGCTGCAGGGCGGCAATAAACAGGTGGTGTTTTTTGATATCCAGCCTGTTGGGATAGTGCCTCCACATTCACACTGCGCCCAGTGGGGGATAATGATTGAAGGTGAGATGTCGCTGACTATCGGAGAAGAGACAAAGGTGAATCGAAAAGGGGACTCGTATTACATCCCTGAAGGCGTGGTGCATTCGGCCAATTTTCTCTCGCGGGTCAACGTCATCGATGTCTTTGACGCTCCGGATAGGTACCGGATCAAGGAATAGTAATGAGAATCGTGCGAGACTGATTATTGTGCATGCCGTACAGGATTGACAAGAAGGAGGAATAAGATAATGCGCCTGTTGTTGATTGGTTTCGGAACTGTTGGGCAGGGACTGGCCGAGTTATTGATCGAGAAGGAGAAATCGCTGCTCGATCAGTATGGCCTGCAGGTTCAGGTGGTTGGCATCGCGGACATGCTAAAGGGGAGCCTGTATAACGCTGCGGGTATAGATCTGCCAGCAGCATTGAAAGCGGCAAAGTCCGGCGGCAAACTCTCTGATCTTCCGCACAAGTACGAGGGTGATGCGCTGAGCATGATCAAGATGGCAGAAGCGGACATGATGGTTGAAGCGACGTACACTGACATCAAGACTGCTGAACCTGCAACGTCACATATACGCGCAGCACTTGAGAGAGAGATGCACGTGACTACCACGAACAAGGGACCACTGGCTCTCTATTACCATGATCTGGACAAACTTGCCAAAGCCAAAGGTGTCAAGTTCCTGTTCGAAGGTACTGTGATGAGCGGGTCGCCCGTTCTCAACCTGATCAGGGAAACGCTCGCGGGAAGCACGATCTCCGAGATCAAGGGAATTCTCAACGGCACGACCAACTATATTCTGACGCGCATGGAGGAAGGTCTGTCATATGAGGACGCTTTGAACAAGGCGCAGGAGCTTGGCTATGCCGAAGCCGTCCCGGACGCAGACGTGCTTGGCTGGGACGCGCTGGCCAAGGTGACGATTCTTGCCAGTACGGTTTTTGGCGCCAGGGTCAAGCCTGACGATTTCCCTTGCAAGGGGATAACGGAGATAACCAGCGACGCAATTGCCACCGCAAAATCCCAGGGGAAGCGTTACAAGCTGATCGGCAGGGTCTGGCGTGACGGTGATGCAGTAAAAGCGAGCGTAGCTCCTGAGGAAATAGATCTTGCGCATCCCCTCGCCGGCGTTATGGGAGCGACCAACGCCCTCACGTTTTCAACCGACACGCTCGGCGACGTCACCATTGTTGGGGCGGGAGCCGGACGAACAGAGACCGGATACAGCGCTCTGGTCGATATTATTCATGCAGGAGGAAAACGATGAAGATGCTGCTTGACGGTCGGTGGGTTGACCGTGACGACAAGATAGAAGTGAGAGATCCTTTCGATAACTCCGTTATCGACACTGTCCCGAGCGCATCCATGAAAGATGTGGAAACCGCCCTGAGCGCTTCTGTGAAAGGTTTTGAGATCACCAGGAAGATGACTGTCTATGACAGGGCGCAGATTCTTGTTAAGGCGGCGAATATCATATCAGACAACCTGGAAGAATTCGCCAGAATAATCGCCAGAGAAGGTTCGAAAACGATAAATGAGGCGAGAAAAGAGGCCTCGCGTTGTGTTAACACGATGACATGTTCCGCCGAGGAAGCCAAACGCATCCTCGGTGAGACAATCCCGTTTGACTCTTTCCCGGGCGGCGAGAAGCGTCGCGGTTACTACTATCGTTTCCCGATTGGCGTTGTGCTGGCAATCACACCTTTCAATGATCCGTTGAACCTGGTTGCTCACAAGCTGGGCCCGGCAATCGCCGCCGGCAACTCAGTGATTCTGAAACCAGCCACTGTCACGCCGCTGTCGGCAATCAAGCTTGTGGAAGCCCTGCTTGAGGCCGGCTTGCCGCCTGAGGCGATACAGGTCGTAACCGGTGTCGGATCAGTGATCGGTGACCCGCTGGTATCTGATGAAAGAGTGAGAATGATCTCCTTTACCGGTGGTGTGGAGGCGGGAAAACATATTGCCTCGGTTGCCGGAATCAAGAAGATCGGCATGGAGCTGGGCTCAAATTCGCCGGTGATAGTCTGGAAAGATGCTGATCTTGACCTGGCAGTGGAGTCATGCGTCTCCGGATCTTTCTGGGCGGCGGGACAGAACTGCATCGGCGTGCAGCGACTGCTGATCCATCGAGACATTTATGATGCGTTCAAGAAGAGTTTTGTTGCAAGAACGAAGCAGTACAGGATCGGTGACAAACTGAACGAAGAAACTGATATGGGACCAATGATTACCGAAACCGAAGCTAAACGAGTTGAGCAATGGGTAAACGAGGCAGTTGCAAAAGGCGCGAGCGTCTTGACCGGAGGGAAAAGGGAGGCTGCTCTCTATGAACCGACTGTGCTGGAAAACGTTTCTTCCGATGCCACGATTCATCGCGAGGAAGTATTCGGCCCGACCGTAAACCTGTACCCGGTCGATGATCTTGAGCAAGCTATTAGAGAAGCTAATTCACTTCCCTACGGTCTGCTTGCCGCTGTTTTTACAAGCAACGTCGACATTGCTTTCAAGACTGCTTATGATCTTGACTGCGGTGGCGTGATGATAAATGATTCCACGGACTACCGTCTTGATTCCATGCCGTTTGGAGGCGTCAAGTATTCCGGTCTGGGCAGGGAAGGGCTGAAGTTCTCGCTGCAGGAGATGACTGAACCGAAAGTTATCTGTTTCAACCTGCCGGGGATCTGAGCACCGTCCGACTGTCTGGTTGATCAGAATGAGTCCTTCTTGGAGCAGAGAGAGTTCACGCGGGTCACAAGGTCGAAATCCTTAAGTTCAAACCGGTCCAGTTGATGGGGTGAGGTCAAGCTATGATCAGACTAACTTGAAAAGCGGTACAATAACCAGAAAGTGGCGGGGATGATCGACACGGAAACTGTGTGTGTAGATTTTGCACAATCCTGTCGATACAGAGTATGGTGTATTCTCTGCATCATGTTTGCGGGGCAAATACAGGGGCTTGTTTGACGGAGGCTGATCAGTGACTTGTGATACCGTGACAGTGACCCCCCCCTTAGAAGATAAATACGAATACCTAAAATGCCTGCTGGAATACTCCAGCGTACCCATCATCGCCTGGAATCGTGAGCTTGAGATCACTCTTTTCAATCCCGCCTTTGAGCGATTGACACAAAGGATCGCCGACGAAGTCCTGGGCGCTCCGCTCGATATCCTGTTTCCCGAAGGCACGCGGGATGCAGCCATGGAGCAGATTCATGTCGCAGTGACGGGTGAAAGGTGGGAGTCGGCAGAGATCAGCATTCTTTGCAAGGATGGGAGTGTCAGGACCGTGCTCTGGAACTCGGCGCCCGTTTTCGACATCGACGGTAGTACCGTTATCTCTACCATAGCTCAGGGGCGGGATATAACCGAACGCAGGCGGGCTGAACAGGCTCTCAGAGAGAGCGAAGAACGAATGCGCGTGATCCTCGACGGTGTGCCTGACATGATACTACAGGTTGACACAAACCTGAAGGTACTCTGGGCGAACAAAGCGGCACGCAGCATGAATCCCAACATAGTGGACAAGTTCTGTTACCAGGCTCTAGCGGGCAAAGAAAGGCCCTGCTTCGGTTGTCCTTCCGCCAGAGCCAGGGAAACCGGGCAGGTCGAGATGGGTACAGTATATCATGCGGATTTCGGAGGTCTTCCAGAGGGAAGCTACTGGGAGAGTATCGGAGTACCTTTACGTGACAGTGAAGGGAACATAACCGGTGTTATCGAGATTGCCAGGAATGTCACAAAGCGGAAACTGGCGGAAGAAGCCCTGGAAGCTGCCAATGTCGAACTCGAAGTCGAGCGCGAAACTCTGAAGGAAAAGAATATCGCCATGAGGGAGATCCTTAATCAGGTTGATAATGAAAGAAAGCAGATGGTTCTTCAGGTTCAGGGCAATATCGACAAGATCGTCGTGCCGATACTCAGAAAGCTCCTTGAAAAGTCAGGTCCGATACAAAAGGATTACATCCTGTTACTGCTGAGCAGCCTTGCAGAAGTCACGTCACCATTCATCAGTAAGCTGGAAACAAGATATTCCCGACTGGCACCGCGAGAAATGGAAATATGTAATATGATAAGGAAGGGCATGACATCCAAGGAAATTGCCTCCCTCCTGAACTCGGCAGAGGAGACCGTCCGCAACCAGCGAAAGAACATCAGAAGGAAGCTGGGTATAGCCAACGATAAAGTTAACCTAAGGACTTTTCTGCAAACGGTTTAGCTTGATCCGGACCAAATATCCTGACTCTCCATATTACCCATATCTCTCTATCTGCCCCTCTTCAGTCAGCAATCAGACGACAGTATTACGGGTTATTGTGCATGACCCGTAGATAGCCCTAATTACCCCCTCAAGGCGGCTGTGGGAAAGTCGATTCAGGGCGAGAGAACGGCCTCAGTACCGTGCTTGAGAAAAAGGGGTGGAAGCTATGATGGCTATGAGTAGCCCGGACATGACGGGAATCATTGACAGAGTTGTCGGGAGGTTGGAACAGCTTGGAGATCAGGTTGCTGTCTCGGAGAATCCGAGCGCAAGTATATACATCGAGCTGATGACAATCCACGACATGCTTGAGGGAATGAAAGAAGCTGCCCCTGAGGACGTCGATGTCAGGAAGCATATTGATGAGCTAAACGAGCTTATAGCTATGTATGCGGAGAAGAGGGCAAGATGCCAGGGAGAATAGCCATTAAAGAGAACACTGTTGCGGTTGTCCCTTCACCGGAAGTACAGGCGGTTGCCTGCCGGGATAGATGTTCCGGGTTTCTCCATAAGGGTTCTGTGTCCCGGGAACTGAGCTGGATGATCAGCAGATCATACAAGCGTTTTTTCGAACAGAAGAAACCGGTTCCGACTATGTTCTGCGAACTGGTCAATAAGCTTGACAAGTTCTTCTCGGTTTCCAGGGCAAGCCTTGTGTTGCACCTGCCCCAGAGCGGAGATCTCAAGCTGGTCTCGTGGTGGGATCGGCACTGCCTCAGGGAAGGCGTCATCATGAGCATCCCCAAGAAAAGCTCTCTGTTGTACAGGGTGTTGGGGGCGCAATCCGTTTTTCACAAGTCAGTGGGTCGTGATATCCCGTGCAATTATCTTGAACGAAAGCTGCTGATTTCCCGGTCGTCGCAGGCGCTGATCATTTGTCCCGCCGTTTTCACTGATGTCATTTACGGTCTGGTGAGTCTCGCGTCACCTGTCCCGTATGCTTTCGAGCTTATTGAGAACGGTATCTTTCAGCCTGTGTTTGTCCGGTTTGCGCAGGTGATTGCAGAGAGCAAGCAGTTCAAACAGGTCTTGTCAATTCAGGTCGTTTGAGGAGGGAGGAGTGTCCTTGGACAAAGCAATTTCGACAGAAAGAACCACTGACCCGTCGCCGGAGGCGTCTGTGTGCATG
>Ga0114920_10001312_pt1 | contig 11422 bp, 7 predicted proteins | sample ChitaG_FD_88683 | JGI IMG/M metagenome (GOLD analysis project Ga0114920, IMG submission 88683) | Deep subsurface microbial communities from South Pacific Ocean to uncover new lineages of life (NeLLi) - Chile_00310 metaG | ecosystem: Environmental > Aquatic > Marine > Oceanic > Sediment ... | reverse complement strand
CGTTCGGGAGTCTCTTTTCGATCCTAATATCTTTTGCTCTTTTCTCATCTTTAAGCGCTTTTATCATCCTTGGTCCAAGGGTCTATTACTCAATGGCCAGAGATGGATATTTTTTCAGGTTTGCTGCAAAAGTGCACAAAGATTATCATGTTCCCTCGAAATCAATAATGCTGCAGTGCGCAATTGCAGCAATCATTGTGTTAACGGGAACTCTTGAGCAGATTTTGACGTATATGGGATTTTCGCTTGGGATTTTTCCCATCCTTGCCGTCATTGGTGTTTTTAAGTTAAGGAGGTTAAAGAAAAGTACATATAAAATGCCTGGTTTTCCCGTGATTCCTAGCCTTTATTTACTGGCTGGTGTTTCCATTCTTATACTGGGTTTTCTGGAACGACCCGTTCCTTCTTCGATAGCAATCTTTACTGTGTTGACAGGAATCCCCGCCTATTTTATGTTTAAAAAAAGATATAAAATAAATTGAAGGAAAACGATATCTCAGTAACGCAGCTCGTCCAACCCTCATTTTTTAATCTCATTGACATGCCATATCCTAATTGATATTCTTTTCCCACATTAGGATTGAGGGATAATCGTGGGAAAAGAATGCCACAAATGTAAATCGGAAAATCCTGATACTTCCAATTTTTGAAGAAATGGGGAAAGCCCCCATTTTATTGAGGGAGATTCTTGCAACCGAAAGGGACTTCATGCGTTTAAGGAAATATAGGTCAAAGCCTCTGACCAAGGCCATGAAAGGTCGGTCAGACGAAGAACTGATGCTGCAATACCGTGATGGAAATAAATATGCGTTTGATATTCTCTATCACAGGTATGAAAAACCACTGTTAAATTTCCTGTATCGTGCAGCCATGAACGCTGCGGACGCCGAGAGCATGTGTCAGGAGGTTTTTTTCAGAATAGTACGTGCGAGAAAAAAATATGAGGCAACAGCTCAGTTCAAAACCTGGCTTTTCCAGATAGCCGTGAATTTGTGCCGCGATAGATCGAGAAGGATGAAACACCGGTCACATCTTTCTCTAGATTCTCATGCATCATCTCGGAATGATGATAACATCGAGCTTCATGAGATCATTTCGGACCCTTCTTCAAACATTGAAAAGCATGCGGAGATGGAAGAACTTGAGACTTTTGTACAGAGAGCGATAGCAAATTTGCCTAAAGAGGAGCATTTGGTTGTTATCCTCAGGGAATACCAAGGACTAAAAATCTCAGAGATAGCCGAGATCATGAACCGTCCTCCAGGAACAGTTAAATCACTCAATCACAGGGCGCACAGGAAGCTCAAAAAAGATTTAGCGAAATTCATAGGAGATTAAACAGTGAAATGTGAGGATATCCAAAAGAATTTAGAAGATTTTTTCAGAAATGATGTAGATTCACAAAAAAAAAGAGCCATACAAGGCCATTTGAGTCAATGCCAAAACTGCTCGGAGGAGTTAAGACAACTGGGAAAACTCTCTGATGTGCTTCAAACGTGGAAGGAAATAGAGCCATCGCCTTTAATGTTTGAAAGCATAAAGGCCAGGGTGAAAGCCCATGAATTAACCTGGAGGAAGATTTTTACATATGCCTTTGCGAAGAAAGCAGCACTTCGGTTTGCCGAAGTGGCGGCAATAGTTGTGGTGACACTATTGATCAGTCATTGGCTTCAGAAGCCGGCTCCAACAATTAGCGATGATTTAGCCGCTGTTAACTTCTATATTAAGGAACATCAAGGAGCTATAGTTCAGGCAGTTTCTGAAGAACTTATTTCACAACCGGGGACACATATGTATGTGGGTCGAGATGACTTCTTGTATTTTGAATTTATAGACAATCATCCCAAATTTTCAAAACCTGGCTTAATACTCAGAGGACCTGTAACGCGACGAGAAATCCGTTTGCCAAAAGTCCCTGCGATCTCCAAGGGGCGTTTCATTGACATTTCTCTTGTTCGGAATGCCATTAATTTCGATCCATTTGTGCCGCAGCAACTCCCCCCTGACTATATGATCGAGAGCATCAGGAAGATCGACGAATACAACAGCCTGCACCTGCTTTATTCTAATGGTGAAGATACAATATCGTTGTTCGAACAGCCATCGAATGATAAGAGAGGGCTTTCTGCGCAGGATTTCAGGGATTATGCCGTTTACAGCAACCTAGAATCTGATAATGACTCTGGAGGACAGGGGCAAACCATTTTTGCCTGGAAGAACAGCGCCTTATCTTTTGTATTGGTCGGGAAAGTCAGCATATCTCGGATGATGGATATAGTGCAGTCTATTAACGGCGGGAAAGATTAAAAGGATGAAAGAGTAGGTCTCATCTCAATTTAAGGTTATGGACATACTCATATTATAAATTATTGAGAACAAAAAAGGGTTAAAAGGAGGTAATTATGAAAAAGATCTATGTTCTCGCTTTAATCTGCATCCCACTCTGTCTGATGTTGGGGCTTCAAACCTCAAAGGCAACTGGAGTGAGTGGGCAAGAAAAGCAGGATCCAGTGCCAGGGTATCATCGTGAATCTGTCGCCTTTTCAATGGCAGAAGCTGGGAAACTCCTCGAACGCTTGGGTAAGGAGATCCAGCAAAACAAGAGTATTACTATTGGCGGGAATTCTTATTCCTTCGGAGGTCAAGGTGTCTTCGAAATCTCCATTGGGCAGAGAGGAGTAGGTATGACTTCTATGCAGCTTGAGATGTTATCTGACATGAAGGCTGTTCCTAAACGAGGAAGGACCTATGTTTCTTACGCTCGCTCTGGGGGCAGACCATCAGCGAACCCAGCAAATCTTGCAGACATAGTAGCAGATATAGGAAAAAACCTTGCCAGTACCGGTGCTTTCGTGATGGAGGATCACAAAGTGGCTATAGAAGGCAGCTATATTATGATAAAGCAGAGAGTGACAGAGTCGGTGTCGGTACAGGCAAGAGGACAGCAAATGCCGTATACTTATTCCTTCGATGTTATTTTTGGAGTGCCGAGATTTCCTGTCCCGGCCGACGAAGTCGATGACCAAGAAGCGGAACAGCGTGGCTGGATCAAAGAACTCGCTATTAAGGAAATCTCTATGCCTGATCAAAAAGAGATCGCCAAGCTGTTCGAATCATTGAGCAGTGATCTAAAAGCTGGCAAAGTGAAAGTGGGTGACAAAGCCTTTGACGTAGGAAAAGGCATCCAATATGGTATTTCACACCTGGCTACAACAGACGATAAAGCACATCGAGTCCGTATAGGTATTCAGTTTGGAGAAATGCCACCCCGGCCAAAGCGGGGAGGACCGAGATACTCAAAAGAGTTTTTCGATGAGCCGATAAGCAAAGTCGGCAAGTTATTGAAGCGTCTCGGAATCGAGATCTTAGATACCGGGGCCTTTAAACTTGGAGAGAATGAGTTCAACGTAAAGGAAAAGCTAGCCAACTACGAAGTTATCGCCAGCAGCAGCGGTTTCTCGATAGAACTCAGTTATACCAAACCCAAAAAGGAGAAATAGTCTATAGATTTCTGCCTTTAACTCTAAGAGAGCTATCACTCTTGATGATTGGCTCTCAGTTCTCTGCTGCAAATTCTACATGCAGTAACGGCTGATGACTTTTCTTCCTGATGTAGCGGAGGAATGCTTTTCACTTATAAAACCAGGCTGGACTATTCTAGCTAGAAAGAAGGATGTGTAATGAATGACAATACTCGCGGTGAGTTTCTTCGAAGCACCACCTTTTTCCCTTCGATCCCAGGGCCTGCCCAAATATGGAGGGCATGGTCCTTCTGGATCAGTATCGCCTATATCCTGATCATCCTGCGGGCAGCCCCAAAGATAATAGTCGACTACTGGTTCCTTCTACATCTTGGAAGGGAGAATGTTTTTTGGACTAATTTCACTATACATCTCATCCTCTTTGCCTCATGTCTCATACTTTTTACAATCGTTGTGGTCGTCCCCTTTAAAAAATTTGCTGTCACGCCTTTGCTGCGCAAAGTGGGGATACACATAGGAGTTTGGATCGGTATCTTTGCCGGGTGGATTCTCTCTCTCTCCTATAAAAAGTATCTGCTGGCGTTTCATACTGTTCCTTTTGGGGAAAATGATCCTGTCTTTGGAAAAGATATCGGTTTTTATGTGTTCACTCTTCCAGCGATTCGAATATCTTTAACATTTATCACGGCTCTGGCGATCATAGGAGCCGTAGCGGCGTTGATCGCCCGTTACAGCGAGCTCCGTTCACAGAGCGCCTTCTCAAACACAGAAAATCCTCTTTTGTACAAAATAAGTCAGATGATAACGAATCCCCTGAATGTGTACCTATTGATCCTCGGCCTGTCGTTGACCGCGAGAACATATTTCAGCCGATACGGTTTGCTGTTTAAAAATAACAGTGAATCAGGAGTCCGCCAGGGGGCGGATTTTCTGGACATCGAAGGATTTTTCTCTACGCTGAATATGATCAATGTTTCAGTGCTTTTAGAACTGGGGATTCTTGTAACGGTCGGCATCACCCTGTATCGATTGATGAAATCACCCAGATCTATCGCGCAGTCGAAAAAGCCTGATAGTGGCAACACTCCCCGGTGGAAATTTTCGCTTCGTATGCCCGGAAGGATCATTCTTGTATTCCTTGCCATTGACCTGGCCTTTTATGTAGGGGTGACCGCAAAAAATCACCTTGTTGTTGCCCCCAATGAGCCGACAATCCAGATCCCTTATATTGAGCGCCATATCACTTCAACCTTGAAAGGATATCGTCTCGAGAAGATCAAAACAGTTGACTGGCGGCTTCCCGAAGAGCCTCTTTCAGCAGAGCGCCTGCTCGAGAGTAAAACAGTGCAGAATGCGCCCATTCTCCCGACATGGACGAGTTATCTTGAAGAGCCCCCTGATATTCAACACTTCGAGAGGATTCAAGCTGCCGGCGACACCTTTGTCTACGGCCCGGTGCTTCAAGTCTATGAACAGGAACAGCAGTTGCGCCCCTACTACCAATTCATCTCTGTCGATGGCGTACGCTATACAATCGACGGCGAGAAGCGGATGTATGCAAGTGCCGTGCGCGAACTTCCTTCTTTAGGCATGAGGGGGCCCAAGGCATGGTTAAGACATTGGGGAAGCGCTGCACTCATGTATACTCACGGTTTAGGTCTGGTGATGAGCCCTGTAAATGAAATCAATGATGAAGGAGGCCCTCAATATGTCCTGCACAGCGTCCCCCCGGTGGCCTCACACCCCAGGTTTGAAGCCGAGCCACGTATCTATTTTGGTGAAGGGGCCAAAGATGATTACATCCTGACTAATATCCGCTATCTTAAGGAATTTGACCATGCCACAAAACAGTTCCGGAAGGAGACTGTCTATCCATCCAAAATCAACAATGGCATCCCGGTCAACTCAGTATTTAAAAGGTTGATTTTTGCTCTGGACACAATGGATATCAAAGAGTTCCTCTTTACGAGATTTATTGACCGCAAGCGTACGCGTATCCATATCTACCGCACACCGATGCAGAGAATCAGGCGCATTGCGCCTTTCCTGTTTCTTGACAGCAATCTCTATGCTTTTATTGCCGATAAAAAGATCTTATGGATGATCAATGCACTTACAACAACAGAAAACTATCCCTATTCTTTCCGTGAAGTGTTTGGTGACAAGGCTGACGAGCGGGCCGTGGAGAAGTTCCCGGAAAAGATCATCAATTACGCCGAAGATTCTGTGAAGATATGTATGGATGCCTACACGGGTGATGTCAAATTCTATAAGATCGCCGATGACCCCATCATTAACGCATGGGATAGAGTCTATCCCGGTTTCTTTGAGCCGATCTCAAGCATGCCGGAGGAAGTCGAGGCTCAACTCACTTACCCATTGCAGTGGTTTCATATCCAGTTTGATGATATCTACAAAAGATATCATCAGAAGCACCCCATTGAGTTTTACAATGTTGAAGACCTCTGGGATGATGCCGATGAAGTCCTCGGTTCCCTCGGGGCCGGCTTGACTGAATTTGGGACAGGAGACCAGATGACTTTCTCGTATGAAGGTTACAACATCCTTCTGGATCCGGCCGATCTTCCGACTGGAGCCGGAATCGGAGAACCAGGTGAGCTTCAATTCACAATGATCATGCCCTATACTCCTGAAGGGGCCCGAAACCTCCGCTCCCTGGTAATGGCATTGCAGGATCCGGGACATTATGGTGAACTTCTCAATCTCCGCGTCCCACAAGGTGTCTTCATCCCAGGGCCAGAACAGGCTGATACGAGCATCGACAATGATGCTCAGGTCAACCAGCAGATCACTCTCTGGGTAAGGCATGGTTCTGAAGTTATTCGTGGGCACACAATCCTTTTGCCCGTTGCCGGTGACCTGGTATATGTAGAACCGCTCTGGATCGTCTCGCTGCAGAATCGGCTGCCTCAAATTAAGCTTTTTTCGGTTGTCTACAGAGGGCGCACAACAATGGGCATAACCCTTGAGGAAGCCTTTAGGACCCTTGACATATCAGAAGCCGAAGAGCAAAAGGCCAATGAGCTTCCCTGGTTCAACGAGCTGCCTTCACAGGCTAAGAAGAAAGCCGAAGGCCTACCACGAGCTAAATTGAAACGACAAAGGAGGAAGTGAAATGACAGAACCTAATTCTTCTACACAGAACGATATAACTGAAGAACAGGCAGTGAGGAAGAGAAGAGGATCATTTGCCGTGTCCGTAGGGTTAGGGTATGTCCTGGCCTTCCTTCTGATTATATTTATCTTTACGTTCTTAGTGCCCGATGCCGAAGGCCCCTCTCCGTGGGATTCTATCGCCTTCCAGAAGGGTATACTCGAGGTGTTTGCCAATTTCCGCTCTCTTGATGAGCTAGCAGACCTGAGCATTGTCAAGGTTGCGGATGTAGGGAAAGGAATACTCAAGGTCGATTTAGACCTGATCGCAGTATCCAATCGAAAGTTTGGATTAGCGCCTTTTTTTATAGCCATTTTTTTTGTTTCTATGGCTCTGTTCATGCGTGGAATCAGGCAGCGTTTTCTTTCAAGCTACTTTGGCATTTCCTCTGCTGTGAAGGGGCAGATCTCCACCTATTTTTTCGGTAGGGGAATTAACCTCTTCTTCCCCTTTGGACCAGGCGATCTGGGAACAGCACAGGCTCTGAAGCAAAATAAGGCATCTGAAAAGGCTGCAACGAATGTGGTTTATTACAACCGTGTTTTTGAAGTCATCGGAATTTCCGCTATCCTGTTAGGATCTTTTATCTATCTCGGTTGGCAGGGAGCTGTTGAACCATTCCTTTGGACTGTGTTGATTTTTGTTGCAGTCGTCACTTTGACGAGGCCCCTCGGACTGTCCAGCCGAAAAGCCAGAAAATATAACATCCTTGCACGCGCGTGGGATGCTTTTAACGGCAGGGCTCTCTTTCAAGCTATCAAAGAAATGTGGAAGAATCCACGGTTACTGATGGGAATGTCCCTTCTTTCAGTTGTCATCCTTTTTATCGAGATTATCGGGTACTGGTCTATCAAACAGGCCTTTTCCTCTCCTATGGATGATTATATTCTGATGAAGGACATCTTTTTTGTCCATTTTGTCGTTGTGATCACAGTCGCTAACATCACAAGAATCATACCCTATACATTTTCCAGTTTAGGCATATACGAGATCGTCTCGGTGTTCATGTTCGCGGTCTTCGGTGAAGGCTATTTGAGCGGAACGACCGTCACGTTACTCGATTCATTCCTGATTAACGGCTTGACTTTTGTCTTTTTCTTGTTTGCCCTGATCATTAACAAGTGTCCGAGCATTCTAGAGACGTGGCGAAATTTCTTTAGCCAATCCGTAGCGAGAAACGAAATACTCCACGTGCCCTTGTCTCAGAAGAAAATGAGGGTGCTTTCTGTATCTGGAAAAGCTGAGGAGTGATCAGTTGAGCACAAATAAAAGGCCCTCGAATCTTAGCAACTCCGGGATCGACACCGGGCCGTCAAACGGCCCTCTGCCGTACATTCCCTCACCGAAAATACTGTGGCGACGCTTTTCCTTCTGGATATGGATGCTGTATGCCATCATCATCCTTAATGCCATACCCGATTATTTCGTTCAGTACTGGTTTAACCTCTCTCTGGGGTATAAATCTGTTTTCTGGACGAATGTGAGGATGCAGCTTCTCCTCTTTTTCACGTACGGCATTGTTGTCGCGGCAGCCATTATCATTCCTATGCGTCTGAATGCGGTGAGCCATCTCTTGAAAAAGATGGCTGCTCATTTTGGTGTCTGGATCGGCATATTTGGCGGATGGCTCCTTGCTCAGAACTACATGCAGTATCTTATGAGCTTTAATGGGGTTCCCTTTGACAAGGCGGATCCTGTATTTGGCAAGGATATAGGATTCTATGTCTATACACTTCCGACATTAAAAATCTCTCTTTCTGCCCTCATGTTCTTGACCATTCTTGGCATTATTTCTTTCCTTGTAGCACGATTCAACGATCTGAGCTCAAAAGGCATCTTGTGGGAACCACGGATCAGGGTTGGAGCCAAAATAGGCCTTTTCTTTTCACCTCTATACTTCCGAATTCTTATCTTGGGCTTCGGCGTTGTTGCCACAGCACAGACTTATCTCGGCCGGTACGCGCTGTTGTTCAAAAACAACGAGGATTCCGGAATTCGTGCCGGAGCCGATTATCTGGATATAACAGGGGTGTTTTCCACCCTCAACAGAATTCACATCTCGACGATCGTTGTCATTGGATTAACTCTTTTGGCCCTGCCTTTTCTTAACCGTATCAAAAAGAATTTTGGGTGGATAACAGTCGATTCAAACTCGAAGGATTTAGCGCGGATGCGGCACACTTCCCGGTCGCTGAGAAGACCGCCGGTGATCGGCGCAGGCCTACTTATCCTTCTGATCTTCTTCTCGCTCGGAGTGATCATAAGGGACAGCCTTATTGTCAAACCAAACGAACCTTACATACAGCTTGAATACATAAAAAAGCATATCGACGCCACAAACAGAGCGTATCGTCTCGATAATATAGAGATTCATGAGTGGGAGCTTCCTGAAAAGCCCCTGTCCTCTGATAAATTACTGGCCAGCAAGACCTTACAGAATGCCCCGTACTTACCGTCTTGGGTCACTTACCTCGAAGAACCCCCCGACCTTCATCATTATGAGCGTATCAACACCTCTGATTCGACCATGGTCTTTGGCCCTATGCTTCAGATCTACCAGCAGCAGCAGCAACTTCGCCCATACTATGATTTTCTTTCTGTGGATGGCGTCCGTTACACTGTCGATGGACAAAAACAGATGTTTGTCAGTGCTGTTCGTGAGCTTCCTTCTGTGGCACTTATCGGGAAACAGGAATGGCTCAAGCATTGGGGATCTGCGGCCCTTCTTCTTACCCACGGGATGGGGCTTGTCATGAGCCCTGCCAATCAAATAGATGAGATGGGAGCGCCAGAGTATGTGGTTAAAAATGTGCCTCCAGAGGTATCCCATCCTGAGCTCGAACATGAACCCCGCATCTATTTTGGAGAAGGCACTAGAGATGATTATGTTCTGACTAATGTTAAGCACCTTAAGGAATTCGATTACGCGACTGAACAGGGCCGCCGGGAGTTCACATTCCCCGAGGATCTTATTGACGGGATATCGGTAAAATCCATTTTTCATCGCTTGATTTTTGCGCTGCACACAAAAGATGTCACAGCCTTTCTTTTTTCTCGTTACATCGATCATGAGAGGACACGCGTCCATATCCGGCGCACTCCTGTAAAAAGAATAAACAGTATCGCACCTTTCCTCTTCCTCGACAGCAATGTCTATGCATTCATAGCCGATAAAAAAGTTCTCTGGATGGTCAACGGCATAACAACTACGAAAGAGTATCCTTATTCTTTTCGTGAGGTTCTTGGTGATAAGGCCGATGAGCGCGCTGTGGAAAAATTCCCTGAGAGAATGATCAACTATGCTGAGGATTCTGTAAAAGTGACGGTAGATGCTTACAGTGGAGAGGTGCGCTTTTATAAGATCACCGATGACCCGATTGTCAGTACATGGGCAAAGATATATGATGATCTTTTTGAGCCGGTCTATACCATGCCTGATGGCGTCAAAGCTCAACTCACTTACCCCTTACAGTGGTTTCATATCCAGTTTGATGATATCTACAAGCGATATCATCAAAAACATCCCCTCGAATTTTATAATGTCGAAGATCTATGGGATGACGCCGATGAGGTGCTCGGTTCTATAGGCCGGGGATTGAGCGGATTTGGTACCGGTGACCAAATGACTTTTTCTTATGAAGGCTATAATATTCTCCTCGATCCTTCCGATCTCCCTGACGGGATTGATGCGGGCAGTCCCGGAGACCTGCAGTATGTTATGCTTATGCCTTTTACTCCTGAAGGCGCACGGAACCTACGCTCGCTTATTATCGCTTTCCAGGATCCGGAGTACTACGGCAGACTTGTCAGCTTGCAGCTCCCACAGGGAGTATTTGTGCCAGGGCCTGAGCAAAATGATGCCTATGTCTGTAACGACCGGCCTGTCCACCAGCAAGTCACGATGTGGATAAGACACTCTTCTGAAGTGATCCGCGGAGGCACTTTGCTCTTACCTGTAGGCGGCGACTTGGTGTATCTGGAGTCAGTCTGGGCAAATTCATTACAGAACGAACTGCCTCAGTTAAAGCTCTTCGCATTAAGGTATCACGGTCTTATCACCTCAGGCATAACGCTCGAGGAAGCTGTTAAGAGTCGAGATTTGATTGTAGGACCTGATAGCGAAAAATAAGTTTTTTCACCATTTCTGCTGCCACATTCCAAAACCTATAAAGTTTTCCTGCCGACTTTGTGTTAACGGGAACTCTTGAGCAGATTTTGACGTATATGGGATTTTCGCTTGGGATCTTCCCGATCCTTGCCGTCATTGGTGTTTTTAAGTTAAGGCGGCTAAAGGAAAGTACATATAAAATGCCTGGTTTTCCCGTGATTCCTAGCCTTTATAACTTTGCTTGAATTCTACGCTGCCAGAACTGGTGCTGATTCGATCACGGCCTTCTTTCCTGGCGAAATAGAGGGCTTCTTCTGCTGACTTGATGATCTGCTGGGGCCTTATATCGAGGTCAATTCTCTCAGCAACACCTATACTGACTGATAATGGGATTTTATCCGGTTGTGTTTTTAGTCCATTCAGTTTTTTTAGCGTCTTGTGGGAATGTTTCCGGCTGGGGAGACTGAAGGCAGATTCTTTGATCGTTACCCTTAATTTTTCCAGACGTGACATTGTTTCTTGTGCAAACATTTCCGGGAAAACGACAAGGAACACAGCATCTCTATAACGAAAAGGCATACCGCCAGTTACACTTGCTAGCTTTGAGCTGACCATACGAATTATCTGTTTACTCACTTTACGACCATGATTGTCTTT
>Ga0114920_10001311_pt1 | contig 11422 bp, 8 predicted proteins | sample ChitaG_FD_88683 | JGI IMG/M metagenome (GOLD analysis project Ga0114920, IMG submission 88683) | Deep subsurface microbial communities from South Pacific Ocean to uncover new lineages of life (NeLLi) - Chile_00310 metaG | ecosystem: Environmental > Aquatic > Marine > Oceanic > Sediment ... | reverse complement strand
ACCAAAAAGTCTGTCAAATGAAAAGCTGTGAATTTTACAAAATACTTTTGATAAAAAACCTTCTGGCAAATCTTCATAAAGAAAAATCTTGCCCTTACAAACCCTTATTGCTTCTTTTAAAAGAAAAATTGGGTCTTTACTGTGATGCAGAGTATAAGCTATTAGAGCATTATCAAAACTTTTTGAGGCAAAAGGAAGTTTCTTTCCATTGGTCAAACTAAAAGCTATGGGAAACAATCGTCTATCAATAACATCTACTCCAATAACTTCTGTGTCAAAAAAATTCTGAAAAGTATTAGCTATTATTGCAGAACCACACCCTATATCAATAATCTTGGATTTTTCCTCAATAAACTGCTCGCAGTCCTGACACATCTTATAGGCTGCTTGTTCGTAGAATCTTTTAAAAACACGATAAAAACGCATAAATTATTTTCTTGCCTTTGCAAAGTTCCCTGTTATTAAATCTGGCACTAATTTTTTCAAAAAATCTCCTTTAACCTTAATCGACCAATTATAATCACCAGAATTAATTATGATATTAGGCAAGCCCAACAAAGACTTATTAATAAACGTGGGAAGCTTAAATAAGTTTCCAAAAGAAGGAGTGGCTCCTAATTTTACTCCTTTAATTTTATTCTTAATCAATCTTTCTGAAGCAAAATCAATAACCTTTACTGGTTTTTGATCTGTTTTTTTTCTCCAATCATTAACCAGCTTTTTAAACTTATTTTTATCCAGGTTCTTGTTAGCAGGAATTAAAACTACAGCTAAATCTCTGTCAGTTTTTAAAACAAGGGTTTTTCCAATCATGTTCTGTTTAGACTTTAAGGTTCTGGCTTTATCAAAAGCAGTATAAACTGTTTTATGCTCTATTAGCTCGTATTTAACCTTGCTTTTTTCTAAGAAATTAATTACTTTTTTGGGAACTGGCATATATTAAATTCTATTCCAAATATAAAAACTTGACAAGTAAAAAGCGAACTTGACTACTAAAAGTAAAAACTTGCATTAAAGTCAAAAAAATAGCTGGTAAAGCAAAAACAGATTAATCCAATTCTCTTTCTATGTCTTCAATCTCCTTAGCAATAAAATCTTGAACGATTTCCAAATCTTTTTTTAAATCATTATAAAGTTTTCTTTCTTTTTTACTGAGCCCAGGACGTAAATCAAACATTTCAACCTGCCTTTTAATCTCTTTTTCTAAAATTTCAAAACTAGTGTAAAGACTCTTTTTTACTTCTTTAGTTTCTTTTCGTAATATCTTTTTTGTTCGCCTGACTTTATAAATAAAGTATGCTATAAGAATAATTCCTAAAAATAAAGCTAAAAGCAAGAATGAAATTATATTTTTAAAAGAAACTGTAAATATGCCTAAAGACAAGCCGCTTAATAATACTTCAATCTTGTGAACATCTGAAGCATTGCTAATAGCTCCTCTTTCATCTTGTGCTTTAACAGATAAGTGATAAATGCCGGATTTAACTAATTCTTTGGTGGAAAAAGACCATTCTCCCTGCTCATTGCTTTGAGCCTGCCACTCTTTCACATCCTGACCATTTTTTCTTAAGGAAATTATAATCTCAACTTCAGGCAGCGCCCAACCCTCAAGATAAAATATTTCTTCTCCAGCAATATATTTTTCTGGGCAGATAATAATAACAGGAGCTTCAATAGGTTCTATGTCAACCAAGCTCTTTGCTTGAGCGCTATTACCAGCTTTATCCACTGCTCTTACTATAATTTCGTGACTACCTGGGAGCTGAGCAGGCATGGAAAAAGGATTGATTTGGGCAAGCAGTAAATTATAAAATTCTCCTTCTCCAATTTTAAGTTCATAACGACTAATCCCTGAAACATCATCGTCTGTTTCAAAGTATAGATCTGGTTTAGGATTAGTAGCATCTCCAGTATTATCAACTGTTACTTCAAATGGATGAGGTGAAAGACTGTCAATTTGAACCTTATAATGAACTGGTTGACCCCATTCTGTTTCATTTTCAAGTCTAAGGTGAAAATACCATACACCATCAGAAACCCCTTCATAACTTTTAGATTGAATTAAGCCTTCTGATTTTTCATCAGGCATAGTGTCTGAATTCTGGTCTAAAAGTAAACTAACTCCAGTTATATCAGGCGTTAGGTTCCATTGAAAAGAAGGATTGTTATTATTGTACCATTCATCATGCTCTGGGTGTGTTGAACTGAAAATAGACAGAACACTATCTTTAATTTCAAAAGAGATCTCTCTTTCTTGAACAAAGTATTTAGCTTCTTTAAGGAAAACTAAAATATTTGTTCCTTTTCCGTCACTAGCTAAAATCCTGCCCTGACCAAAGGCAATATGGGCTAGTCCTTGTTTTTTCCCCTTAAAATTTATAGTTATTATGTTCCCTGTTTCCTGGAAACCAGGATGAGGTAATCCTCCGGCAAATGAGATTTTTCCATCAGAATTAGAAAAAGCTGGCTCTTCAGGCCAGAGAGAAAAAATAGAGTCGTCTTGAGAAATATTTAAGACTTCAAGCATATCAGTTGGAAAATAGATAACAGCTTGAGCAGAATTAATAGGAACACCTGCTGTGTCAACTTTCAGCTCCATGGGAAAAGTGTCCCCTACTTTGAAAGTTTCACTGCCTGGAAAAAGGAAAAATGAAGCCTCCCCAGTTTCAACGCTCTGCGCCATCCCTGAACTTAAAACCAGTATTAAAGCAGCAGTAAAAAGAAAAACAACATTTCTCCATATTATAGTGCTTTTATACTTTTTAATGTTTTTAGTCATTTATCTTTTATTCATTTTTCACTTTATCTAAAATATTCATTCTTTGATTAATGTGTTTGTGGCTTTTCCACCAACGAAAAATATTTATAGCAATGAAAATTAACAGAGAAATAAGGAATAGGATTACTTTCCACCAAGCAAGAAAAATAGTGAATATGTTTATCCCGCTTTTTGAAACGTAAAATAATCTTGTACTGGGAACAATTTCTATTCTTTCTGAAGCATCTCGCCAATTCATAGCCTGATCATAAGCCCTTATTACTATCTCATATTCCCCTAAATCAAGATTGTGCAGCCGGTAAGGACTATCCACTTCTACGAAAAAAGTAGTCTCTTTTTTCTCAATAGTTTTCTCAAGATTAATTGCTTTCATCTCATAATGGTCTAATCCAGAAAGAGCGTCAGTAGTGATAAAAGAAACAACTGGCGCCCTGGCAGCAATAACTGGCGATTTAGTAGGAGGTTCAAAACTAAGTTTAAAAATAGCTGGTGGGGTTGTATCTATTTGAACAAGATAATGAGTAACTCCTCCCCAGCCTCCTCCTTTTTTGGCTTTTATGTGAAAATACCATATTCCATCTTCTAAATCAGCATAAGAAACTGATGTATGACTTCCTTCAGAAATATTATCTGGCACTATATGAAAATTCTGGTCAATAATATAACTAAAATCAGTTACTCCTGTTTCTTTTTGCCAAGCAAAAGCTGGATTATTATTTTTGTACCATTTATTTTGATCACTGTGAGTGGAAGAAAACACCTTTGGTCCTGCTGGCGGAGGAATTTTCAAACTATAAAGACCCTCTCCCATTGAAGTTAAAATATTAGTTCCTTTGCCATCATCTAAAAGAACCTGGGAAGAATCTAAAAATTCAATAAAAACCTCTCCTGGAGAAATGACCCTGAAAGTAATTGTAGAAACCAAACCAGAAGAAGTATTAATTCCTGGAGATGGTACTCCTCCCTGAAAGGAAACAGTTCCCTCAATATTAGAATAAGTGGGTTGAGCAATCCAAACTGAAATAAATGATCTTCCAGCAACTGGACTAGCTACCTGAAGTTTTCGAGGATCAAATTTCAAATCTACCTTTACAGCATTAATATTGTTTCCTCCAGTATTAACAAAAATAGAAACATTAAAAGTGCTTCCCATGAAAAAAGTGCCAGTATTAGGAGAAAAATACAAAGAAGCACTTTCAGCAGTAACAATAAATGGCATTAAAAAGGAAAATATTAGGACAAATATTATGTAAAATGGTTTTTTCATTGCTAATACATAATTATAGCACACTCTAAAGTCTGCTAAATTCCTTTATTTAATCTATTATTATTGGAAGGAGGTTTTGCTTCTCTTAATCTCCTTGCTAGTCTCTCTGCCTCTTCTACTTCTTTTTCTTCCTCAGGCTTCATCTTATGGATTTTCTCCTCTAATTTCTTAACATCTTCAATTTCTTTTTCAGCTTGTTCTACTTCTTTGCGCAATCTTCCTGCCAGGTCTTTCCTTTGCTGGAGTTGATATCTTAAAACTCCTGCAATAACAATGCCTATTAATAAAACTATATAAACTAACCACCAGGGGAAAAATAAATCCTTTACTCTTAACCCTTTGCTGTCATAAGAAACAAAAGGGGTAATAATGTTTAAAATTGTTCTGCTCTCAGTGTAATTTCCAGCTTTATCATATGCCATGACTATAACAGCGTATTTTCCTGTTTCCTCAAACGGAATTCTATAAGGTGAAACTACCTCTATGAAAAACGGATTAATTTCTTTTTCAAGGCCAGAAAGATTAACTGCACTGATTTCATAGTAATCCATGCCAGAAAGCAAATCGTCAGCAGAAAAATAAGCAAAGAATCTTGAACCAGTTATCCTGCTTACTGCTTCAATATCAATTTTAAATTCTTGGGGAGGAGCAGTATCAATGTTCAAAGGATAATGACTTGTTCCTCCAAAAACACCTCCTGTCCTGGCTTTCACATGAAAATACCAGGTTCCATTCTTAACATCATTAAAAGTAATTGAATTCTGTTCAGTTTCAGGAATATTATCTGGAATTCCCTGAGGATCCTGGTCTAAACTATAACTAAAATCAGTTACTCCTGGGTCTTTTTGCCAGAAAAAGTTTGGGTTATTGTTTTTATACCAAGTAGTAAGACTGGGGTGAGTGGGTGAAAAAAGCTTTGGCCCCTCAGGTGGAGGAATTATCAAAACATAGCTTCCAATAGCAGTGCTTTTAAGAATATTTGTGCCTTTGCCATCAGCCAGCAAAACTTTTGAAGAATCTGAAAATGAGATAAAGGCTGTACCTAGAGCTTTGGCTCGAAAACTAATTGTTGATACTAAGCCAGCCGAGGTTTTAATTCCAGGAGAAAGCACACCTCCTTTAAAACTAATAATACCTTGTTTATTTGAATAAAATGGCTGGTCAGCCCAGACAGAAATAAAAGAAGAACCAGCAGTTGGGCTGGTAACCTGAAGAAGGTCTGATGAAAATTCTAAATCTACTTGAACAGCATTAATACTGTTTCCTTCAGTATTTACAAAAACAGAAACATCAAAAGTAGTACCAATAAAAAAAGTGCCTTGGTAAGGAGAAAAATAAAGAGAAGCACCCTCTCCTTCTGCTAACAAAGGATGTGCAATAATAAACACAAATATAGCACAAGTTAGTACTAATAATTTTTTGTTTATTCGCAGATTATTCATAATCATCTGATTTTTCATCTTCTTTTGAAGGCTTGGTTTCTCTTCTTAAAGCTTCTCGTAGTTGACGCCATTTTCTTTCTGCTTTTTCTCTTGCTGTAATATCATGCTCTTTTTCTTTTCTTTCCTGCTCTTTAAATTTCCTTATATCCTCTATTTCCTTCTCTGCTTCTTTTATTTCTCTAGCAAGCCGCTCATCAGGTTTTTCAAATCGTTCTATGAATTTAAAAAGTAAATGTCCTGGGGTCAATAAAACAAGTGATAAAACAATATATATTACCCACCAAGGAATAAATATCCCTATAATCTGAATTCCTCCAGTAACAAAAACTAAAGGAGAACTAAGTATCCTTATTTGTATTTTCCCTTCTTGGAAATTTCCAGCTTTATCAAAAGCTCTTACTAAAACGCTCATTGTTCCTGATTTTTCTTTAACAAGCTTAAACGGGCTTTCCTCTTGCGTCCAAGCAGAAAGCATTATATTTTCAGGATCACTTAGATTAGCCACTCTAACCTGGTAATAATCAGTTCCTGACAACCTATCAATAGTATTAAAATAAATCAGTAAATCATTGCCCGAGGCAAGGCTAAAAGGTTCTAAATAAGGTTCAAAACTGTTTGGAGGAACAGTATCAATTCTAATCTGAAAATGGCTTGTACCTCCCCAAATCTGATTCTTTATAGCTTTAATATGAAAATATTTCACACCATCTGTAATGTTTTCAAAAGAAATACTTGTTGCTGAAGTATTAATGCTGTTATCTGGTTCTCCTTGCGGATCTTCATCAAGCTTATAACTATAACCTGTTGCTCCACTTATTCTCTCCCAGGAAAAAGTAGGATTAAAGTTTTTAGACCATTTATTCTGGTCAGGATGGGTTTCAGAAAAAATTCTAGGACCTCTAGATGGAGAAGGAATAATATTATATACCCCCCTGTTGACTGAGGTAAGAATATTTGTGCCCTCCCCTTCACCAACTAAAATCTGGGAAGAATCAAGGAAACCTACTATTGTTCTTCCTGAAGATATGGCTTTAAACATTATCACTGAAATAAGGCCCTCTGAAGTATTAATACCTTGTGCAGAAAATCCTCCTTGAAAAGTTATAATACCTTTTTTATTGGAAAAACTAGGGGGAAAAATCCAACCCTCTACTGCAGAAAATCCTTTACTTGGAGTAACAACCTGTAGTATTTCTGGGTCAAACTGCAAGTCTACTTTTACTGCATTAACATTGTCTCCCCCGGTATTCATAAAAACTGAAACATCAAAAGTATTTCCCACTGTAAAACTACCGCTCTGAGGAAAAATTGATAAGGAAGCACCTTTTGCAGCTATGGGTTCAATTAAAAATAAAAAATTAAACCATAACAAACAGCAAATAATGAATAAAAATGTGATTTTACTGATTTTTTTTGTTTTTTCCAGCATAGATTAAAAGAATTTTTCTTTTCTCTTTAATTTCTTTTCCAATTCTTGTTTTTTTTCTTCAAATTTTTCTTCAAATTTTTCTGTAGCTCGTTCTGTTTGTTTTTTTCTTTTTTCAATCTTTTTGATTTCAGACAATGCCTCTTCAATTTCTTTTGTTGCTTTTTTAAATCCAAATTTGCCTCTTCTCTTATAGGTTATTACAATCAAATACCCAATTCCAAATCCAATTGCATAAATTAAACTCCGTGGGATAAGAAAGTTTCTGAATTGAAGTCCTTTGCCTTCGATATAGGAAATGAGCGGGTTAATCAATCGAAAAGTAACTTGTCCTTCTCTTAAATTACCTGATTTATCAAAAGCCCTAATAATAATACTGTATCTTCCAGACTTCTCATAAGGAATTTTATAAGGAGAAACAGCTTCAGTGAAAAAAGGCTGTAAAGATTCAGGGTCCCTGAGGTCTCGCAAACTAATTTCATAATAGTCTATGCCTGAATAAACATCTTTGGTTTCAAAGTAAACAAAGCGGGAATAAGTATCAACTTCTGGGCTAAAACTATTAGGCGGACTATTGTCTATTTTTATCACATAATGACTGGTCTTACCCCAAACCCCTTGCTTTATAGCCCTTAAGTGAAAATACCAGATGCCATCTGGGATATCTGTATAAGATTTAAAGTTAATGTCTCCATCAGACACTTCATCTGGCTCTTCTTGAGGGTTTTGAGAGAGACTAAAACTAAAATCAATCATGCCATGCTCCCTTACCCAATTAAAAGAAGGATTATTATCTTGATACCAAATATCAGGGTCTGGATGCGAAGCTGATAAAATCCTTGGTCCTTCTGGAGGTGGTACTGAAATCTGATAACTGCCTCCAATTAATATGGGAGAAATTGATGTGCCTTTGCCATCATGAAGTAAAACTTTTGAAGAATCTAAAAACTCTATATTCGCTTTCCCAGGCATCTTGGCTCTAAAAGTAATAGTTGAAATCAGACCTGCAGAAGTAGTAATTCCTCCTGGCATTCCTCCTCTGAAAGAAATCTTTCCTGTGGCATTAGAATAAGTTGGAGGAGAGAGCCACTGAGAAACAAAAGATTCTCCGCTGGATGGACTAGTAACCTGAATTATATCTGGAGGAAATTTTAAATCTACATCTACTGCATTAATCTCTTCACCTTTAGTGTTCACATATATAGATATACTAAAAGTGCTTCCCATGAAAAAAGTGCCGCTCTTAGGAGAAAGATATAATGTGGCAGTGTCAGCTTTAACTGCCATGGGCACTATACCAATAATGGCTGACATAAAGGTAAATATTAATAAAGTGATAATGCTTTTTTTCATTCTTTAATTTGAGAATTATGGATAATCTTTCTTAATATATTTTTTTCGCAGCAACCATATTAAGATACCTGCTCCACCCAATAAAACAAAGATTAAGATTAAAACCAGCCACCAAGAAAAAAGAGTTCCCCTGATTTCCAAGCCCCTGCCTTCAATATGAGTTATCAGAGGCGTCATTAATCTAAACCTGACTTCTTCATCCCTTATATTCCCTGCCTTGTCCACTGCTTTAATAATAACATTATATTTACCAGGTTTTCTAAAAGGAACTTTGTAAGGTGATGTTTCTTCTGTTAAAAATACACGGGCTGGTTCTCGCACGCTCAAATCAATTAAACCCACCTTATAATGGTCAATGCCTGAATAATCATCAGTAGTTTCAAAATAAACCAATGTCTGGTAGCCAACCAAGCGATTATAGCTTTTAACCTCAGGCTCAAATTCCTTTGGAGGATTAGTGTCTACGAGAATTTGAACATGGCTTGTTTTCCCCCAGACTCCTTGTTTTTTTTGCCTTAAATGAAAATACCATATTCCATCAGAAATATTAGAAAAAGAAATTTGAGTCTCATTTCCTTCTGAAATGCCGTCCGGTCTTTTAATGGGATTTTGGTCAAAACTCCAGGAAAAATCAGTTACTCCGCTTTCTTTTTCCCAGGAAAAAGCTGCGCTTGGATCTGAATACCAAACACTTGAATTAGGATGAGTTGGAGAAAAAACTTCAGGACCTTCTGGCGGAGGAATTAGAATCTGATATTTTGCATTAATGACACTAGTTAAAATATCAGTTCCTTTGGCATCGTTTAAAAACACTTTTGATGATTCTGTAAATTCAACTTTAGCAGTTCCAGAAGTTACTGCCCTAAAAGTAATGGAAGAAACCAAGCCAGCAGAAGTGCTAATGCCTCCTGGAATGCCTCCTTGAAAACTAATAATTCCTCTTTCATTTGAGTAGCTAGGAGGAGTAATCCATTCAGTAATCAAAGAAGTGCCAGCAGTAGGAGATGTAATTTGCAAGATGTTTGGAGGGAATTTTAATTCAGTTTGAACAACATTAATTTCATTGCCTTCAGTATTAATAAAAACAGAAACAGTAAAAGTACTGCCCACTAAAAAACTGCCTGATGAAGGAGAAAGATAAAGTTGAGCGCTGTCTGCCTGAACAGCTTGAGGAAATCCTAAAATCCAAGAAAATAATACACTAAATAACAATAATAATTTAGCATCCGCCCTATTCATAAATGGTTTTCCTGGGCAGGCTCATCATAAGGCAAACCAGAATCTTTGCATTGTTTTTTCTTTTTTAACCATATCAGTCCTGCTCCAATAGAAATAATTAAAATAATTATCAAATAAAACAAAAGTTTGTTTTTTCCAACCACTGGAACATATTCAGCAATATATTCATTGCCTGCTTTATCAACTGCTTTTACTCTTATTGTATCACTTAAGCCCTGGTCTTCCAGCAAGTAAGGACTGTCAGCTCTTTTCCATTCTTTTTCTCCTTCCTGAATTTCATAATGGGCAATACCTGTTTGTTTATCAGTAGTAGAAAATGTAATAAAATATTTACCTTCAAAAACAACAGGGTTCTGTTCAAGCATTATTATAAATGGTTCTGGAACAGTAGTATCACCTTTTAACAGCTCCTGCCATTCTTGTCTTGGAAACTCTGGTATTCCAGATAATATGCTGACAATTGCTCCTTGGGTGATAAGAGAGGCCTTTGTGCCTAAACCATCATGAAGCAATACATAGGAATTTTCTGAAAATTCTACTCTGGTATTGATTGGTTTGTTTATGAATGGATCCTGATGTGCCTGAAAGATTATTCTTCCAAGCAGATTACTTATACCAGGATCACCAGCCAACTCACCGCAGTAGCCTCCTGGAACCCCTCCTGAAAAAGAAACCAAACCTGTTTCATTAGAAAACTCTGGTTCTTTTGTCCAGAGAGAAAGCAATGAATTTCCTTGACTAAAATCTTTAATTTCTAAAATATTACTATCAAAACTTAATTCAACTTTTACTGTATTAATACATTCGCCTTGTGTGTCTATTCTTACTTCTACTAAAAAGGTGTCTCCCTGGTAATATCCACTGCTGGACGGCTCTAAATACAAGATGGCTGCCCAGCTTGATAAGGGAAAAAATAATAAGAAAAGAAAAATTATGAATAATGAATTACGAGTCATAAATTATGATAAATTTGTTTTTAATTCTTGATTTATCCTGTCCACCAATACATAAGTATTGAAAAATCAATCAAATCAATAATTCCGTCTCTATTCTGGTCAACACAAGGATCATATTTTCCCCACCAATAAAGCAAGATAGAAAAATCAACCAAACTAGTTCTTCCGTCTCTATTAAAATCAGCTCTAGGACATAGCTCTGGCACTATTGCTTCACCAATTATGAATTCTAAAGCATGGGAGAAACTGCTTACAAGCCCTTCGGGAGACAAGGCACTAGCTTTAATTAGATAAGAACTCTCATCTAATAAAGAGGTGTTAAAAGAAAAAGTGTAATCTCCTATTTGATCAGCTTTAACTTTATTTATAATAGTCTCTTGCGTGTCCAAAGATTTAATATAAAGACTTATTTCACTTTGAGGAGCAGTCTGGCCTGAAACATGCAATAATTCTCCTTTTTCAACCTGGCTTTTCTCCAACTCAATAGTAGGAGGAATAAGAATATCACCAATAACCACTGTTGTGCCAGAAAGAACAGTTACTGTGACAGAAAAAGTAATGGATTTTCTTCCTGCTTTATCTTCAGCCCAAAGTCCAAAGGTATAAGCACCTCCTGTAAGACTATTAATCTCTATTTTAAATGCAGCCAATGAATCAGCTCGTGCAGTAGCTATTATGTTCCCATCTTTTAATGCGAAAATTGAGGCATATGGGTATGCCTTTCCCTGAAGGATAATTTTAGTAATAGGTAATATCCATGGCCCAAGGCCTCCGGGCATGGCAGGCGGGATGGCAGGTGCTGGCTCTGTCTGACAAGTAGAGTCGCAACCATCACCAGAATTAGTATTACCATCATCACATTCTTCACCCTCTTCGCTTTGAATAACCCCGTCTCCACAGCGGGGCCCTAACCCCGTACATTCGCTATTACAATAGCCATATTTCCCATTATTTTCTTGT
>Ga0114920_10001308_pt1 | contig 11430 bp, 13 predicted proteins | sample ChitaG_FD_88683 | JGI IMG/M metagenome (GOLD analysis project Ga0114920, IMG submission 88683) | Deep subsurface microbial communities from South Pacific Ocean to uncover new lineages of life (NeLLi) - Chile_00310 metaG | ecosystem: Environmental > Aquatic > Marine > Oceanic > Sediment ... | reverse complement strand
TCCCGCTCGCGCCCTATTTCGACCTGTGCTTTGGCAATGAGGGATTCAGCTTCTTGACGTGCTTTGTCCTTGGCTTCTTCTTCTAGCTTTTCCCCTATCTGCGTTGCCTGGGTGATTATGCCTTGTCCCTCTCTGCGGGCCGTTTCCAGGTGGGCCTTAATCTGCTCTTCGCTGCGCGCCATCTGTTCCTTCATCTGCTCAGCCTGTTCCATACTCTCCTTTATCTTGGCTTGCCGCTCATCCAGCATCTTGAGCACTGGCCTGTACAAGACTACGCTGAGTAATCCGAAAAGAATGACGAAATTTATGACAAAGGCCCCCAGCAGCGGTAGGTTAAATCCAAGATCTTCCATGTTACTCCATCGGTTCTATATTTAGCTGAATTCTAGGCTGTTAGTGATGGGACAAAGAAACCAGACCAACAGCAAATGCGAGGACGATGAATGCGGCGAATACAATGCTACTGACTGCAATTGCTTCAACGATGACATTCAACGAACTTGGCAGATCGCCATTTTGCATCAACTATTCCTTGGTCACAAGGAATCTATGCCACCATGGCCAGAATTATGGCTACTATCAGGGCATAAATTCCGATGGCTTCGGCTAGGGCACCGATCAGGATCATGTTGGTTAGGATTGCCCCTCTGGCTTCAGGGTTACGTCCTAGGGCTTGCATCGCTGAATAGCCGATGAGCCCTAGGGCCAGGGCTGGACCGAAGAGTCCTAGACCTGCGGCTAGCCCCACTGCTAGCATTTTGATCGCATCTGGTTCCATTGCTCTCCTCCTTTCAAGCTTGTTCTTCCTCGGCATGGGGGGTTAAAGCAATAATGCCGAATATTAGTGTTAGTCCAGCAAAGATGAGCGCCTGGATAAAACCGATAAGCAGCTCTAACCCGTAGAATGGGATGGTGGCTATCAACGGGACCAAGAAGCAGATAACCAATAGCAGTATTTCACCAGCAGTCATATTGCCAAAGAGACGGAAGGTGAAGCTAACAATGCGTATAAAGTGGCTGAATATTTCCAGCACACCGACAAACAGGTTGATGAATCCGAGCATAATTCCGGTTATGGCGGAGCGGACCTTTCCTTTGAACAAGCTTATGATACCATCACGCAATTGACCCACGTTGAAAAAGCTGTTGAGATAACGGAGGAAGCCGAATGAGCGTAGCCCCCAATACTCAACGAAGACGAAGGACGCAAGGGCAATGGACAGTGGTACGTTGATATCAGTATTAGCTCCCCTAAATAAGGGCACGAGAGTGCCATCGATCTCCTGAATACCTATGGTGCCGTAAAAAGGCAAAAGAGCTAAGTAGGCATTGGTTATGACATAAAGGAAGATAGTAGCCACTGCCGGAAAAAGAATGCGAGCGTGTTTTTGCCCGGCTACGCCTTCAACAAAGTTGAGAAGCGTCTCTATGACCAGCTCGGCTGTGCTCTGCAATCTGCTGGGAATCAGTCTCATTTTGCGCGTGCAGGCATAAAACAAGCCAACTAATACGAGAGTAGAGAACCAAGAAGCAATGAGGGTATTGGTAACGGTGAAGCCAGCAATGCGGAATATTCCCTCCGAAGGGAGCTTGACATGAGGTTTGGAGATGCTCAACTTGCTAGGTGTTTCGATGCCTAATATGCTAGAGCCTAATGGGCCAACGATTAGACCAGCCAAAAGAAGGGCCAAAAGCATAATGCTTACCCACACCACTATCTTGACGGAGCAGCCGGAGCCCATGTTCATAGCGATTACTTTGGCCTCTTAAGGTTCTGTTCTTCCTTCTGCTCGGTATAGAAGCGGCGAAGCATACGGTACAGGCCGTAGAAAGCGACCACTGTGCCGACGCCGAACCCAATGAGGGTGAGCAATGGATGGCTGTCGAACCTGTCCGGGCGATCGAGCCAGACACCAATCCCGGTCGGTATGACAAGACTTAAAGCGACATACCAGCCGACAATAAAAAGAAAGGAGAGAGGCCGTACCCATTCTCTTGATGTCGATTTCTCGGGCTTGCGCTCTTGCACTATGCCGAGTGTTTCCTTCTGAGTCAAGGCAGTGTGCGAGTTTGGACAACCTGTCTTCTTCGGAAACGGTTCTTACCGGACGGCGTTGTCACCTACCTATCGATAGGCAGATGCCTATGTCCTATCATCTCGCTTCTTGCCGAACAGGCTAGCGAAATCACCGTCTAAGTCCCTGAAGAAATCGTGCAAGTCGAGGATGTCGTCACCGCTGATTGCAGTAGCTCTGACGAACTCAGCTGTCTCTGCCTCGGTAAGGTCGGTGATGGCCCTGGATGGTTTCCCCTCCCTGACAGTAGCGGCGACTAGAGCGCGACTGTAGCAAGCCGGGCAGGAGACATTTAGGAACCATACGTCATCGCGGTGTCCCAGAACCTTGATGTTCTTTGCCTCGTAGCGTTCTCCGCAGACACTGCACTTGATTGTGGACATTAGTCTTCTGATAAAGCGTTCATTCATGGTTTTCGCGCGCTTATTTAGGATTTGCGCTTACCGAGGTCATCCAAGTCAAGAGTATTGATAAAATCATAAAAGGCCGAGAGCTTTTTCAGTTCTTGTTCATCAACTTTGCCTTTGTCTTCTGCTTGCGCGGCATCCTTGTTTACGGAGATAGGCTTTCCTGTCTCTCGGTCGAGTATGATGCCAGCCTTGTCTAGAACTGATTCCTCAGCATATATAGGTGCGGTTACTCTTACTGCCAAGGCAATCGCGTCGCTGGGCCGAGAGTCGATTTCCAGTGTCTTGCCATTATTGTAGAGAAGTATCTTGGCATAGAAGGTATCGTTGAGGAGGTCGCTGACCACAATAAGGTTGACTGAGGCCCCTAGGGTGCCGATCACAGAACTCAGCAAATCATGGGTTAGAGGGCGAGCTATGTCCATGTTTTGTAGTTTGACTGATATGGCGTCGGCCTCTGCCGGACCAATCCAGATAGGCAAGTAGCGGTCTGACTCCTTCTCCTTCAGGATTACCACATGTTGATAGTTCACCATGCTCACTCGGATACTGTCGATGGTCATCTCTATCATGGCTGTTCCTCCATATTTGTCGCCGCACGAATTATTCTACTCTATCAGGTTTTGGCTGTCAATTTGTTTTTGAGGAGACACTCCGCGTAGAATATCGGGCGGAAGGCTTGCCTAGTATGGCGGGAGACTGGAGGTGCTTTGAAAGCGTTGCTACAGCGAGTAACCCGAGCATCAGTAAGCGTAGGTGGAGAGGTGGTGGGGAGAATCGGCCCGGGTTTGGTTGCGTTCATCGGAATAGCTCAAGCGGATACCGAGAGAGATGTTGACTATCTAGCTGACAAGATAGTTGACCTCCGCATCTTTGCCGACCAAGCCGGCAAGTTCAATCTTTCGGCACTGGAAACTGGGAGCGAGCTTTTGCTGGTCAGCCAGTTTACTCTTCTCGGCGACGCGCGCAAGGGGCGGAGGCCAAGTTTTGCGGGGGCAGCGCCTCCAGACGAGGCCGAAGCTATGTTTGGTCTTCTTGTCGACCGAGTGCGTGGCAGGGGACTCAAGGTGGAGACGGGGCGTTTCCAGCAGCATATGCTCGTTGAAATTCATAACGACGGCCCGGTTACTATAGGGTTGGACAGCAAAGAGAAGTTCGCTTGATTCTTCAATTGCTTTCATTTGCAACTTGTTGCAATACGACCAACGCCGTGCTATACTTTGCAGAGTAATGAGTTGCACACAGGCGCTTCAGGCAAAAGGTTACCGGTTGACGCCGCAGCGGATGATGGTGGTTGAGGCGCTGCATAGGGTTGACGAGCATATCAGCGCTGATGAGATCTACACTCAAGTTCTAGCTAACTATCCTTACGCTAACATTTCTACGGTCTACCGGACATTGGAACTATTGAAGGAACTTGGTCTAGTTACCGAGATTGCTTTGAGAGATGGACGTGTCCGTTATCATCCGGCGGAAAAAGGGCATCACCATCATCTCGTGTGTCACAAGTGCGGCAAGACAATTGATTTGCCTGAGTCGTCATTGCTTTCTTTGGAAGAGACTCTATTTCATGATTACCAGTTCAAGGCTGACTTGAAACATCTGGCTATGTTTGGCCTGTGTGCTGATTGCCAGAAATAGCTCATAGAGGGTGCGCACGATGGTTCAACAAAGAAACATTTTACAGGCCTTTATTTTTGGCCGATAGTGCAATTAGTTGCAATTGCACTTTGTTGATGTAATTTCGGTTCAGAGAAGGTTGGGATGCATATTCCTGATGGTTTTGTCAGTACACCGGTGGCAGCGGTTGGTATTGCTGTAGCTGCTGGCTGTGTAGCCTATGCTGTCAAGGCGACGAATAAAAAGATGGGGGAGAAGCAGGTTCCACTGATGGGCGTATTGGCAGCTTTTATTTTTGCTGCCCAGATGCTTAATTTTCCTGTAGCTGGCGGTACATCGGGGCATCTTATTGGGGCTACTTTAGCTGCCGTCCTCTTGGGCCCTTGGGCAGGAGTGCTGATAATGACCTGCGTGCTGGGCGTTCAATGCTTGGTTTTTCAGGATGGCGGGCTTTTTGCTTTAGGGGCTAATGTTTTTAATATGGGCGTTGTTGCTTGCTTTGCCAGTTATTATGTTTATCGAGGTGCCGTTTGGCTTTCCGGTAGACGGAGGCCAGGCATACTGCTAGGTGGAGGCTTGGCTGCCTGGTTTTCAGTGGTTATAGCGTCGGTGTTCTGTGCCTTGGAGCTGGCAATCTCAGGAACTGTGCCACTGGGCGTAGCTTTGCCGGCGATGGCAGGTGTACATGTCCTTATTGGTATCGGTGAGGGTCTGATAACTGCAACGGTGCTCGGCTTGGTGCTGGCTACTAGAGCTGACCTGCTGGAATTGCAGAAGGCTTAGAGGAGGTCAAATTGGGACTGAAGTTCAAATGGTGGTATGGCGCTCTAATTCTTGCTTTGTTTTTGGCAATACTGTCTCCTTTGGCTTCCTCATCTCCTGACGGCCTAGAGAAGGTGGCTGAGGACAAAGGGTTTATGGACGCAGCGCTTGAGGCTACCTTTGAGATTATTCCCGACTATGTAATGCCAGGGATAGCCAGTGAGGCCGTAGCCACAATTCTGGCTGGAATAATCGGTACCCTTATACTTTTCGGCATTGGTTATGGATTAGCTAAGTTATGGAAGGCGAAAGATGAAGCATAGCTTTATTGACCAGTATAGTGACTTAGATAGCTTCATCCACAGGCTTGACCCGCGAACCAAGTTCATTGCCAGCCTGGCTTTCATTGTGGCTGTGGTATTGACACCGGCGAGCAATTGGCGGGTCTTTGCCTTTTACTTCTGTATCATTGCTGTCTTGCTCATTCTTTCCAAGCTACCGCCTCTTTATGTTTTAAGGAGGTCCCTGATAATTTTCCCCTTTGTTGTGATGATTGCTATCTTCATTCCCTTTTTCAAGGAGGGCGAGGTAGCTGGAAGCTATAACATCGGGCTATGGCAGGTCTCGGTGACTTACAGTGGCCTATTTATTCTGGCAAATGTGGTAACTAAAGCCTGGCTTTCTATTCTGAGCCTGATTTTGTTGTCATCGACAACGAAGCTTGCTGACCTGTTGAAAGGTTTGAAGCAGCTGGGCGTACCCCTGGTGATGATTCTAATCCTTTCTTTTATGTATCGCTATATTTTTGTGTTGGCAGATGAGGTTATGCGGATGCGGCAGGCGCGGGACAGCCGCAACTTTGGTGGCAGGCGGCTACACCAGTTGAAGACCATCGGCAACATGATTGGCACTCTGTTTATTCGGAGCTATGAGAGAGGTGAAAGGGTTTATGCTGCTATGTTGTCCCGTGGTTTTGATGGTGAAGTCCGCACATTGCATAATTTGAGTTTCAGACAAGCCGACGCTTATTTCGGTATGATTCTTTGTCTTGTGCTTATTCTGTCAGGTATTCTTTTGTGGTGAGTTAAAGGGATTATGGATAAAGCTGTAGAGATTGAAAAACTTTCCTTCTCTTATCCTGACGGGCATCAGGGACTTGAAAATGTCGATTTAGTTGTTTGCCCTCGTGAAGCCGTGGCGGTGATTGGGCCTAACGGTGCTGGCAAGTCAACGCTTCTGCTTCATCTTAATGGTATTCTCCGCGGTAATAGTACGGTAAAGATTTGTGGGTTGCTGGTGGAGGAAAAGAACCTGAAGGAAATAAGGAGAAAAGTCGGCCTGGTGTTTCAAGAACCAGAAGACCAGCTCTTCTCGCTGAGCGTCTTTGATGATGTTGCCTTTGGCCCTATAAACATGGGCTATTCTGAGTCAGAAGTGAGACAACGTGTGGCTCAAGCTCTGGAATGGGTAAAGATGACTGGCTATGACCACCGTTCGTCCCACCATCTCAGCGTTGGCGAGAAAAAACGGATTGCAATCGCCACTGTTCTGTCTCTAAACCCAGAGATTCTGGTCATCGATGAACCTACCAGCAACCTTGACCCAAGGAGCAAGTGGGCCTTAATCGAACTATTAAGGCAATTTCCGGTAACTAAAATCGTTGCTACTCATGACTTGGAACTGGTAAAGGCTTTATGCCAGCGGACTGTGGTGATGGATGAGGGAAAAATAGTGGCTGATGGCAGTACGGAAGCTATTTTGAGTGATATTTCTCTGCTCAGGGCTCATGGCCTGGCACCATCCGCAGATTAGGTTGAAAGGCATGTGAGGAAGTATGTGCGATGGACATGAATGAGAAGGAGAAACTCAGAATGCTATTAGCCCATTGGATTGAACACAACAAGGAGCATGGCAAGGAATTCAGGGAATGGGCAGAGAAAGCTATGGACCTCGGGGAGGCTGCAGTTCAGGAAGATATGCTGGACGCAGCTCAGAACATGGACAAAGCCAGCGAGTCTTTGCTGAGAGCATTGGAGGAACTAACCAGGGGGAAACCATGAGGGCTGATGGTAGCACTGCACGGGTGCTATTCCAGTTCTAAGCTGATATCCAGGGCTTTCGCAGAATGGGTGAGAGCCCCTATTGAGATAAGGTCAACACCGGTCTTGGCGACGGCTCGAACTCTATCCAAGGTTATACCTCCGGAGGCTTCGATTATGGCACGACCTTTGACTAGCCGAACGGCCTGACGCATGTCTTGAAGGTCCATATTATCCAGCATGATAACATCGGCTCCGGCATCGGCAGCCTCTACAGCTTCCTGTGGCGTCTTGACTTCTATCTCAATTCTCAACGTGTTGGTGGTCTCTTGGCGGGCTCTGGCTACAATCTCCTTCATGCTCAGCCCTTGGCGGCGAAGTGCTGACAGGTGATTGTCCTTAATCAGAATGCCATCTCCCAGGTGCATGCGGTGATTCTTGCCGCCGCCGACTGCAACAGCGTACTTCTCCAGTGCTCTTAGACCTGGTGTGGTTTTTCTGGTATCGGTGATTTGAGCCGGCAAGCCTTTGATTGCTTTCACGTAACGGGCTGTCTCTGAAGCGATGCCGCTGAGGTGCTGCAGGAAATTCAAGGCAACTCGCTCGGCTTTTAATATGCTGGCGCACTTGCCCTCTATCCTGGCTATCACATTCTTGGGCCTGACTTCAACCCCATCGTCGACGAGGATATCCACCTTTAGTTGAGGGTCGATTTTGAGGAAGACTTGTTTGGCGACTTCAGTCCCGGCTATGATTCCTCTTGCCTTGGCTGTGATTGAGGCTTTCCCTTGCTCGTCGTCAGATACCAGCGCTTCGGTGGTAACATCTCCCTGGCCGAGGTCTTCAGCTAGAGCCCTCTCGATAAGCTGTTCAACCTGCTGGATGTTTGACAATCGCATTTTCTCACCTTGATTCTACCAGACATGGAGCAAATTAGGAATAGCCTTCTATTTCTTTGAATTGGGCATCACCTTTCAAGTGGAGCTTTGACTGAACTCATTTGGGGTAGTCAGGCTCATGTGAAAGTACTCAATTAGGCTTGCCTTCTCCTTGGTAGCCCATGTTGGAAGGATACCGAACTCTTGTTTGAGAAGAAGGACTTGATTCCAGCGCTGCAACAGGTGCTTGCCTGCCGCGATGGATAGCTTAGATGTCCTGCTACAGATTGACCGGCGTGTTGCGTCAAAATAGACGGTTACCGAACAGCCGTTGTTGCATATTCTACGAGTACCTTGATTGTCAATCTCGCACTTCTACAGATCATCTCATACGGCTCGTTTCTTGGCTTCCCACGGCATTGAAGGACAAAGCCCGTTGTTCGAGCAAATCAGGCTATGCTACAATCTAGCTGCAGGGCTAGGCCGGATACCCTTATGACTTGCGGCTAGCCCTTGAGGTGTTTGGAAGTGAATTTGTCGCGTCTTCTCTGCTTGATCAGACAGGTTCCTGAGTACCAGCGGTTGAAAGCCAAGTTACTTGAGCCACTGGAAGGTGAGAATAGGCTGCTGGTGCCTGACGCTGCCAGGCCCTACGTCATAGCTGCTCTCTACCAGGAGCTCAGCTTGCCCATGCTGGTAATAACTGCACAGCCCGAAAATGCCAAAAAGCTCTATGACCAGCTTCAAGCTTGGTGTCCCACCTCATTCTCACTACACTTATTCCCCGAGATTGGCCTTTTGGCTGGCGGATACTCCGCAGTCGATCCCGTCGCTGTAACGGAAAGGCTACGGACTCTTTCCGCTTTCACTCTGTGTCAGAACGCCCTTTCACAGTGCTCGAATCCTCCTTTAGTAGTGAGCTCCGCCCCGGCTGCGGCCAGCAAGACCATGGCTCGGACCGACTTTGGTGCGGCTTGCCACACCCTGGAAATAGGAATGCACGTCGACCCAGTCCAACTTGTAAGCAAGTGGCAAGCTATGGGCTATGAGTTAGAAAATACTGTAGAAGTGCCGGGAGCAATAGGTCGGCGAGGTGGTATCGTCGACATTTTCCCGCCAAATGACGAGTTCCCTTCCCGGGTGGAGTTCTTCAGCAATCAGATAGACAGCATCAGGCTCTTCGACCCAAGAACGCAGCGTTCATTGAAGTCAGTGGCCTCCGTAACAGTAACTCCGGCTAGAGAAAGTGGTCTGCACCTCGGTGCCAACACTGTCCTAGACTACTTGCCAGGCGACGCGCTGCTCGTTTCGGATGACCTTTATGAAATGGAAGCCGTCATCAGCAGAGTAAATAGCCAGGCTGAGGAAGTTCGACAGACGAGGATTGAGCATGGCGAGTCGACATCAGATTATCCCACCTCTTTCTTAGCTGGGGCAGAATTTGAGGGGCGAATCAAAAAGGTGAAGCGACGCCTGACATTGTGCGCATGGGATGTCGGCGCTGCTGATGACGTCTTTGTTCAGTCTTTGCCCTTGGGTCCAGTGCCAAGCTACGGAGGCAGACTTGAGGTCTTCTCTAAAGAATTGAAAGAGATGCTCCAGGAGAATCGCCGTGTTGTCATAGTCAGCCAGCAAACGAACCGTCTCAGGGAGGTTCTACAGGAACAGGATATCTTGGCACATCCCGTTTCACAAATCGAGCAGGTGCCTCCTATGAGGTCAGCTACCTTAGTGCAGGGGTCACTGGCTGAAGGCTGGGTGATGAAAGGCATTCTCACAGTGATAACCGACAATGAGCTGTTCGGCTTCATTAAGCAGCAGCGTTTATCTAAGAAAAGGCCAATACGCCGTCATTGGTTTGTCCCGGAACTGACGTCCGGTGATTATTTGGTCCACATTGAGCATGGTATTGCCAGGTTTGCTGGCCTAACCAAGATGTTTACGGAGGGTGTTGAACGTGAATATCTTGTTCTGGAATATGCGGCCGGTGACAGACTCTATGTGCCTACCGACCAGATAGACCGTGTTAGCCGATATGTGAGTGCTGGTGATCGACCGCCAACCCTAAGTCGATTGGGAACTCAAGAATGGACACGAACGAAGCAGCGAATTAAAGAATCTGTAGCTAACATCGCTCAGGAGCTACTGAATATCTACGCGGCAAGAGAAGTAATCCCTGGCTTGGCTTTTTCTCCCGATAGTCTATGGCAGCAAGAATTAGAGTCATCCTTCCCATATATGGAAACCGCGGACCAGTTGGACGCTGTTGAAGCCGTTAAGGCTGACATGGAGAAGCCGAGACCGATGGATCGCCTTGTTTGCGGTGACGTCGGTTATGGCAAGACTGAAGTCGCTCTGCGGGCGGCGTTCAAGGCCGTAATGGACAATAAGCAAGTCGCCTTGCTGGTTCCGACCACGGTGCTGGCGCAGCAGCACTTTGCTACTTTTCGTGAGAGGCTGCAAGCTTTTCCGGTGAGAGTCGAAATGCTGAGCCGCTTCTGTGCCGAAAGGGAGCAGGCCAGCATAGTCCAAGGTATAGCTGCAGGCAAGGTGGATATCTGCATTGGCACGCACCGCTTGTTGCAAAAGGACGTGGCATTTAGGGACTTGGGGCTGATAATCATCGATGAGGAACAACGTTTTGGCGTGGTGCACAAAGAGCACTTCAAGGGGCTGAGGCAGGAGGTAGACGTTCTCACCCTGAGTGCTACTCCCATCCCGCGCACGCTTCACATGTCGTTGGCCGGGATTAGAGATATGAGTACCATGGAAACCCCGCCGGAGGAACGCTTACCAATAAAGACCTATGTTGGTGCCTATGACGAGGGGTTGGTTCGAGAGGCCGTACTGCGTGAGTTAGAGAGAAATGGCCAGGTCTTCTATGTTCATAACCGGGTTTATAGTATTGCCTTGGTTGCTGATAGACTACGTAGTCTGGTCCCTGAAGCCAGAATATTTGTGGCCCACGGGCAAATGCCCGAAGAGGAACTGGAGAGAATAATGGCTCAGTTTGTCAGCCATGAAAGCGATGTTCTGGTTACCACTACCATTATCGAGTCTGGCCTGGATATGCCCAACGTTAACACTCTAATCGTCGACCGTTCAGACAAGCTGGGTTTAACCCAGCTTTACCAGCTACGGGGCCGTGTTGGACGTGGTGCCAATCACGCCTATGCCTATTTCCTGTTTGACAGAGGCAAAGAACTGACTGCACAAGCTCGAAAGCGGCTTAGGACTATCGCTGAAGCGACGGAACTGGGGGCTGGATTTGGGGTTGCCATGAGGGACTTGGAGATTCGAGGAGCCGGCAACCTGTTAGGGATGGAACAGAGCGGCTATATAGCAGCCGTCGGCTTTGACCTTTATTGCCGCCTGTTGGCGGAGGCTGTGGAGAATCTGAGACAGATACGCACAAACCAGACTAGGGAGGAAACGCCGCGACCACTGGAACCCACTGTGAACTTATCTATGACCGCCTATGTTCCAGAAGAGTACGTTTGTACCTCAAGCACCAGGCTGGACTTCTATCGGCGGCTAGCTGCTGCAGGGAAGGCGGAAGACATAGAAGACATAGCCCAGGAGCTCAAGGATAGATTCGGTGCCATGCCACAACCAGTCGAGAATCTGCTCTACATAGTGCGGATGAAAC
>Ga0114920_10001307_pt1 | contig 11430 bp, 11 predicted proteins | sample ChitaG_FD_88683 | JGI IMG/M metagenome (GOLD analysis project Ga0114920, IMG submission 88683) | Deep subsurface microbial communities from South Pacific Ocean to uncover new lineages of life (NeLLi) - Chile_00310 metaG | ecosystem: Environmental > Aquatic > Marine > Oceanic > Sediment ... | reverse complement strand
AGTGTCCTGGTCCAGCAAATAGTGTATTGCCCTTCTTCGGCAGCGACCAGGTCAATCGCACTTTGTCCCCAATGGTTTCTGCCTCAAGGTCTTTTACCGCAGGTGGAACAATGGCCCCGGGTGCCACAGGAGTGGCCTTTTTGCCGCATGCCAGGCAAACGATCAAAACTCCCGCGCAAATCAGAAAAAGAAATCTATTTTGGTGTTTTCTTTTTCCTCGCATAAGATTCATTTTCAACCGCTTCAAGCTTAAGGGCCTTCTCTGCCTCGCTGATCGCCTTGGCCACGTTCTCCTTGGCTGTACCGCCTGCAGATACCCGCCTGTCAACCATTTGTTCTAATGTCAGAATTTCGAATACATCATCTTCAAATGCTTGGGAGAATTTCTTCAGGTCACTCAGGGAAAGTTCTTGCAGTTCTTTGTTTTGATCCATTGCGTACCGTACGACCTCTCCCACACAACGGTGAGCATCCCGAAAGGCCATTCCCTTGGTCACCAGATAATCAGCCATATCTGTGGCATTCAAAAAGCCTTTCGAAGCTGCCTTCTCCATGGCCGCCTGATTCACCTTTAAGCTTGGAAGGAGTTTTTCATACATCTCAAGACATGCCTTAAGGGTGTCGACTGTGTCAAACAGAGGCTCCTTGTCTTCCTGCATATCCCGGTTGTAGCTAAGGGGGAGGCCTTTCATCAGAGTGAGAAGCGCCATCAGGCTCCCAAACACCCGCCCTGCCTTGCCCCGGACCAACTCCGGCACGTCTGGATTTTTCTTCTGGGGCATAATACTACTCCCGGTGGCAAAGGCATCAGGTATTTCCACAAAGCCGAATTCAGCAGATGACCACAGGATCAGCTCTTCTGAAAGGCGACTCATATGGACCATGCAGATGCTGGCCCCAGCCAAAAACTCGATAATAAAATCCCGGCTGCTCACAGCGTCCATGCTGTTGGCAGAAATCTCGGGAAATTCGAGGAGCTCGGCAGTATACTCCACGTCGATCGGATATGTTGTCCCAGCCAAGGCCGCACTACCAAGTGGCATCACGTTGATCCGCTTGAGCGCCTCCTTGAATCTGGCCCTGTCTCTCTTAAACATTTCATAATAGGCCATGAGGTGGTGTGAAAAAAGGACTGGCTGAGCCGGCTGAAGGTGCGTATATCCTGGCATAACGACATCAATGTGCTTCTTTGCCAGGCCAACCAAGATCTGGCACAGACCTGTAAGCCTTGTGAGTATATTTGCCACCTCGTCACGCAGATACATTCGAACATCCAGCACCACCTGATCGTTTCGGCTTCTCGCAGTGTGCAGCTTTTGTGCGACCTTGCCAACTTCAGTAGCGAGGCGGGCTTCAATGTTCATGTGAACGTCTTCCAACGATTCATCCAGCTCAAAGTTGCCGCGCTCGATATCCCGGGCAATCCTGCTAAGTCCTTCTATGATTTGTGATGCCTCTTCCTCGGTAATAATCGACTGTTTGGCCAGCATGCGGCAGTGCGCTATGCTACCCTCAATATCATAGAGATAGAGCCGCTTATCAAAGGCGATCGAAGAGGTGAAAGATTCCACAATTAGGTCTGTCTTTTCAGTGAATCTGCCATCCCACGGTTTCTTCAGCACTGGGACACCTCGTTTGCGACTGGTTGTTGGTCACTGGTCATTGGTCATATCACAGGCTGTTGCCCAAACAGCAATCCCTTTGAAAGGTATTTGGGCAACAGCTTACTGTTTACTATTTGCGGCTCACTTACCTTTTGCTTGCTTCATCAAGGCCTGAATACGAAGCCTCAGGGCATTAAGCCTGATGAAGCCTTCTGCATCCTCCTGACGATAGACCTGGTCTTCTTCAAATGTGGCAAAATCCCGCATGTAGAGGGACGTGTCAGATTTTCGGCCCAAGACACGGCAGTTTCCCTTGTAAAGTTCCAACCGTACAGTACCTGAAACCGTCTCTTGGGTCTCATCTATCATCCTCTGCAATACCTTCATCTCGGGTGAGAACCAGAATCCATAGTAGACGAGTTCAGAGTATTTGGGAACCATCGAATCTCGAAGGTGCATTACCTCACGGTCCATTGTAATCGACTCTATTGCCATGTGAGCCACCCTCAGGATGGTGCCGCCCGGGGTTTCATACACACCTCGAGACTTTATTCCCACAAAACGGTTTTCCACTAGATCGACCCGGCCTATGCCGTTTCTTGCCCCAAGCGTATTCAGCATGGCAAGGAACTCAGCAGGAGAAAGCTTTTCTCCATTTACGGCTACGGGGTCTCCTTTCTCGAATGTGACCTCTACAACCTCCGGCTTGTCAGGTGCTTCAAGCGGAGACACGCTCATTGTGAACATGTCCTGCGGGGGGCTTTGCCATGGATCTTCGAGTATCCCCCCCTCATAGCTAACATGAAGGATGTTTCGATCCACACTAAAAGGCTTTTCCTGGGTTGCAGCTACTTGAATACCGTGCTCTTTGGCATAATCGATAAGTGACTGCCGAGAAGTCAAGTGCCATACTCGCCAAGGCGCAATAATCTTCAATTCAGGAGCCAGGGCCTGGTAGGCCAACTCAAATCGCACTTGGTCATTCCCTTTGCCAGTGGCTCCATGGCTTACCCCATCCGCGCCCTCACTCTGAGCCACCTCAATCTGACGCTTGGCTATAAGGGGCCGTGCCAGGGAAGTCCCCAAGAGATAGTGGCCTTCATATATGGCATTGGCACGAAAGGCTGGAAATACATAGTCTCGCACAAAGTCCTCTTTCAGGTCCTCTATCACGACTTTTGCGGCACCTGTATCCATGGCCTTTTCTCTCACACTGTCCAGGTCTTCTCCCTGGCCGACGTCAGCCACAAAGGCAACCACTTGACAGTCGTAGGTCTCGATCAGCCACTTCAAAATAACAGACGTGTCAAGCCCCCCTGAATAGGCCAGAACCATCTTCTTAACCTCTTCCGACATTCAACCTCCGACAGAATCGATTTTTCAGCGGTTAGTGAAATTATAAAGTCTTTCCAAAATCGCCTTATGCATGTGGAGCTTGTTTTCTGCCTGGTCCCACACGACCGAACGGGCTCCCTCCAGCACTTCCGCGTCTATCTCTTCGCCCCTGTGGGCTGGCAGACAGTGCATAATCATTACATCTTGTTTGGCCCGGGCCAACAGGTCCTCGTTCACCTGGAAGGGCGCAAAGTACTCCTTTCGCCGCTCGTGCTCACTCTCGTGACCCATACTGGCCCAGACATCTGTATAAATAACATCTGCATCGCGAACCGCTTCTTCAGGATCAGAAAGCATAACGATCTCACCTTTTGCATCCTCCACAGCAGCCTTTAGAATAGCCTCGTCAGGGTAATATCCTTCAGGACAGGCGACCACCAAGTTTAGCGGTAAAATAGACGCTGCGTTCAGCCAGGAATGAGCCACATTGTTTCCGTCCCCAACCCAAACAATCTTGAGACCCTCCAGTTCCCCTTTTTTTTCTAATATTGTCATAAGGTCACTCAAGACCTGACAGGGATGATAGAGATCGGTCAGGCCGTTGATGACAGGGATTGAAGCTGCTGCTGCCAGCTCCTTGAGTAAATCCTGAGAATACGTCCGGACCGCCAAACCATCCAGATATCTTGAAAGCACACGGGCAGTGTCGGCAATCGGCTCATTCCGAATCAACTGAGTGTCCAGCGTACTCAAAAACAGCGGCGTGCCGCCGAGCTGAGTCATAGCTACTTCAAAGGAGACCCGGGTTCGGGTAGAGGGCTTATCAAAGATAATTCCCAAGGTCTTACCCTGAAGGGGCTGATCGGAGATGCCCTCTGTACGTCGCACCTTGAGCTCGAGCGACCGCTCAAGCAGCGCCTCACAATCATCAGTACTTAGATCCCTTAATGTTAAAAGATCCTTTTTCATGATTTTGACGCTGCCATCTCCTTAAATATGTTGTCCAGACACACAATGAGTGAATCTATCTGTTCCTCTTGAATAATGAGCGGCGGGATAAACCGCAGAACATGTTCCTGTGTGCAGTTGATCAAGAATCCTTGCTCCATACATGCCTTTACAACAGAGGTGCCATCAAGGGCAAGGTCAAGGCCAAGTAGAAGCCCCATGCCACGGACATCTTGTATAAAGGGATATTTTGACTTCAGATCAAGGAGTCGATCCTTGAAATATTGCCCTGCCCTTTCGCAGTTCTGAAGTACTCCCTCCTCCACAAAAATCTTCATCACCTCAAGGGCTGCTGCTGCAACCAGCGGGGTTCCGCCAAATGTTGAGGCATGAGAACCCGGGGTAAACGAGGCGGCAACCCCTTTCTTGGCCAGCATCGCACCCATGGGAAGCCCATTGGCCAATGCTTTGGCCAGCGTCATGATATCAGGTGTCATACCGAAATGCTCATAGGCATAGAGTTTTCCTGTACGGCCTATTCCGGTCTGAACTTCGTCAAAGATAAGCAGCAATCCTTCCTGGTCGCAGAGTTTTCTCAGGTCTTCCAGGTATCCAGGGGCAGGACATCGAACACCACCTTCGCCCTGGACAGGTTCCAGCATGACCCCGCAGGTCTCCGCAGTAATCGCACCCCGAACCGCTTCCAGATCATTAAAGGAAACAATGTCAAAACCGTCCACAAGTGGTTCAAAGCCCTTCTGAATCTTTGGCTGGCCGGTGGCACTCAGTGTGGCCATAGTCCGACCATGAAAAGACCCCTCCATGGTTATGATCCTGAACCGCTCCGGAGCACCTCGATCCTTGAAATATTTTCGGGCCAGTTTGATCGCCGCCTCATTTGCCTCTGCACCGCTATTGCAGAAGAAAACCCGGTCTGCAAAGGAATGTTTAACCAGCCACTCAGCCAAAGCTATTTGAGGCTCGGTATAATACAGATTTGAGACATGTACCAGACGGCGTGCCTGATCTGCAACGGCCCGGGCAATACCTGGGTGGGCATGCCCCAGATTACAAACTGCGATCCCGGCCACAAAATCTGTATAACTACCACCCTTTGTATCGTATAGCGTACACCCCGCACCCCGGGTCAGCACTATTGGAAACCGGCTGTAGGTAGCAGCGATTACCTGCTCTGCTATTTCTATTTGATCAATGGTCATTGGTCACAGGATTGACGATTAATGATTGACGATTGAATATTGAATTCGCCTGTTACTCGTCACTGGTCATTTGTCACTGGTCATTTGTCACTGGTCATTTGTCACCAGTCAAAGGTTTGAAGATTGAATTCAATCGTCAATCATCAATTGTTTCACCAACAAGGCATCGCCACTAATGACAAATGACTAATGACTAATGACTAACTAACGTTCCAATGCCCCTGTCTGTAAAAAGCTCAAGGAGTACTACGTGTGGCTTGCGGCCATCGATGATGTGCACTTTTTCCACACCCTGTTCAAGGGCTTCCACGGCACATTGAATCTTCGGAATCATCCCCCCTGAAATCGTGCCTGCCTCAAGCATTTCCTTCACGGCCCCCACCTTGATAGAAGATATCAGGGAACCGCTTTCATCCATAATCCCTTCCACATCCGTGAGCAGAATCAGCTTGATACCACTCAGGGCCACAGCAATCTTGCTGGCGACCCAGTCAGCGTTGATGTTATAGGTTTCGCCCGACTCTCCGACCCCAACTGGAGCAATGATAGGGATAACGCCCCCAGCCTCCAAGGTATGGATAATGTCGGTATTCACGGCTACAACCTCGCCTACCATCCCTATGTCTATGATCTCAGGGGGCTTGTCTTCTGCTTTCGGGCGCACAAGATGCAGTTTCTTGGAAAGGATCAGGTCCCCATCTTTGCCGCTTAAGCCCACCGCCTTGCCACCCTGTTGACTGATCTGTGCCACAATCTCTTTGTTCACCTTCCCAACAAGGACCATCTCCACCACGTCCATGGTGGGCTCATCTGTCACGCGCATGCCGTCCACAAATTGTGAGCTTATCCCCATTTTTTCTAAAACCGAGCCGATCTGCGGGCCTCCACCGTGAACCACCACAGGATTAAGGCCTACGAACTTCATCAGCGTGATATCGCGGGCAAAGCTTTCCTTCAGATGCTCCTCCACCATTGCGTGGCCGCCATACTTGATGACAATGGTCTTTCCGTGAAAACGGCGGATATAGGGAAGAGCCTCAATCAGTACATCAGCAACACTGGTAGTCATTGGTCAATAACGGAGTGCCTAAAGTGATCTAAATTGAACTAAAGTGCCTAAAGTTAAAAGATGAAACTCGGTTCAATCGGTTTTATTGGTTTCGTTGGTTCGATTGGTTAGAAACCAATAAAACTAATTCAACCAGTCTAACTAATGAAACGAGCAAACGGACAGTTTCTTCAGATCCTCCCTTCGGGGCGTAGGCCCCTCCGGGCCGGAGGCAACTTTAGCTCACTTTAGGCATTTTAGGCACTTTAGCTCACTTTTCCAGCTACAGAATATACCGGCTCAGGTCCTCATCATCCTTGATGTCTTTTAACTTCTCATACACATACTTTGCATCTATAATAATCTCCTGGTCGGAAAGCTCTGACGCGTTGAACAAAATTTCATCAAGGAGCCGTTCCATGACCGTGTGGAGCCTTCTGGCACCTATGTTTTCAGTACGCTCATTCACCTCTGTGGCAATGTCTGCGATGGCAGAAATCGAGTCATCCTTAAATAGCAAATCTATACCCTCAGTCTTGAGAAGGGCCTTGTACTGAAGAACAAGGGCATTCTTCGGCTCAGTCAGTATCCTGACAAAATCTTCCTTGCCTAGGGATTTGAGCTCAACCCTGATCGGGAACCTGCCCTGGAGTTCCGGGATCAGGTCAGATGGCTTGCTGGTATGAAACGCCCCAGATGCAATAAAAAGGACATGGTCCGTCTTCACCATGCCGTACTTTGTAGAAACCGTTGATCCTTCTACAAGGGGAAGCAGGTCCCGCTGAACGCCTTCCCTTGACACATCGGGCCCGTGTGTCCCCTCTCTGCTACAGATCTTGTCGATCTCATCGAGGAAGATAATCCCTGCCTGTTCGACCCTGGTAATCGCCTTCTTTACCACTTTGTCCATGTCCACCAGCCTTTGGGCTTCCTCCTGAGTGAGGATTTCTATTGCTTCCGGAACCTTTACTTTCCGCTTCCTGGTCCGTTTTGGGAAGATGCCGCCAAACATGTCTTTCAGGTTGATATCCATCTCCTCCAACCCAGTACTGGAAAATATCTCAACTACCGGCACACTTCGTTCTGCCACCTCTATATCAACATAACGATTGTCAAGTTTACCTTCCCATAACATCTTCCGAATCTTTTCACGTGTCGAGGAGTGTTCGCTTCCATCTTTTCTGACCAGCTCCAGAGTCTTTTCTTCCCCATCGGTATCCGTGCGGGTTTCAGATTCCCTCTTGGGAGGCAGCAAAATGTCTAGCATCCGCTCCTCAGCAATCTTTTCAGCTTTTGTCTTGACCAATCCCTGCTCCTCGGACCGGACCATATTGACAGCCAATTCTGTTAAATCCCGGACCATAGACTCGACATCTCGTCCCACATACCCCACCTCAGTAAACTTTGAGGCCTCAACCTTCAAGAAGGGAGAGTTCGCAAGCCGGGCCAGGCGTCTTGCAATCTCGGTCTTTCCGACACCTGTGGGCCCGATGAGAATACTGTTTTTCGGAGCAATCTCATCTCGCAAGTCTTCTGGAACCTGCTGTCGTCGCCATCGGTTTCTCAAAGCGATAGCCACAGAGCGCTTGGCATCGTTCTGGCTAATAATGTACTTGTCCAACTCAGCTACGATTTCACGGGGTGTCAGTTGCTTCATTGATTTCTCTTGAACTCATCTGAGCTCTTCAATGGTAATCTCTTCGTTGGTGTAAATGCAAAGCCCGGCCGCAATCTTCATGGCAGCCTCTGCAATCGTTCTTGCATCCAGCTCAGTGTGACGAATCAACGCCATTGCGGCAGCCTGAGCGTAAGGACCTCCAGACCCAATCCCCATGATCCCTTCATCCGGCTCAATCACATCGCCGCTTCCGGATATGAGAAATAAGTGATCAGAGTCAACCGCCACCAGTATGGCTTCCAGTCGTCTCAAATACTTGTCGGTTCTCCAGTCCTTGGCCAACTCAACAGCAGACCGGGTGAGATTACCATTGAATTGCTCAAGTTTTCCTTCAAAGCGTTCATATAGATTCAGGGCGTCAGCCGTAGCTCCAGCAAAACCAACGATAATTTTATCGTTGTATATTTTTCGAACCTTTTTGGCGTGGTGTTTCATAATGGTATCTTTCATGCTCACCTGGCCATCGCCTGCCACAGCCACATGTTTGCCCCGTCGCACCGCCAAGATGGTAGTACCATGAAGGCTTGTACTATTGACATTCACTTCATCTCTCCAGTCTTCTTAAATTCGTCTAAGTGCCCTTATCATCCAGTTTCTACCCGCACCAACCGGGGCCGCCCCTATTCCTATCGCCGGGGATGTGCTTTATCGTACACCTGCATTAATCGGTCGATATTCACGTGCGTATAGCCTGCCGTCGTCGTAAGACTTTCGTGGCCGAGCAATTCCTGCACCACTCTTAGGTCTGCTCCAGCATCAAGCATGTGGGTGGCAAAGGTGTGCCGGAGCCCGTGGGGACTTATTGGAACCAACAACCCCAACTGTCGAACTACCTTTTCCAGCAACCGTGCAATGGAACGGGTGCTTAAGCGCGTCCCTCTGTTATTTAACAACAAAGGTTCGCTCCTTGAGATCCCAGATCGAGTTGCCTGGCTCCTTTTGTCCATGTAAGCACGTATACAAGCAAGGGCTTTTTCCCCGACTGGGGCCAAGCGCTCCTTGTTCCCCTTCCCGATCACCCGTACAAAGCCCCTGTCGAAATCTACATCCCCGACATCCATGCCAGCCAGTTCAGCCACCCTCACACCTGTAGAATAGAGAGTTTCTATAATAGCCCAGTTCCGCAAAGCAAGGACCGACTCGCCTTTCATCCCCCCTAATTGACGAAACGTTTCTTTCAGCCCGTCCAACAGACGAAACATGTCATCCACTGGTAGATAGTGCGGCACGGATTTTCCACGCTTGGGGGTCAAGACCGTCTCAGCCGGGTTTGTCTTTATAACTCCCCTTTTGACCAAGAATCGAAAAAAGGACCGCAAAGCTGAGAGCTTGCGGGCAATAGTACTCTTTTGGTCCTTTTCGTATAAGAAACCCATGTATGAACGGATTACTATGTCATCCACATTGCGAACGTCTACCTTTCCCCCTTCCATGGCCAGACCGCTTGACGAATCTTGAAGATAGGCCAAAAACTGCTCAAGGTCGTGCCTGTAGGCCCGGCATGTGTTTGGCGAAAAACCCTTTTCAGTTGACAGGGCTTCTATAAAACTCTTTATCCATCCTTTCATGGCAATCATACTATAAAAGAGGCCTTGTTTTTGACAGAGCTAACCTCAAAAATAATAATAAATACCACAGTTTTTCGATTAATCAAGGAAAAAACGGCAGGAATTAACTCGCATTGAGATCCACAAGGGTCCTAATCTCTGCCCAACTGTTGACCTCCCTGAAAGGATGAGAGGGGGAGCGATTCCAAGGTTGGCTAAACAGGATGGGAGTGATTCCACGCTCACTCAACTCATAACAGAGCTCAAGGCAGTCCTCCACAAAATATGAGATCCCTCGTTCTTTTAACACATCACTTTTCCCTTCAAAGCTACCAGAGCCAATAACTTCAACATCGGACGGTCCTAGGGAAAGCATTCTATGCACCCACTCCGTGATGGCTGAAAGCTTGGGCCGGGCTGTCACAAAAAGGAGCGGATGTGTCCCGGCAATTTCAGAAAGCACTTCAACTGCCCCGTCAAGCGGTTTGAGCTCCGCCTCAAAATTGCCCTCGAGTATGCGATTTATGATGACTCTAATGATCTCAGGATCTATGTCCAAGCATTCTTCGAGAAAATACGTGGTAATGTCCTGGTATCGAATGTGATTTATATCGTAGTCCTTGCGAGCAATTTGCAAAAACAGCTCCATGGTATTGGCAAACACTCCATCTATGTCAAAGGCTATATTACCAGGTGTGACCATGTCGGGCAGACCCTATGCGGCTCTCCGCGTTTTTTTCTTGAGACGGCTTATACGGCGTCTTAATATCTTTATTCTTGCCTTGTCCTTCTTTTCGTGAGCCTCGGCTTTTTCAGCTTTCAGTGCCTGAATCTTGTTCTTAATCTCACGCACTGAAACATCAGACTTTTCCTTGACATCCACAATGCCCCGAGCCTTTTTAATCGTAGCCAGCAATTCGGCCTTGTTCATGCTGTGTACCCCGGTTATCTCCGGAATCTTTAGCGCTGCCTCCCGCAACTCTTTGGCAGTCATCTTATCCAGGGGCTTTTCTTCTTTCTCCTTTTTCTCCTTATCCAGAGGCTCTTCTGCTTTCCCTTTTTCCTTCTTATCCAAAGGTTTTTCTTCTTTTTCTTTCTTCTCCTCTTTTCCCATAACCGAATCCTCCCTTTCCTATTTACTATGGGGTACTATTGTTCTGATCATCCACGGAATCGTCTTCAGCGACAAAATCTATCATGATCGGCCCGAGGGACCGAACATCCTCTTCAGTAAAGCCTTCTGGTACAGGCTGCTTTATCTTTTTTCCAACAAATTGAAGCGGCAGGGTGATTACGTCACTCCTATGACCTGCCTTGTCTCTAATCTCAATTGTGAGGGCCACTTGAAGTCCCCACATATCGTATGTCCAGAAACCAGGTGTATTGAGAAAAAAATAACCTGAAAACGACCTGGAGGCCGCCTCCCTCAGTTTCTTGAAATGGGCGGGATACCATCCTGTCCCAGGTTGATACACCCTGAAAACAACCGCGTCCATGTCCCCGTCAGGGTCTTCAGCCGCTACAAAGACCCTCCATGTCTGGCCACTCCTGAGGCGATCCACTGCACCGTATTTCAGGACCGCAGGAGCTTGTAGTCCGTATCGCTGCTCAAGTTCTTTCCGGGTCAAAGCCGGGGCACAACTGCACAATACAACCACCAGCGCCGTAACATAGAGGAGCAGCCTATCAAAGATTGTCGCTCTTATTCCCATCCAGCAATAGGTGCCCAAGAGCCCCTAGTCTCCTTTTGACTTTATCTTCTCAATCAAGGAAAGAAATGGTTTGAAAAGATCAATGGGGATCGGAAAGATGGTTGTGGAATTGTTTTCAGCCGAGATCTCCCGGAGGGTCTGGAGATACCGCAGCTGCAAGGCCATAGGGTGTTCCCGCATGATGGTAGCAGCCTCTGCCAGCCTGCCGGCCGCCTGAAACTCCCCTTCTGCATTGATGACTTTGGCACGTCGCTCTCGCTCTGCCTCGGCCTGCTTGGCCATGGACCGCTGCATTTCCTGGGGCAGGTCGATATGCTTGACCTCCACGGTGGAGACCT
>Ga0114920_10001306_pt1 | contig 11439 bp, 8 predicted proteins | sample ChitaG_FD_88683 | JGI IMG/M metagenome (GOLD analysis project Ga0114920, IMG submission 88683) | Deep subsurface microbial communities from South Pacific Ocean to uncover new lineages of life (NeLLi) - Chile_00310 metaG | ecosystem: Environmental > Aquatic > Marine > Oceanic > Sediment ... | reverse complement strand
GAAGCGTAAGTCCGTGCCGATCAGATGATCGAGACCGAGTTCATAGGAGGTTGTCTGCTCAGGTGAGAGATCCGGATTGCCGAGAAGCGGTAATCCTGACGAGATATCACCGTCCGGGTTGAAATACAGATACCTGAAACTCGGCATCTGGAAATAGACGCCATAGTTGAAATGCATGACTGATTTAGTTGATATCGGGAAAGACACTCCCAGGCGAGGCGACAAACGGGATTTGGTATCAGCATCCTTGTATCTGGCCACCGTATCCTCTGGTGTGTAGTTGTAGGCGATGTCGGCGTCACGCCAATCATACCGCAGGCCGACATTGACCACGAAATCGGCGTACTCAAGCTTATCCTGAACGAAGATGGACGCGTAAATCGGGTTACATGAGTATCGTTCACTATAAGGCTTGGTGTTAAAAAACTGCTTGAAATCCTTGAAGATCTCGTACCGGCGATACTCGAATCCAGCCTTGATTTGATTGGCCTTGTCCACCTGTTTCACAAGAGAGCCGCCAACGGCATTGTATTTCGTCTCGCGGTATGAATAGGTCGGGTCGAAATCATTCCCGTCAGTGAAGCCCACCATCTGGTAAGGGTCACTGTTGTCCCGATCATTGAGGTAATTATCTTCGTGAATAGTGCCGTTATACACGCCGTTCTCATCCTCGGAATAGCCCGGCCAATCGCGCCAGTGGGTGTCCATGAGGTGTCCCGGAGCCTTGAGCGTCCAGGTGGAGAACCGGTTTATTGTCGTTGACAGAATTGTCCGTTCGTCGAAATAGTAGCTGGCGGAGAGACCAGCCAGATAGGCGCGCTTCTTAAACGACGGCAGCCCATCAAGGTTCATATCGTAGGACCGGCCGTTGACATCGCGATGTGTGTATAGATCGCCGTAATCATCATAATACGTGAGGTTCGTTTTCAGTTTCAACTTTGGGGTTGGCTGCAGAGACAGCTTGGCAGCACCGGTATAACTGATCGCCCAGTCATGCGGCAGATGGGAATTGGCTCTGAGATATTCGCCAGCCGTAAAGAATGAATACTGCTTGCCGTCGGCACCCGGAATGGGGCCGGACAGATTGAAGCTGGCTGACCGGTCACCCAGCCGATCGAGCCCATCCCAGTACCCGGTGTTTACATTATAAGGATGTGTGAACCCCTCGTATGTGCGAATACGCCCGTGGTAGGACGCACCTCCCACGGGAGTGACGGCGTTGACTACACCTGAGAGCGCTTCGCCGTATTCTGCGCTAAATCCGCCTGATGTCAGTGACAGTTCTTCAAGAGCCGATGGCATGATGCGTATGCCGGAGTTGGCGACAAACGGGTCTTGCACCGAGAAGCCGTCATAATAGTAGGAAACCTGCCCGGAACGGCCGCCTCTGACGTGAAGTTCGTCATCTCGGTCTACTACCACCCCGGGGTAGTTGGTTAGAATCGACTGAACTGTGATTATGTTGGGCAGGTTCTGTAACTGGTCGGATGTGAAAATGACTCGCGACGCCGTCAGGTCTTTCTGTATGATAGGCTCTGATGCGTAGACAATCATCGACCTGGGCAACTCAATTGCCACCTGTCGCACCTCGAAATCGACCGGCGTTGTCAAATCCAGGAGTATTCTCACCTCTTTTCTGGTGATTCCCTCATAACCGACATGCGAGACTGCAAGGTCGTATTTCCCCACAGGCACGCTGATTATGAAGTAATCCCCGTCTTCATCAGTTTTGGTTACCAGGTTTGTGCCCAATACGCGAACCGTAGCCCCCATTATTGGCGCCTCTGACCTGGAATCCGTGACCATCCCGGAAATTTTGCCGGTCACACCTGCTTGCGCCGGCACGAATGCAATCCCCAGTAGAAACACGAGGACGATTGCAGCACAGATTAAACACCGTGTACTCAAGGCAATCTCTCCAGTAATTTTGGATTCATGTTCTATTTCATTTTCTTTAACGGTATTGTCCAAGCAGCCGTCATGCTGTGATCACAATACATATCGGACGGCCTGTTAAAAAACTTAACAGACTTAATCACCGGCTTAAACACGATAAGACTAAGTCACCACCACACCGGTCAAGTTTTAACGGTTTAGCCCGATAATCATACGAAGAACAAGCCGGGCACAGGTATGCCCCTTCGGAAGACCTGATAACCGTTTGTGCTGCAACGAAGTAATAACCAGTAAGTACCGGACTTCCGTGAACTGCAATTTTAACAGAACGATTATCCGGCTGGTATGTACTGCCAGCCTGCTCGTGATCTGTGCGTCCGATGTGCTGGCCCAGAGGATCGCAATTCTGACGACAGACAGTCTGACCGCCACAAAGCGTACGATCAGTGGCGCCAGGAAAGTGATTCGGAGTGAGCACCCGGACGCAGTTTTCAGCCGGTACTTCCTTTCGTCCGATCACACGCAACAAGCTAAACAGGTCAACCAGATCAAGGCTGAAAAACCGGACATCATCCTGACAGTTGGTAGTGCCGGGACCCGGATCGCGAAAGAGCACTTCAGCAGAACCCCGATCGTCTTTTCAGCGGTTCTCTACCCGGTCATCTCAGGGTTTGTAAAATCCCTTTCCAATCCCGGAGAGAATATTACCGGGGCTTCGCTGAACATTCCGGCTGACATTCAATTTCGCAACTTTCGCAAGATCATTCCGAACCTCAAAACCATTGGTGTACTTTACACAAGCAACACCGCCCGCCTGATACCACCTTCCAAAGTTGTCGCCAAACGGATGGGCATGCGCCTGGTGGCAGTTGAGGTAAACAATGAACGGGAACTGCCGGGAGCCCTTGATTCCCTGGCCAAGGTTTGCGATGGCATCTGGTCAGTAGCCGATCCGAATCTGTTCAGTCCGCAGGCGACCAAGTTTATTCTTTTACGCACCATCCGGCGAGGGATACCCTTCATGGGTTTTTCCCGCAATGTGGTTGAATCAGGAGCCCTGTTTGCGCTTGACTTCGATTACAAGGCCGTCGGTCGTCAGGCGGGAGAGATAATCAACCGCATTCTTGACGGAACTGCTCCGCGGAAGATCCCTGTCAGTTCACCGGACATCATATGGTTGCACTATAATGAAAAAACAGCCCAACACATCAACGTGGTCATTCCGGACGAACTGGTCGCAGTTGCCAAGGAGGTTTATCGATGAGCTTTCTTGGTCAACTCCTCAGGCTCAATCTCCGCACCAAATTCGTTGTGCCGATTTCGGCCCTGGTAGCTGTCAGCGTGCTTGGTATCAGCGGGTACCTTCAGAAGCGCCAGGCAAGCAGCTTTCGCCGGGAACTTGAGACTAACGGCGAAACAATGATCAAGATGCTCGCGATCAACGCGGAAAGTGGCGTTCTTTTCGAATCCGCCTACGAACTCGGAGAGCTTCTGCAGGTACTGGCACCATTCCCGGCTGTCGAGTTCGCTGTTATCACCAACCTTGAAGGAACGGCGCTGTCTCGTACTGGTTTCTACAAGATTGACCCGGATCAGTGGTCATTGGGTGAATTTCTCCAACATGTGGAAGATGATTCTCAGAACAAAAATTACATCACCGACCGTGACGGACACGAGATTCTCATCCTGACGACACCAGTCATAACGCAAAAGGAAACGATCAGTCGTGAGAACCTGGGTATGACCGGCGGCCTCAACCAGTCAATCTCCTATTCCTACAAGCCGGAGTTGATAGGACATATCACACTTGGGCTTTCTGTGGAGAACGTCAATCGATCGATTGCCGATGCACGTGCGACGATTGTAATCCTGGCTGTTATTGTTGTTATCACCACGATAATCATAGTGACCTTCATCGTAAGTGTCATCACCAAACCAATCACCAAGCTGGTCGAGATCACGGACCAGATCAGTCACGGAGATCTCAGCAGGAAAGTCGATATCCGCCAGCACGATGAGATCGGACATCTGGCCAGAACTTTCAATGTCATGATCGAGTCGTTGAAACAGTCCCGTGATGAGATTGAGCAGTACAATCGTAATCTGGAAGAAAAGATCATCGAGCGAACGCATCAGCTTGAAGCCGCACAGGAGCAGCTAATCCAGTCAGAGAAAATGAGCGCTATCGGACAGCTTGCCGCCGGTGTAGCTCATGAGCTTAACAATCCCCTCGGCGGTATCCTGGGTTACGCTCAGTTCACGCTCGAGAAGCTGTATAAGCATGTACCACAGGCCACGACTACCAAAGAGATTGACAGCTATATCCGGTATGTGTCGGATATCGAGATGCAGGCCCGCCGCTGCAAAACGATCGTTCAGAACCTGCTCAAGTTCTCCCGGTCTTCACGAACGGTGGATTTCGAGCACGTGGACCTGAACAAGACCATCGAAGAAACGGTCAGTTTTGTGGAACACCAGCTACACATCAACCAGATAAACCTTGAGGTTGCCCTGTCTCCTGATCTTCCAAGAATCCAGGGTAATATCGGACAACTTCAACAGGTTTTTACCAACCTGATTCTCAATGCCATGCACGCCTCCGAGCCGGAATCGGTTATCAGAATTGTTTCCAGATACTCACCAGCCGTCGGCGAGTTCGGAGGGGCCGTGGAGTTGCTATTCATCGACCACGGGCACGGGGTCTCAGAGGAAAACCTCAAAAAGATTTTCGAAGCGTTCTTCACGACCAAAGATGTCGGTAAGGGAACGGGCCTTGGACTCTCAGTAAGCTACGGAATTATAAGAGAGCATGGCGGGGAGATCCTGGTCAGTTCGCGACCGGGTGAAGGGAGCACCTTCACGGTCGTCCTGCCGGTACAGAAAAGTCCTTCTGACTCCGATAGTATAATACAGAGCAAACGTGACCAGAGGGTGTGACCCAAAGCTGCTTCTGATGGATACGGAAAACTCACAGAACATCCTTATCGTTGACGATGAGGAAATTATCAGGGATTTCCTTTCGGAAGTTCTGGACGACTACGATGTTACGCTCGCCAGCGACGGGGACGAGGCGATAGAGAAACTGAAGCTGCAGAAGTTCAATCTCGTCATCACTGACCTGCGTATGCCCAATGTGCCGGGCGAAGAAGTCGTGAAAGCAGCCCACGAGATCGATCCAAGAATCAAAGTTATCGTGATTTCCGGTTACTCCAGCCTGTCTACTCTCAGCCGGTCCGTGAGAAGCGGCGCCTGCGCATTTCTGTCTAAGCCCTTCACCATAACCGAATTGAAACAGGCAGTCACAGAGGCTCTGGGAGGGAAGTAGGCAACGTATGGCGAAGATTCTGATAGTCGATGACTCAAACGTCATGAGAAGCCTGCTGGCGGAGTTCCTTACAGACGCCGGCCACCAAGTGGAAACGTCCGACAACGGCGAGGATGGACTGCGAAAGGCGCTTACGGGCCAGTTCGACTTATGTATCTGTGATACATATATGCCGAAACTGAACGGCTACCAGCTTCTCTGCCGGATCACGAGCGAGAAACCTGATCTCCCGTTGGTTTTCACCGACTCCATGCCTGACAAGCTCACTGAGAAAATCCAGCAGGCCGGATCGTATCATTGCTTGAGAAAACCGTTTGAACTCAACCAGCTAAGGAGCATTCTGGATCAGATTCTCATCTCGGTAAAGTCCTCATGAGCACACCAGAGGAACGAACATTTCGTGTCCTGGTCGTTGATGACGAAGAGGTTGTTCTTTCGTTCGTCACTGATGCCCTTGCGGATGAGAATTGCGAGGTAATAACAGCATCCAATGGCAACGATGCCCTCCAGATCGCCTCCAGGCAGCCATGCGATCTCATATTGAGTGACATCCGCATGCCGGGCATGGATGGCATCACGCTTGTACGCAGGGTGCGCGAGCTGCAGCCGAATATCAGCCCAATCTTCATGACCGGTTACGCCAACCTCAATTCCGCGAAGGATGCCATCAAGGAGGGCGCTTCTGACTATATCATGAAGCCGTTCGAATTGGCGGAAATTCGCCAGGCAATTCGCAACGCAATCCGAAAGATAATTGAAGCCGAGGAGCAGAGTCCCGACCGGCAGCTCAAAAACCTGAGCGACCTCAACCTCATGCTCTTCACGGTCGGGGACCGAAAATCATTGATTACCTCGTCCCTGAAGTTCGCAATCATACATCAGCGGGCTGATCACGGCTCGGTGTTATACCGCGATGTCGAGAATGACTGCTTTATTAACATATCCATCCGGGATGAGACTACCTATGAAGAGACACTTGCCTCCGAGCCTCTGGTCTCATGTCTGGATAACATCGATATCGGCCAGATACTGAACCCTGTGGTCGTCACCAGCCTGGAAGAGCATCCAATCTACAAAAAGCATCCGGACCCACAACTCAGAGAATACCTCCAACCCAATTGGATGAGAGATGATCTGCAGATGGTAGTAGTGCCTGTTGCCAGAGCCAATACATTCTATGGCATGATCATGCTCGGATTCGGGGATGATACGGTCAGGCTTACCGAGACGACACTACAGTTCCTGTCAATCACCGCCAGCCAACTCGCTGTCAACCTGGAAAACCTGTCACTGCTGGAACAGACACAAGAAGCGTACGCCCGACTGAAGGAGCTTCAGGACGAAACAATCCAGCTTGAGAAGATGGCTACCCGGGGTGCGATGTCTGCTGAGATCGGGCACGAACTTAACAACTTCCTTGGTGTGATTGCAGGTAATATCTCCCTTCTGGACTTTCACCTCAAAAAACAAAATTACCATGAATTGGGAAGGTATGTTACAAGCGTATCGGAAACACTCGAAAGGATCAGGACATTTACGGATAACCTTGTCGACCTCCGCCCCATATCTTCGACGAAAGAAATCATCTATTTCGACCGCCTTATAATCGAGGTGGTAAATTATCTCAGACCACAGAAACGGTTTCAGAACATACGCATTCAGGTCGACGAGCAACCGGAAGAGATTCCGTTCGAGGCCGATGCCACTCAGATCCAGCAGTTACTGTATAATCTCTTCAACAACGCCGCTGATGCGACCGAGGATAGCAACGACCGTGTTATCAATGTATCCCTGACCCTGGATCTGGAGAAGCACTCATTCACCCTGGCGATCCAGGACAACGGCACTGGTTTCGACCCGGAACTGCTGATTAAAGCGTTTCATGAGAAGTTCACGACAAAGAAGACCGGACACGGTTTCGGGCTGGTTGTCTGTAAACGGATCATAGACTACTACGGTGGCGAATTGGGAATCAACTCCACACCGGGTGAAGGCACAACCATTACTATCACTTTCCCGACAGCAGTGCAGGCGGTTCAGCCAGTTTGAACACCATCGATGTACGCCATCCCGGGGCTGGCTGTCAGCAGGACAACGTACTATCCAGGCTAAAACTTCCGGCTTCCCCTTTGCGTTAAAGGTTCTCCTCGGGCGCACAGAGGGCAATCCTCTTCGGTCCAACTCTCTGCGGAAACACTCGCAAGCGGGAAAAACGGATAATCAAACCTGACGTTCCCGCCGGAGCGGTCCAGCAACTCACCGATAGCTACAACATCCGCATCGTACGATCTCACCAGATCGATGACCTCACGTATTGATCTTCCGGTTGTCAGGACATCATCGACTATTGCTACCTTCTGTCCTTTCTCAAGGGAAAACCCGCGCTTGAATACACGACCACCATTATCCCCGGCTTCGGCGTAGATCGATTCTACACCCAGATACCGGGCAACTTCGTAGGCAATGATGATGCCGCCGGTAGTTGGCCCCACCATGGTTTCAGCGCCCAGACTTCTAAACCGGTCGGCCAGTTCTTTGCAGACTCTGGTGCAAATTGATGGATTCTTCAAAAGTGTGAACTTCTCGTAGTAAACATCCGAATGCCGGCCCGATGACAGCTTGAAATGGCCGGTGAGAAGCGCCTGTGAATCCTTGAACAGTTGTAGTACCTCGTCCGAGTTCATATCTCCTCCGTTAGCACAGCCATTCCGACCGCGCTTGATTTCTCATGACTGATCGAGACCAGACACCGCACCCGAAGAAGCCTGTCTCTGAGCTCCGACGGGACTATCAGTTGCGGGCGGCCAGCGGCATCGTTTAGAATCTGCAATGTGTTGAGCGGCGGGGGGCTCGTCAGATACCGACCAAGAGCTTTGATCGCTGCTTCCTTGGCCGCGAATCGACCGGCCAGGAAAGCTACTTTGTCCGCCCTGTGTTCAAAAAGTGCAATTTCGCCCGGCCCCAGAACGCGTCTGAGGAATCGCCTCCCGTATCTGGCATAGATTCTCTTGATCCGACCGGTATCGACGATATCTATTCCTATAGCATCCGCCATTTTCCCCTCTCCTGCACTTCATACTGTATTATGAAAAAGAAGGTATCAAAATCATTTGTACTTCGCAAATCCGAAAAAAGTATTGCATTAAATTGAGGAATAGCCGTACTTACGGTTAGGATACGGAGAGAGTTGAGTCATTTGAAAACCTTTAACACCTCTCCCTATGAAGGTTGTTTCTTCTTCGCTGCGTGAACGCCGTGACCCGTCCCCGAGGACGGTAGCGAACACTAAATGTGAAAAGTGGCTGTAAAAACCCTTTACCGTAAGACTTGAGAGTTTATTTCAAATCACGACGCTCTCTCTGTTGAAAAATGAAGCCGCCCGGTGCCGGGCGGCTCTTTTTTTCGGGGAAATGCTGCAGGCACAAGGTAATACCTTGGAATGAACAGGCGTATCCGACACCACCGGTCCTGATATCGTGCTTTAACTGATGGCTTCCTTGATCGCTTTCTCGAAATCAATCCGTTCATCGACGCAATTTACAACGATGAAATAGCACTCCCGGCCGGATGAGACAAGATACAGACGGTCCCGCTCGATCTCGTACACCCCTTTCTCACGGCTGAAATCAGCCCCGGGGATACGCATGAAAATCTCTATCAGATCGTGGATATTCTTGAAAACCGCACCGAAAGCCCTTTTGAACTGTACAGAACTGCTGCTGCCAACAACATTACCTTCATTGTCCACGCGGTATACCCGCTGAACCCCTACAATAGCGCGGAGCCGATCATAAATTGTGAGATTCTCGCTGCGTGGCCCGGACGATGTCCCTACCTGTATCGCGAGGTTTTTCGATTCATCCCTGATGATCTCGATGATCTCAGCATGCTGGCGCTTGATGGACCATTCCACCCGGGCCTGTTCCTCCGGCGATTCAATTGGCTTATCCAGATTGCGCTCAATCTTGTGAACCACCCTGCCGCCGTTGAGAATAGTAGTCGTGATCCTGGGCATAGGGCGTCCGGCATATTCTGTCTGCACGTGCAGACTCACTTGCCGACGTTCCACTTTCGAGGTGCGGCCGGCAGGTATGTACATGGTCGCCGTCATGCAATTCACCTGAAACCGGGCGTATCTATCCCCGGCCATTCTTCTATCGGCAGAATCAGCAACTGGAATAACCGCAGGACGGACAGCAATAGCAGCCGGAATCGAATCTGAGTGGCGAAGCACACTCCGGACAGACATCCGATGCTTGATCTGAATGCGACGAAGTCCCCGATCCGGTACGTGACCCAAAACGTTTTTCAAGAATCTGGGCAATGGCATCAGGGATTGAAGACACTTTCGCTCCTCCGGAGAACACCGGTGCCGAACCACCGATTCCCCGAAGCTGCCTGATCACCTGACCGACAGGCACCGATGACCGAAGCGCCAGGGAAATCAAGCGGCAGATCGCTTCAGTATCGGCCATGGTGGTATAACCCGATTTGCCAATATGGGCAAACACCTCGAATGGCCGATTGTCCCTGATATTGACCGTGACGTACAGGTTACCGTAACCGGTCCTGATCTTCTCCGTGAATCCTTCAAGGACCTCCGGCCGCCTTGCCACCGGCTGCGCGGATATATCGACTTTGCCGGAAACCGGCGGCATGGTGGTCAGAACCTGCCCCGGTCGGGAATTGTCCCGGTATATCGTAACTCCTTTGCAGCCTGTCTCGTAAGCCAGCTCAAAAGCAGCCCGAACATCGCGGTGGCTTGCAGACTCACGGAAATTTACCGTCTTGGAAACTGAAGAATCGCAGTGCATCTGAAAAGAGGCCTGCATCCTGACATGATCTTCCGGGCTGACATCGGCCGCAGTCACAAACAACGCACGCACCGATTCCGGAATCTCACCCATGTCTGCGATTGAGCGTCTCGACGCAATCTCCCTGATCAGTTCTTCGGAGTAGAACCGGCCTTCACGGGCAGCCTGCTCAAAGTGCGGGTTAACCTCGGTCAGACGGGTACCATCCATGACATTCCTCTCAAACGCCAGAGCATAGTACGGTTCAATCCCTGACGAACAGCCTGCAATAATAGATATGGTACCGGTCGGAGCAATGGTCGTCACGGCTGCGTTGCGCATGACGACACACTCGGAACAATAAACCGACCCTTCCCAGTTGGGAAATCGACCTCGTGATTTGACCAGCTCCGATGACTGGTTCTTTGCCTGCGTCTGAACAAAAGCCATAACCTGCTCGGCAAACTTCTGCGCCTCCTGGCTGTTGTATGGCAACCGTAACTTCACAAGCATGTCCGCCCAGCCCATCACCCCCAGACCGATGCGCCGGTTCCTGCCTGTCTGCCGTTCAATCTCGGCAATCGGGTACCTGCTCTGATCGATAACGTTATCGAGGAAATGCACTCCCTCGCGGACAATCTCACCCAACCTCTCCCAGTCGACGCCGTCGGCGGGACGCGAGGGATCGTAATCGGGCGACAGAGGATCTTTGACGAACCTGCCGAGGTTGACCGAACCCAGGTTGCAGGAATCATACGGCGGCAATGGCTGCTCGCCACAAGGGTTGGTGGCTTCGATCTCTTCGGAGGGCGAAGTCGGATTGAGCAGATTCATCCGGTCAATAAAGACAATCCCCGGCTCGCCGGTGCGCCAGGCGTGGTCTATGATCTGATCCCACACCTCACGGGCGTTCAGGTGAACTTCCTCGCCATCGACTCGATGAGTCCGGCCGGTATGCGGGTCGTGCAACGGATAGGCGGCGCCCGTTTTGAGGGCTTCCATGAAGGCATCGGTTATCGCAACCGAGATGTTGAAATTAGTGATTTCACCCGGGTCGTCTTTGCAGGCAATGAATTCGAGAATATCAGGGTGGTCAACCCGAAGGACGCCCATATTTGCGCCACGGCGGGTGCCGCCCTGCCTGACCGCCTCGGTGGAGGCGTCAAATACTTTCATGAACGAAACCGGCCCTGAGGCCACCCCGGAAGTCGAAGCGACCACCGAGTTGCGCGGACGCAGACGGGAGAACGAGAAGCCGGTGCCGCCGCCGGACTTGTGAATCAAAGCAGCATGTTTGTTGGCCTCGAATATCTCCTCCATCGAGTCACCCACCGGCAGGACAAAGCAGGCTGCAAGCTGCCCCATCGGCCGCCCGGCATTCATGAGAGTCGGCGAGTTGGGGAGGAATTCCAGATCGGCCATCAT
>Ga0114920_10001305_pt1 | contig 11440 bp, 7 predicted proteins | sample ChitaG_FD_88683 | JGI IMG/M metagenome (GOLD analysis project Ga0114920, IMG submission 88683) | Deep subsurface microbial communities from South Pacific Ocean to uncover new lineages of life (NeLLi) - Chile_00310 metaG | ecosystem: Environmental > Aquatic > Marine > Oceanic > Sediment ... | reverse complement strand
GGGTTAGAATCCGGGCATGATCGTAAGCTGGATATACGAGCCCTTCATGGGCCGGTCAAAGGGATGGACATAGCTGACACCAAGGATCATGTAGCCTAAAACATTCATGCGTAGACCCACTCCCGCACTGGAGACAGGCTTCCGAATTCCTCCGATAAACCAGGGTGTCTCCACATTCGACCAGGCCAATCCCACGTCATAAAAGGCCGTAAATTCCAGGGGCAGTGTTCCGTAATAGCCCTTTCCGATTCCCAACACTCTAAGAAGAGGGAATCTCAATTCAATGTTAGCTACCATCAGTTTGCTGCCAAACAGGCGGTCAAAGGTAAAAGAATCCTCTCCCCCTCCTTCTACTTCTTCGATGCTGAAAGAGCCATAGTTGTAACCTCGCACCATACTCTCATAGCCGAGGAAAAGTGGATAGAAACGGCCGTCATCTGCACCCGTTCCGTACCGTCCATAATGGAGAAACCGGAAGGCCAGGGTGAAAGGACGGACAAGCATGATGTATCTTCGAAAATCAGCCAGTATATTGGTGAAAGAAATGGTTCCGACATATGGAGCCATCTCAAATCTGTAGCTCTGTCCCAAAAGTGGGCTTGTGGCACCATAGATCGAAGAGTCATACACTAATGCCGCCGACCCAAAAGCAAAATGGAGGCTCGGCGGAGCCGGCAGATTTTCCCTGTCTCTGAATAACAGCAAGCCGTTAATCATAGAGGTGACACGTGTGTACACATCGTTGTCGAAGTCGAGAAAACGATAACCACCAGAAAGCTCGAAACGCAACATTTTGCTGAATGGATAGGAGGCAATTCCAGACAGCTGATAATTGATCTGCCGATAGATATACTCCTGTTCGATGTACACGGGCTCGCCGTGTAATTCAGATATTCCCATGGCGTATCCACCATAGATATAAGGAATTCTTTGTGCCACTCCGCCCCACATGAGGCGGGATCTATTATTCTGGAAGCCGACAAGAAAGGAGGAATCTTCAATTCGGCTGCTCACCTGCACCATCGAGGAAAGGCTGTGGTATCCAAGAACATCGCTGAAGAACATGGCGATTCCACCCCCTCCATATGTCCCAAACCGGTCGGCTCCCACGGCAAGTTGAGGCGGACTGATATAATCGAGAGATAATTTTGGCACATAATCTTCAACTTCATACGTTTTTTCTTCGGGAAGACCATAAAGCGGATTTTTCAAAAGACCTGAAATCTCGCCCCCTCCTTTTTCTCTGGGAGGAAGAACAGCAGGTAGAATATCGCCAAAAGTCACCAGTTCCTCGGTGCCGTCAAAATTTTCGGATCCATCCATGGAATACAGGCTATAAAAACCTTCCTCATACAGACTGAAAGCCAGATCGCCAGAATGTTGAGCCACCGAAAGCGCAGGACTTAGCGAAGCAATACCGCTGATACCCGTAAACAAATTTGTCACTTGGCGAATTTTTTCCTGTCCAACATCGATTTTGTAAAGATTGGCAATGCCGCTTTCATCAGAAATAAAATACAGGCTTTTCGCATCGGGAGACCACTGGGGATTGATATTAGACGAGCGTGTAAAAGCTTGGATTTTTTCGATTTGTCCGGACACAGGATCCAAAAGAGCCAATTCATACTTTCCCATGCTGAGAATAGAGAGATCGGTAGAAAACCGATCCGTCACAAAAGCTATCTTTTCTCCATCCGGAGACCAAGCCGGCTGGATGTCGGCATAGGGATCATCCGTCATTTTCCTCAAAATATCGGCCTCAAGATCATAGATAAATAGATCCGAAACACCGCCGGATAGAGCCGAAAAAGCAATGAATCGTCCGTCCGGTGACCATGTCGGATTCAATATCTCCCCTAAATCAGGAAATTCAATCTCCCGCTTTCTAGAATTCTTCTCCATATCAACAATAGCCAATATAGGCTGCCCCTTGCTGATAGCTCCAAAGACAAAATGTCTGCCTTGTGAATCCCATCCTCCTGAAGACTTTATAAACTGGATGCTCTCAAAATGAGGATTAACAGCCGTGCTGATAAGTTTGCGTTTGATCCTCCCGGTCCGGGCATCAGCCAAAAACATATCAATAGACAGCCTATCTCTTGTTGACAGAAATACAATCTGCTTCCCATCCGGGCTCAATGAAGGCGACACATTTAGACGGTTGAGTTCTGTTCCTTTGAACAATATACGGCTCGATGGGGCCTGAATCTGGGTCAGTTCGATCAGAGGATTGTAGGCTTTTTTCATCGCATCGTGCCATTCCTTGGATAGATCTTCTAAGGAGATGCCGAGTGTTCCATTGATAGCCTGTTCATAGTTTCCGGATCGTCCCGCAGATTTCATCAGACTGGACACCTTCCTATCGCCCCACTTTCCGGTGATATAGGCCCACAAAGACTGACCGTACCGGTAGGGAAAATACTTGTAAGAGTTCACCAGTTTTTTTACTGCCGGCAGTTCTTTACGACGAGTGATGTCCCTCATCCACATAGACGTCAGAGGATCGACAGAACCAATCGACAGATACTCGGCAAGGCCCTCGATCATCCACAACGGAAGGCGCATGGCATTGGGCGGCTGTGAAGAAAATCCCGGATTTCCCATAGAGGACATGTCCATCTGGAAAGCGTGAACCAGCTCATGACCGATCACATGATCTGATTCTCCTAGAGATGCACCAAGGGGAAGAACAATGCGTCTTTTGAATATCTCTGTTACTCCACCTGTACCTTCGCCGAGAATTCCCGAGATAGCCGACGTCTGCTGAAAATGCGGCGAACTGGCATAGAGAATCAGAATCTGCCGGTCTCTGAGATTATAGCTAAATATTCTGGAAAGGCGGGAATACCAGCGTTCGGCCATGCGGGCTGCAATGGGTGCGGTCTTTGCCAGTTCGGGATAAAAATAGATGTCAAAATGTTCCGTCTTTATCAATTTAAAGTCGAAGGATTCATATTGAACTTTGTTCCGACCAAAATACTGGGCATGAACCGGAGCAGCAACATAGAGAAAGCATAGGCAGACTAGCCAAATGAAACATATGACCTTAATATATTTTATTGGTTTCGGCATAGAGATCGGCTCGCACTAAACACTTACTTATCTATTTTAACAGATATTCCCAACATTTCAATTGTTCAAATCTGTTGTTATTGTCTCCGCCCATCTCTTTTGTCTTTTTCAATGAGTGCAGCATAGGGATGATCTGTCTCATGAAGCCAGTCAATAATAGCCTGACGGTTCTGCTGCGCAGTTTCATAATAGCGAGGATTTTCCCAGAGATTATCAAGCTCACCCGGATCACTTTCCAGGTCATAAAACTCATCCACATCATCATTCCAGTGGAGGGCATACTTCCATCTTCCGTCGAAAGTAACAAATGAATCATTCGCCCAGTGGATAAAAATGCGTTCACGGAAAGAAGCCTCAGGCCATTTCAACACCCTGGACAACGATTTCCCCTGTATCCCTTCTGGTGGCAAAAGTCCAAACATCTCAATCAATGTCGGAAGAATATCCACACTGCTGGATAAACTCCGGACAACCGAGCCCGGTCTCGTCACCCCTGGTATACGGATGATAAAAGGCACATTGGCCAGTTCCTGATACCCACTCCTATTCATTTTATAAACCATGCCATGGGCGGTAAGCATATCCCCATGGTCAGATGTGAAAATCACAATAGTATTCTGATCTATACCCGTTTCAGCTAAAGCATTGAGGACTCGTCCGATTTGTGCATCGAGGTAGGCACAATAACCATAATAGCGGCGGATATAGTCCTGGAACTGTTCCTTAGACCAATTTGGAAGTTTGTAGCAAACACTGTTGGTCCTTTGGTGTTCGGGTTTCCCCTCGAGGAGATCAAAAAAATTGGATGGAAGCTGGCACTGTTCGAGTGAATATTTTGTATCCCACGGCTCTGGAGGAGCTACAGGAAGATGCGGCCCGTAATAGGAAAGGAAGAGAGCAAAGGGCTGGGTACTTCCTCGCCGGCTGCGGATGAACTGCTCGGCCTTTTGCGTAAAAAAAGAGGCCATATGATGTTCAGCGGGCAGAAGCGAATACCGGTGTTCTGTGTTTGGCCCGCTGGGAAGATCATTGTGATTTCCAGGTTTAGGCATGCGATTAAGAAGTTCACCCAAGCCTACTTCTTCCAAGTAGTTGTGATATTGCTTCCAACCTCCAGCCCACGTATCAAAACCGAGGATCGGTTGATCCTCACCTACTCCTCCTTCGGCCTTCTCATAAACAAATCCATTTTCATCGGGGACTCTGCGGTGAAACCAACGTCCTTCATAAGGTTTTCGTTCAAAGACATTCCTGTACATATAACCGCCAAGATGACTCTTCCCAAAGTGGGCTGTTGCTCGCCCCCCGTCCCGCAAAAGAAATCCAAGAGAAGGAATCTCATCAGAAAGGATCACATTGTTGGTCGTCACACCATGTCTCTGTGGATAACATCCAGTCAATATACTGGCACGGGAAGGGCTGCAGGGAAAGGCTCCGATATAAAAATCCGTGAATCGTGTCCCAGATTCAGCAAGACGGTCGAGATGAGGTGTGGGATTAAGAGGATTTCCATAGCAGCCAAGAGTGGAAACCGGTTGTTGGTCGGTCATGATAAAAAGGAGGTTCGAGGGGCGCTTGCTCTTGTCCCTTCCCGAACAAGAAAAACTCGCGGCTGCAGCCGAACCGACCGCTAGTGTCTGTAAAAATCTTCTCCGGGAAATTTTGCTCATATATCCTCCCGAGAATGATTCAATAGTCTTTCTGGTATTTATCACATTGAAATCCTAAGGTCAAAAATATTGATTAATATCCATTAGAAAATGTGATAAGTATAATATTTCAAAAAGGAGGATGGAGTTGACAGACGTCTTTTCAACAAACTTCGCGACGATTGATTGGATCATCGTCTCGATCTATATCTGTATACCCGTCGTCATTGGCCTCATTGTCAGAAAATACATCCGTCAGTTGAGCGACTTCATTGTGGCCGGACGGTCATTGAGACTGTTTATTGCCATTGCCTCTCTAACAGGAACTGAGCTGGGTCTGGTTACCGTCATGTACAATTCCGAGTTGGGATTTCTACATGGATTTTCTGCATTTCATATCGCAATCATAGAGACAGTCTGCATACTGGCCATCGGGCTGACCGGTTTTATCGTCTACAAACTTCGCCAGCTCAAGGTCATGACCATTCCCGAGTTTTACCAAAAACGCTTTGGAAAAAATGTGCGCATCGTGGGAGGGATTATCCTTGCCCTAGGAGGGATCCTCAATATGGGGCTTTTTCTCCAGGCTGGAGCTCGTTTTATGATGGGCGTAACGGGATACAGCAATCCCGCCGGTCTGAAATTATTCATGTCGGCCATGCTGATCATGGTCCTGATCTACACCGTTGCCGGAGGCATGATCTCCGTTGTGATCAATGATTTTTTACAGTTTATCGTCCTGTCCATCGGCATGATTATTGGATCTATCTTTGCCATCAAAGCGATCGGATGGAATAACCTTTTTAAAATTCCCGAATCGGTCGACAGTGCCTCCTGGTTTAATCCTGTGGCGGAGGGATCGGAATTTGGCACGATCTATGTCATCTTTATGGTTGCCCTCACCTTTTCTGCCGGAGCACTCTGGCAGTCAGGCACACTCCGTGCTCTATCGGCCAAAACACCCAAAGTCGCTAAACAGCTGTATGCCTGGAGTTCTGTGTCTTACCTGGCCCGCCGGGTTATCCCCATGCTATGGGGAATCTGTGCATTCATTTTTGTCTCACAAACTCCCAAACTCTTTGCGGCGTTTCAGGGACCAGAGGCTCTCAACAGCCAATTCGGTATGCCCATATTTATCGCCAAAATTCTGCCCAGTGGATTATTAGGCTTGATCGCTGCAGGTATGCTTGCCGCTTTTATGTCCACACATGACAGTTATCTGCTGAGCTGGAGCTCGGTGATCACACAGGACATCATCGCTCCTCTCAGGAAAAGCTCTCTCTCAGATAAATCACGTCTTTTGATCACAAGGATTTGCATCGTGAGCATAGGGATATTCCTTCTCATTTGGGGCCTCTGGTTTGAGGCGCCCGTGTCTCTTTGGAACTACATGGCTGTTACCGGAACAATTTATTTGGCTGGAGCTTTTACCGTGGTCACAGCCGGACTTTACTGGAAGAGGGCCAGCAAAACAGGGGCTATGATCGCACTTTTTGCAGGCTTGATCGCCATCCTGGGAATTGGACCATGGACAAGGGGTGAAAACGTCCCCTTTTATCTTTCTGATAAGTTTATCGGTGTGATGACCTTTGCCATTGCAGTTCTTGGGATGATATTCGGATCCCTTCTTTTTCCTGACAAGAAAAACGTGGAGGAGGTGGAACAATGACCTGGATGCAGTTATGGAAATTCATTTTGATATTTACTTTATCCGCCTATTCACTCCTCGTCATCATCGTCTCTATTGGCGGAATGAAAAATCTAGTCCAGATGCTTAAAGAACTCAAAGAGCCGCCTGATCAATCAGAGGATTTAAATTCTTAGAGCTTTAGTTTTTACACTACTGTTTCTGAATCCAGAGAAAATCGATCCCGATTTCAGGCTCTTCAATCTGAGGATTAGCCCCTTCAAATTTCAAAGTGAGTATGTGTCTGCCGGCTTCAAAATCCTGTGCAGGAAAAGTAAAATTGCGCAGCAGGATTCGGTAAGGACGGTAGAGATCGAGGATGTCTTTTTTGTTACTTAGAACAATTTTTTCGCCATCCAAAAGGAACGATATTTGACCTGAATCTGGTGTCAAAGCCAGGGCTATGTGAATACGCTTTTCCCCTATTTCATCGACAGGAAAAGAGAAACTTCTGGTATCTCCCCTGTTTTTGGGAGTCCAAACAAGGATTTCTCCATCAGCCCATAATGGATCTTTCGAAAAGTGTGTCTGCCTGCGGCTGTTGATAATTTTTTCTGACGCATAAAAAACGGAATTCCTAGCACCCCTCCGGGCTGCAGGCTGCCAGCTATCGGGCAGTTGAAGAGGACGAACATCATCAGGCGAAATCGCCAAATGATCATCGGTCAAACCCGGGCGGACATAATGGTAGCCTATCCGAGCGTATGATAATCCTGGAGTCCTCTCATGGCTCTTGAGCTCCATATAGAAGCGGATGTGTTTTTGAAATGGCAGCGGATCTAAAATATGCCAGCGGTAATTGGTCACAAAACCTCGATTCCCGGGTCCATCATTTCTTGGTTGGCCGCAGTAGGGAAAGTAAAAAATATCCGGGGATGACCAGGAATAGTTGTAGTAATCTTCCGAGCCTGTTCCAAAAGTGGAAGGGACAAGGTCTTCATCTATAAAAATCTTCTCATCCCCTTCTCCCCACCAACTTCCGGAGGGCGTGGGGACATTGTTCGGATTGAGCAAATAGGATGTTGTCCCCACATACAATCCCCGGCCTACAGCTATAATAAAGGGGAGATCCTGAACATCCGTATTCGAAGCAATCATGTTGTGATTTACTCTCCAGCGGGCGCGAAAATACATGGATTGAGAGTTCTCCCAATCGTAGGTCATGGGAAGAATAGATCCTTGGATTTCAACCTCTTGATCTCCAAAATTTTCAAAACTCAGCTGCAGTGATTCCTTAAAGGGCATCACATACCTGCAAACCATCGTCCCATCTGGTTTCACCGTAAAAGGCAGAGAGTGATAGGGATTGATCCCAGGCGCAGCTCCGAAAAAATCTCCGACAGGAGACTGTACATCTCCCAGAGGAGAACCATCACATTTGATGTGCATCACAGTCTGACGGAGCGCCCTGTCTAGAGCCGGAGCGCTGATGTGGACAGTGAGAACCTCGACGGCTTTTGGTCCGGACAGAATCAGAGCTTCTTTTTTCTCGAAAGGGCTTAGCGAAAGTTGAAATGTGTCAAAAGATTCAGTGGATCGGAGTTCCATTTCTTCATCCGGATCTAAAAGTGCGGCTGTCACGCGATCGATGACTTCACTCGAATTTTTAATATCTTCAGGCTTAAAGGACACAACCTTTGTTCCCTCTTCATACAGACGCACGCCAACCTGGTAAAAATGGATTTTTTGCACATCCCCTATCCAGATAATCTTCATCCCGAGGGCAAAAGGAATCGGTGTATAGCAGGCATCTCTCTGGTACACGGTTTCCTGGAATCGCTCCGTGTTAATGTTTTGGATATCAGAAAAACTGTCATAAAATTTATGGAAAAAATCCACAGCCGGGCCATCATACAGCGGTGTGGACTGGCCGTCGAGATAGAGCCGTATGATTCCTTCTATAGCCGCCGTCCAGAGTCTGACCACAGCCCCAGGCCCATTCACGTCTGCAATCAAATACTCACCGATCCCATTTTCGTCAGGTTCTTTCAGGACCTTTTCGAAATTGGGGATGGGTTCTCCTCCGAAGCCGTCGGAATTTGCATACCAGTTTGGACCTCCCGGAAGCTGACTCCTGCGGTCAAAAGAGGAAAACTGGACCGTGTGAAAGGCTGGATCCGGAAATTTCGTGAGCCCGACCATATCCACCATCTCTTCAAAAAGACTTCCTGTTGAAACCACAGGCTGAATGTCTTCCGCCAAATCACATGAATAAATAAGAAGAAGTATCACAAAAAGAACACTCAATGTTTTTTTGTTCATGCGTCTCATCCCTATTATTTATATTTTTTCATTCGAATTCGGTCTGGGAATAAACCTCCCGTCCCTTGAGGATAGTTTTTTTTATATTGAACTCACCGTCAAACATGACAAGATTCGCTAGCTGTCCTTCTTTTAAGCTTCCCATTCTTTTTTCCAGTCCGAGAATACGCGCCGGATTTAATGTCACCATTTTAACCACTTCTGGAACATTCAGCTCACACCATTTCGAAACATTTTTCACTGCCTTGTTCAGAGATAAAACACTTCCGGCCAGAGTGTTCGATTCCAATAAGACCGCTTTCTCTCCTTCCACGAAAACCTGAAAATTCCCAATTTCATACACCCCGTCCCCCAGCCCGGATGCCTTGACGGAATCGGTCACCAGGCAGATACGGTCGACTCCCATTTGAGAAAGAGCGAGCCGGATTGAAGCCGGATGCACATGCACTCCATCGGCGATAATCTCGGATGTCACTGTCTTTGAATCCAGCACGGCACCGACAACTCCGGGTTCACGATGATGGAAGTCTCTCATGGCATTGAACAGATGCGTCGCATGGGACACTCCTGCTTTGAAGCTCTCGTTGGCCTGTGTGTATGTTGCGTTGGAATGTCCAATAGCGGCAATCACTCCCCTTTTTTTGAAATCTGGAATCAGATTCATATATTGTGGAATTTCAGGAGCCAAGGGAATGATAGCCGTAAAACCGTCAACTGCATCTAAAATTCGATTTGTCTCTTCCTCATTGAGATTGCCAACAAATTGAGAGCTGTGTGCACCTTTTTTATTGACATTGATGAACGGCCCTTCGATGTAGACGCCCAGTATTTCCGATTCCAAAGATAGGGATTGTGCCGCTTTGACCTCTTCCACCGCAAGGACTAGAGAATCAACGGATGTGGACATGGTGGCCCCGACAAATCCGGTCACACCGTGGCGGGCTTGAAAGGAGGCGATGATTTTCAAACTCTCGACATCGGCATCCAAGATGTCTTTGCCAAGAGCACCATGGAGATGGAGATCTATAAAACCCGGAGCGATGAAGTTTTCCCCCAAATCGACGATTTCAAAACCGCTGTCAACGGCCGCTTTCCCCAGATCGGATACAGAGAGAATATCCTCTCCCTCGATAACAACCATCCCCCGCGGCAGGAGTCGATCAGTAAGAACAAGTTTTCCAACGTATGCTTTTTTCATCTAATACTTGATAGAGAAAGAAGTATGTAACTGCTTATTTTAATTGAATTCATATGAGGTCTTGAAGCGAGAGGCGGTCTTTTTTTGTGTAATCACGGGGAAGAGCGTAGATGTTATCGGGGACGGACTTCCTAGCCATTTCCACGACTTCCTGAATAGATTCCATACTGGCTCCCATAAAATCCAGGGCTATTTCCGTACGGTAATGGAATCCATCAATTTTTAATAATTCAGCGACAGCATTATCGGTCAACAGGTGGGTCACTTTGGCCAGTTCAGGAAACATCTCCTCCAGATAGGTTTTCCTATCAAAGGGAACATCGAGCGTCGCCCACACTCTCATCTTCATCGATATCATTAAAGATTCGATATCGACTTCATACACTCTGCACTCACTCTTTTCGAATTTCTGAAATTCTTCTGTCGGGGTTACAGAAACGGTCACTTGTCCCATAAGCAGTCCCAAGGATTCTGGAAAATATTGGTGGATATCAACAGGAATAGTCATTTCAACATAAGTTTTTTGCACATGATCAATAGTGTAGATGATTTTTTTATCCAAAAGAACGATAAGAGACCGTCCTTGTCCGTGTTTGGCCAATCGGTTTTTCCCTATCCAGGTTTCAATGATTTCTTCCCTAGCCTCGTGCTCCTGTCCTTCAAGAACAAAGGCTTTATTTTGGATAATCTGCTTGATGTAGGTATCGGCACCGTATGAAAAACCCACGAGAAAAAACATCAAAACAAGGATAATGGCTGTCCGTTTCATAAAAGTTCTCTAAAGATTCATGATAATTCTTTATCCGTGTTTTATCAATAAACCATCAGGAGAGAGGCAGATCGGAAGGTGTCGAATGCCATGTCCCAGAGCCTGAATTTCTTTGATCATGCCTTCGCGAGACTCATGGTCCTGACAACTCAAAACCGTCAAAGATCCTCCCTCTCCCCCGGCTCCGTTCACTTTCCAGCCCAACGCACCGAATTTTTCGGCAATCTTGATCACAGCATCGGCCTCCTCAGAGATCAAATCAGGATGAAGAGCTCTCTGTAGTTCGTTGTTATCGATCATCACCCGGCCAAAGTGATCAAGATCTTCGTTTATCAAACTGTTTTTGCCTTCTTCTGCCAAGATTCGGAGTTCTTTGAGCCGTTCGACTTGAGAGCCTCCTTTTTTGAGGGATTCAATCACACGTTCGTGAATATCTGAAGACCTGTGCGCGCTTCCCAGATAGATAAGACACAACTGACTATCTAAATTTTCCCATAATTTCCGGCCGAGAGCGACTCGTTTCACTCGGGCTTCAGGATAATTCAGTATGTGGATATCACACACTCCACCATATGCAGCACATATCTGATCCTGGATTCCACTCTGCTGATGCAGTTTGTCCGTCTCTACCTGATGAGCAAGAGCGGCAATCGCCCCGGCAGAATGTTTCCTCGAAGAAAGGGCGTCAAGGGCTCCCAGAAGAGCCACACACACGGAAGCCGATGTGCCGACCGCACTTCCGGCAGGAAAAAAGGAACGGATATGTATGTCCAATTCTTGTTCTTTTGGAATCGGTAGCGAGC
>Ga0114920_10001304_pt1 | contig 11442 bp, 9 predicted proteins | sample ChitaG_FD_88683 | JGI IMG/M metagenome (GOLD analysis project Ga0114920, IMG submission 88683) | Deep subsurface microbial communities from South Pacific Ocean to uncover new lineages of life (NeLLi) - Chile_00310 metaG | ecosystem: Environmental > Aquatic > Marine > Oceanic > Sediment ... | reverse complement strand
TTTTTCAAAGATAAGGTTTGATGATAAACTTATATATGAACTTGCTTATGGGCAGTATAGGAGGGCATCAAATTATCCTGATGTATCAGGTATTGCAAGCCGAAAGATGAATGCGATTAAAAACTCTTTGCCTATAAATGAGGATAGATTTATGAATCCAGATCAGACCAAAGCTAATAATCCAGAATATCAGTGGATTTACAGGTAAATTGTAAATAAAATAATTTGTAAAGGAGGATATATGAAAATGACCAATAAAAAGAGAAACTATATATTTTTATTCAGGTCAATTATTTTTTGTGGACTGATATTATTTATTATTATGATGTATTTCAGTTGTGTTTCAACAACTGAAGAAGTAATAAAAATTAAAGAGGATGATGTTATTTCAGAAGCGGAACAGGATTCTATTAGGAGGCGTCAGGTGGACCTGGATTTTAATTTAGCATATTATGAATATTATTCTCATAAAAATTATAAGGATGCAATCCCTTTTTATTGGAGAGCAATTAAAAATGATGAAGAATTGAGATATCCCGGTATGTACAACCAGCTTGGTCAGAGTTATATTGAGATAGAAGAGCCGGACAGCGCTCAGATTGTATACGAAATGGGTGTTGAGAAGGTGCCAGATGATATTTATATGCATGAGAGGTTGGAGTGGATATATGAAGCAAAATCAGAATTTGATAAGGCTATTGTGGAGGCTGAAAAGATTCTGGAACTTGGAGGGGACAAACAATACTATTTGACAAAATTAAAGGACCTTTATATCCGGAACAACCAGATTCAGGAGGCTATTAATATTTATGATAAATTGATAGAGCTTGAACCTGATAGTAAAGAACTTCAGGATCAAAAGACAAATCTCATAAAACTGAGTGGTGGCTCTGTTATAGAAGAATATAAAAAACTGCACGAGAAATATCCAAATGATAGGAAATACATTGAGGCACTTATGATAGAGTATCACCAGGAGAATGACAATGTTAATATAATTTCGATGGCAGATAAACTTTTGGCGTTGGAGCCTGAAAACATTTCTGCTTTGGAGATGAAGTCGGATGCTTATGCCAACCTTCAGAAATGGAAAGATAGGATAAATGTATTAAATAGAAAACTTGAAATAAATAGTGAAGATCCGCAAGCCTTATGTGATATTGCTGAGTCGTATAACATTTTAAAGAATTATGAGACTGCGAGGAATTATGCGACAAGGGCGATTAGAATAGATGAGAATTATGGTATGGCATACATAAGAATAGGGGAGGCGTATGAGTTTTGTGCAGAGGATGTGATTTTAAAGAGAGGAGGTTTTTCAAAGATAAGGTTTGATGATAAACTTATATATGAACTTGCTTATGGGCAGTATAGGAGGGCATCAAATTATCCTGATGCATCGGGTATTGCAAACCGAAAAATGAATGCGATTAAAAATTCTTTGCCTACAAAAGAGGATAAGTTTATGAATCCGGATCAAACTAAAGCTAATAATCCAGTATATCAGTGGATTTACAGGTAATATTTAACACAATTTTAAAGTGAAGGAAATGGTAATTTCGATAGGAAATGATCATAGGGGTTATAAATTAAAACAGGGGATATTAAAATATTTTGACAGAAAAAATATAAGGTATAAAGATTTTGGTGCTAATTCAAATGAATCTTCAGATTACCCAGATTACGGTTATATGGTAGCTAAATCGGTTTCAACGGGAGATACAGACCTTGGAATATTAATATGCAGCAATGGAATAGGAATGTCCATAGTGGCAAACAAGGTGAAAGGAATAAGAGCGGCTTTTTGCAATACTACAGAACTAAGCCGAATAGTAAAAGCACATAACAATGTAAACATTCTTGTTTTGGGAGAACAAGTATCTCCAGAGACTACTTTTGAAATAATAGACGCATGGCTTAATACTGAATTTGAAACTGGGGGAAGACATGAAAGAAGAGTTAAAAAAATTCACCAGTTAACAGGTTTATAAAATATGAACAGATTATTAAGAGATTCTGACCCTGAAATTTTCGGGGCGATTATAAAAGAAAAAGAAAGACAGAATAATAAACTCGAATTGATTGCATCAGAGAACTTTGTCAGTAGAGCAGTGCTTGAAGCTGCTGGTTCAGTTATGACAAATAAATACGCTGAAGGTTATCCCGGTAAAAGATACTACGGAGGATGTGAGTTTGTGGATATTGCAGAAGAGCTTGCACGGGAAAGGGCAAAGAAACTTTTTAATTGTGCTCATGCAAATGTTCAGCCGCACTCTGGTTCCCAAGCAAATATGGCTGCTTACTTTTCTTTAATCAAACCAGGTAATAAAATATTAGGTATGAACTTATCCCATGGCGGTCACCTTACTCATGGAAGTCCAGTTAATTTTTCCGGAAGGCTTTTTAACGTTGAATTTTATGGGATTAGAAAGGATGACGGGCTGGTGGATTACGACGAAATACAAAAACTTGCAGAAACAATAAGACCAAACATAATAATTGCGGGATTTAGTGCATATCCCAGAAAACTCGATTTTAAAAGGTTCGGTGAAATTGCCAAATCTGTTGGGGCATATCTTGTCAGCGATATAGCGCACGTAGCAGGGCTTATTGCCACTGACCTTTATCCTGATCCAATTCCTCACAGTGACATAGTTACAACAACAACTCACAAAACACTTCGCGGACCAAGAAGTGGAATGATACTGCTTGGTAAAGAAGCAGCAGAAAGGGAAATAGTTGACCCTTGGACTAATAAATTGAAACCTTTAAAAAAAACCATAGATAGCATAGTATTCCCGTGCACCCAATGGGGTCCATTGATGCATATTATTGCTGCTAAAGCAGTCGCATTCGGAGAAGACCTAAAGCCAGAGTTTAAAGTTTATTGCGAACAAATAATTAAAAATGCAATAACCCTTGCTGATGCATTGATAGAATATGGTTATAATCTTGTCTCAGGTGGAACTGATAATCATCTTCTTCTGGTGGACCTTTCTAATAAAAATATAACTGGTGCTGAAGCAGAGAACGCTCTTGAAAAGGCAGGGATTACTGTCAATAAGAATATGGTTCCATTCGATAAACAAAAACCAATGATAACAAGCGGAATAAGATTGGGCACACCAGCATTAACTACAAGAGGGTTTAAAGAAGAGGAAATGAAACTCGTTGGGGAATTTATACATCGAGTTTTGTCTAACAGGGAAAATGAAATTATTTTAGATGAAGTAAAACAAAAGGTAAAAGAACTTTCTGTAAATTTCCCTATTTATGATTTTATCTGATACCTTTTCAGGAGTTGGAAAAACTATGAAATGTCCATTTTGCGGTAATATAGAAGATAAAGTAATAGATTCAAGAAAAGCAAAAAATGGAATAGTTATTAGAAGAAGGCGGGAATGTACAAACTGTAAAAAAAGATATACTACTTATGAATATATTGAAGAAATATCTTTAATGGTAATAAAAGCCGATGGAAGAAGGGAATCATTTGATAGAAAAAAATTAAAAAATGGTATACTGCTTGCATGCACAAAGAGACCCATCTCTATGGAGGTAATTGATGGCATAGTAGAGCGCATTGAAGAAAAGGTAAACAGCAATTTTATCAGAGAGGTGAAATCAAAAGTTATTGGCGAATATGTTATGGAAGAACTGAGAAAGATAGATGATGTAGCATATGTACGATTTGCATCGGTTTATAGGAAATTTCAGGATAAAATAGAATTCTTAAAAGAATTGGATGAACTTAAGCAATAAAAAAATCGTATAATTTTTTAATTTTTGTATTTGTTTTTGGGGAAACTTATTTTATGTTTCCCCCTTTTTATAATATAATTAAAATTGTATTTAGATGAAAGTACATATAACAAAAACTCTATTTTATATATTATTTATTTTTTTGCTTGGTGGATTATTTTATATTGTTTTTCTATCAATGGGAATTTTTTTTGATGAATGGGGAATAAAATCACAAGTGATATTCTTTCTTACTTGCTCAGCATTTTTAACTTTATTCCTGAAGCCAATAATAACCTTTTTTGAAACCTATACTAATAAAATACTTTTCCCGGAACAAAAGAGATTTGAAAATGAGATTGATGAACTTTGTAATAAAGTGATTAATTTTGTCAAATATAATGAGATTTTTAATATTTTTTTAAAGAGTTTATCAAAAAGTATAAATAATAAAAACATTATCATATTTTACTATCAGCATAATGATATTTACACTCTTGAGAAAAATGAAGAATTGAATAGTGAAATATTAAATGATAAGAACGATTCCTTGTTGGAAATCCTAAAATCAGAAAACTCTATAAAGATATTTGATATTTATAATGATATTAAAGAAAAATCTGCTCTTCGGGAAAAACTTTTATTACTTAAATTTAAAAATATAATAACGCTTGGAAATAGTAATGAGATGCTCGGATGGATAGCACTCGGAGAACTGAAAAGAGAAAAAATAAATCCGCAAAATTTTAATAAAATGCTCCTTAAACTTGCTGATAAATTAACACAAGCAATAGAACATGCAAGACTTTATCAGGAGGCTAAAAGAGAATCTGTTGAAAAGGGAATATTAATAAAAGTTGTTAAAAGAATAAGTAAATGTCAAGATTTACAAGAAATATTAAATCTAATTGTAGATTCACTTGCAGAGATTGTACCCTATGATGCTGCTGGCATATTTTTAATTAATACTGAACAGCCAAGAAATATGACATACAGTGTATTGCGGGGATATAGTAAAAAGAGTTTTGAAGGGATTTCATTAAAAGTTGGTAAAGGATTGGTTGGATGGTCAGCTCAATATGGAAAGGGTGAAATTGTGTCAGATGTTTCAAAAGATAAAAGATATATAGGAGTGATAAAGGAAACAAAATCCCAAATGGTAATTCCAATAAAAAGTGGAGCAGATATTATCGGAGTATTTTGTCTTGAGAGTAATAAACTTAACTTTTTTACTGGAAACCATTATGAATTTGTAAAAACTTTTGCCAGTCAGGCTGCAGTTGCTATTGAGAATGCAAGATTGTATTTTGAAATTCAGAAAAAGGAAGAGTTGTCACAGGAACTAAAAAAGGCAAGTGATATACAAAGGGCTCTTTTCCCTAAAAAAATACCCAAGATTCCGGGCTATGAGATATCTACATTTAATCAATATAGTATGGAATTGGGAGGGGACCTTTACGATTTGAAAGAAATCGATGGGAAAAAACTTGGTGTTGCTATAGGTGATGCTTCGGGTAAAGGAGTTCCAGGAGCAATCTTAATGTCAACACTTTACGCTACTTTCAGAATGGGGAGAAAAGGTTACCTGGAAATCAACGAAGTTATTGAAAAATTGAATGATTCTATAACGAGTTTAACTCAGCCAGATACATATGCCACTTTTTTTTATGGGATTTTGGATATCCAAACTGGAATATTCAGATATACAAATGCTGGACATAATCCGCCATATCTTATAAAGAGTTCAGATGGATTTAAAAAATTGGAAATTGGAGGTACTGTTCTGGGATTCTTTAAAGGGATTAAGTATAAAAAAAGTGAAGTAAAACTTGAAATCAATGATGTTTTGGTATTATATACTGATGGGATAACCGAGTGCAAAAATAAGTGGGATGAAGAATTTGGAGAAAAAAGATTTTTAAATATTATACTTAAAAACCGTTCTCTTGCACCAAAAAAGTTACAAGAAAAAATAGTTAATGCCCTCCATGTATTTGCTGAAAAAAGTGTATTCAGTGATGATATATCACTTGTGATAATTAAAAAAGTTTCAGAGTGAAACATTTATGAAGAACGTAATTGAATTCGATATAAAAAAATTTAATCTTCAAAATGGACTGAAAGTTTTGACATTGGAAAATCATTTTATACCAATAGTCAGTTATTATACTTTTTACAAAGTTGGCTCAAGAAATGAGATTCCGGGTATTACAGGCATATCTCATCTTTTTGAACATATGATGTTTAAAGGTTCTAAGAAATTTAAAAATATTTCTTTTGATAAAATCCTTGAACCGATGGGTGGTTATTCCAATGCTTACACTTCGAGGGATATGACTGTTTATTACGAGAACTTTCCACCAGATGTATTAAAACTTGTTGTTGAACTTGATTCAGATAGAATGGGAAGTCTTAATCTCGTTTCAAAAGAACTTGATTCTGAAAGGGAAGTTGTTAAGGAGGAAAGAAGATATCGAACAGAGAATTCTATTATAGGTAAAATGGATGAAGAACTTTATTTAGCAGCGTATTCCGCACATTCGTACCGATTTCCAATAATAGGATGGATGTCCGACCTGAGCAATATTAATATTGACGATTGTCATGGTTACCTTGAAACATACTATAATCCTGCTAACTCCTGTATTGTTTTAGTCGGTGATTTTAATACTAATACCGCATTATCAATTATAGAGCAAAATTACAGTAAGATTCAGGTCAATCCTGTTAAAAGACAATGTATAACAAAAGAACCGACACAAACAGGGGAAAAAAGAGTTGAGTATCGTAAACCTGCAGAAGTTTATTCTTTTATGGTCGGGTTTCATGCTCCTGATATTAACAATCCGGATATATTTGCATTGGAAATCCTCCGCACTATTCTTACTGATGGTGAAAGTTCGAGATTGCAAAAAAAACTTATTTATGATAAGGAAATAGCATTATCTGTTTATTCAGATTTTACCTGGAGAATAGACCCTACTCTTTTTGTATTGTATGTTCAGATGAAACCTAATTATTCCTCTGAAGAGGGCGAAAAGCTGCTTTATGATGAGATTGAAAAAATAAAAAATGGTGATATTTTAGATAAAGATATTATTAAGGCAAAAAATAAAATCGAAAGCTATTTTTTTAAAAGTATTAAGACCACATTAGGATTGGGTGAAAAAATTGGTTCATCCGAAATATTATTCGGTGATTATAATTTTATCTTTAAAGTTTTGGATGAATTTAAAAAGATTGAAAAAAATAATTTGATTAAGGTAGTAAATAAATATTTTATTAAAGATAATAGGACTGTTGTTACCCTTGTTCCGAAATCTAATGAAGGAAGTTAATCTATCTAACCCAATAATACTGATGCTATGAACTTTTAATCTATTAAAATTTTTTTCTTGGAGTTAAATTAAATTGAAAGAAATAAAATTACCGGAATATAAGAAAATAAAATTAGACAACGGATTAATCGTATTTTTAATGAAATATACCAAACTACCTCTTGTAAATTTCAGATTTCTTTTAAGAAGGGGTTCGGTTTATGATTCACCAGGAAAAGAAGGTCTGGCAAGAATTACAGCATCCCTTTTAAAAAAAGGAACCTCACATCTTAATGCAGTTGAAATTTTTAATGAGATAGACCTATTAGGAGGTGAAATTGAATGTTTGGCAGACCTTGATTATTCAATTGCTGTCGGAGAGTTTTTATCAAAGAATTGGGATAAAGGTTTTGACATATTTACAGATATTATATTAAATCCAGTGTTTGATGATAAAGAGGTTGAAAGGAAGAAAAAAAAGACACTTGGAGAGGTAATCGCAAGAAAAGATAATCCAGGGATTGTTGCAAACCTTCATTTTTCCAAGTTTCTTTTCAAAGAACATCCATACGGGAAACCAATCTCTGGAACAGAATCATCCATAAATAATATAACCAGAAACGATATAATTAATTTTTACAACAAACACTATTCACCTGAGAATTCAATCCTTGTAATAGCAGGTGATTTTGAAGAAGAAAAGATTATGAATAAATTGTATTCCACTTTATCAAAGTGGATTGCAAATCCAGATAAGGATAAACCTGTTGTAAAATCGCCATCTCTTGAGGGGATTAATATATTAATCGTTGACAAACCAGATTTGACCCAATCACAGATAAGGCTTGGCAATGTTGGAATAAATAAAAATAGTGATGATTATTTTGCTGTTCGTGTTATGAGTAACATATTGGGAGGTGGATTTAATTCTCGTTTAAACAATGAAGTCAGAGTCAAAAGAGGTTTAACATATGGCATAACAAGCAGATTCAATACTCCACTTTATCCCGGAGAATTTGTAATAAGTACTTTTACAAAAAATAAAACAATACTCGAAACTATCGAAATAATTCTTGGAGAAATTAAAAAAATAAGAACAGAAAATGTATTTGATAAAGAATTGGAAGGATCTCAAAAGTATATCACAGGTTTATACCCACTCAGTATCGAGACTTTAGAGTTAATGTCAAAGCAATTAACAGATATAGAATTTTATGGATTAGATGATAAATATGTAGAAAATTATCGTAAAAATACTTTGTATGTTGGGATTGATGATGTGAAGTATTCCGCACAGAAATACCTGCAAACTGATAATTTAGTCGTAGTTGCAGTGAGTAATATGAAAGAGATTAAAAAAGATTTAGAAAAATTAGGGAAAGTAGTTTGTAAAAGTTATAAGGATGAATTATAAAAAGCAAATTAAAAAAATATGAAAAACAATGATAAGAAATTAGTATTATTTGATATAGATGGAACCTTGATTCATCCGGGGAACGGAGCAAAAAGGGCTCTAACAAAAGCTATCTTCAAAAACTTTGGAATAAAAATAAAGGTTACCTACGAGAATACTGCAGGTAAAACTGATCGCTGGATAATTAAAGATATTCTATTAGAATCTGGTATAAGACAGAATCTAATTGATGAAAAAATGGGCAAAATAATCGATGATTATCTTACGTTTATTAAGGAAGAATATAATAAAGACAATGACGCAAAGGTTTTTGAAAGCGTTTTTGAACTACTTGAAAAATTAAGCAAAATAGAGAATGTTTATCTTGGGTTACTAACAGGGAACATTGAGCATGGAGCAAGGATTAAACTTTCTCCATTTAATCTCAATAGATTCTTTCCGTTTGGGGCATTCGGAAGCGATGGTATGTATCGGGATGATCTGCCAGGAATCGCTTTAAAGAGAGCGAAACATCTATATGGTGTTTCTTTTTATGGTAAAAATTTAGTTATAATAGGTGATACTGTGAATGATGTTACTTGCGGAAAGAAATTTAATGCTAAATCGATTGCTGTTGTGAGACGACCTGAATATTTAGAAAAGGTAAAAAAGGCAAAGCCAGATTTTTTATTTACAGGATTTGAGGAAATTGATAAAGTTATCGGAGCAATATTATTATGAAAAATACAGAAGAAAACATAAAACGGATTTTAAAAAAATCCCCCTTTTTTTACTTCTTTATTATTTTTATTTTTTCTGCAAATAAGGGTTTATCTCAGGATTATATATGGCCAACGAATGCCAGCAGATATCTTACTTCAACTTTCTGTGAATACAGAGGTTATCATTTTCATTCAGGGATTGATATTAAGACATGGGCAAAAACAGGATATAAAGTATTTGCGGTAGATTCGGGTTCACTCTGGAGGTTGAAAGTCTCTCCATATGGTTATGGAAAAGTATTATATATTCATCATAATGATGGAAAATATTCTGTTTATGGTCATTTGCTGAAATTTTCGGATAAAATTCAGAATTTAGTGAAAGAGGAACAGAAGCGGCTGAACAGGTTTAGTATAGAAATATTTTTTCAAGATGGCAAAATTCCTATTAAAAAAGGGGAGTTAATTGGATATACTGGAAGAAGCGCAGCAAAATCTCCTCACCTGCACTTTGAGATTAGGGATGCCAATCACAATCCTTTAAATCCGAATATATATGGATTTAAAGTTAATGACAGCTTTTCTCCGATAGTTAAATCGGTTTCTTTTTCTCCTCTTGATTATAATTCGTTCGTGGAAAATGATTATAAACCTTTTGTTTTGCCGGCACAGAAAGTTTCAGAGGGCAAATTTAATATTTTAGAAACAGTTGAAATATGGGGGAATATTGGTATAGGAGTTTCTGTTTATGATATGGATGGAAATGTTACGAACAAGTATGATCCTTTTTTTATTGACTTTTTTATTGATGATGAAGAAGTTTTTAAGGTAAAATATGATAAATTCTCTTTTGATGAAACCAGAGAAATTATTCTGGATAGGGATTTTCGACTATTGAAAAGAGGATTTGGGATATATAATAAATTATACAGAGATATTGGAAACAATCTTAAATTTTATGATAAATATAAAACCTATGATGGTGTAGTTCGCGCCTTTTTTTCAGAACATGGTGGAATTGGAGAGGGTGAGCATTCGTTTCGCATAGTTATTGGAGATGTTTCTGGGAATATATCTGTTTGTTCAGGTAAATTCAATGCAGTAAATCATAAAGTGATAGATGTTTCTGAGGTTGCTGAAAATGATTATTCAATTTCGAGTGGTGACATAATTTCAAAAGAAATTTTATACCTTATAGGCGATTTATATGATAATTATTTAAGGTTAGAAATAAACTCATTAGAGAATTTGAAATCAAATCCAGAAATAGAAGTGTATAATAATGAGAGTTTTGAATTAAAATTAAAATCAAGAGAAATAGACAAAAATATATTTGTCTGTTCATATCCACTAATTGGTGAAAGTATAAAAAATCTCCACTTTATTGCAAAAGGTGAATTGTATTCGGGGAATATTGTTAAAAGTGAATATTTTATTAAACTCTTTCCAGTTTCCAAAAAAGGAGGAAGGATAATATCGGAAAATAGAAATTGTATTTTAGAATTTCCTAAGGAATCGGTCTATAATAAGTTCTGGGGAAGAATAACTGAACTTGAGAAGAAAAATTCGAAAGATTCAGTTTTTATAGGAAATATATATTCTTTAGAACCCTTTGACATACCTTTGAATAATAGAGCAAAACTCTTTATAAGGTATCCTGATAGTATTGCAAATCCTGAAAAATTTGGTATTTATAGTTTTGAAGAAAATAATCACGTAGGATACTCAAAAAGCAAACTAAATAGTTCATTTTCTCTGATAGAAAGTAATATCAATGAATTAGGAAGATATACCTTAATAAAAGATACAGAGCCGCCTGTTATTTACAAAATTATTCCAAGAAAAGGAACAAAGATTAAAAACAGAACCCCAAAGATAACGGTTTATTTTAATGATGAACTTTCGGGGATTGAGAGTGATGAAAGCATTATATTAAAACTGGATGGAAAAAGGGTAATATCTGAATATGACCCGATTATGGAGAATGTATTTTATATTCCGGAAGATACGCTGTCGTATGGCGAACATATTGTGGAATTTGAAGTAGTAGATAATATGAATAATAAGTCTTATATAAAATCAGTATTTAGCATAATTCCATAAAGTAATACATTATATATGTAGTTTAAAATTATCATTTGATTTTTTGGAATTGTTTTATTATATTAAGATAGATTGCGGGGTGGAGCAGTTTGGTAGCTCGTTGGGCTCATAACCCAAAGGTCGCTGGTTCGAATCCAGCCCCCGCTACAATATTAAAAAGGGTATT
>Ga0114920_10001303_pt1 | contig 11447 bp, 11 predicted proteins | sample ChitaG_FD_88683 | JGI IMG/M metagenome (GOLD analysis project Ga0114920, IMG submission 88683) | Deep subsurface microbial communities from South Pacific Ocean to uncover new lineages of life (NeLLi) - Chile_00310 metaG | ecosystem: Environmental > Aquatic > Marine > Oceanic > Sediment ... | reverse complement strand
TTTTGCCCATTTAGGCTTTCTTTTCTCCAGAAAAGCGCCAGTCCCTTCCTGACCTTCCTCACTTATTCTCAGGTTGGCAATCATCTGTGCTTTATATTCCTTAGCCTCCTCAAAACTCATTCCAGGAACTTTACAGATCAACTCTTTACAAGCCGCGATAGCATTTGGACCGGAAGAAAGGAGAAGTTTTGCTATATCATCCACTGTCTCTTTAAGTTTATTTTGAGGAACAACTTCATTAAGAAGCCCAATATCAAGGGCTTTTCGGGCTGAAATTCTTTTTCCAGTTAAAAAATACTCCCGCGCTTTGCTCTCCCCTATCCTCCGAATTACATAAGGGGAAATGGCAGCAGGGACAAGCCCAATTTTAACCTCACTCAAACCAAATTTGGCATCTTCTGAAGCCACGGATATATCACAGGCAGAAAGGAAACCGTTCCCACCACCAATAGCAGTACCGTTAACCATGGCTAAAGTGGGTTTGGGCAAGGTATAGATTTTATGAAGGATTTCAACCAGTTGGAGAGATTCTTCCAGATTCTGTTCAAAGGAATAATTAATAATCTCCCGCATCCAGTTCAAATCAGCTCCAGCGCAGAAAGATTTCCCCTCTCCAGTCAAAATAACAACACGAATGGATTTATCCGCTTTGATTTTTTCAAAAACATCGTCAAGCTCTGTAATCATTTTTGAATTGAAGGCATTGTGCACATCAGGCCGATTTAGTGTTACACGGGCAATATTTTCTTCTTGAGTAAAGAGGATTGTTTTGTAGGTCTCTTTTTCCATCCTACATCCTGAAAATCCCGACTTTATAATCAGGGATAGGAGCATTAAGGCTCATGGATATGCCCAAAGCAAGAGCCCCTCTTGTTTCCAAGGGATCGAGAATTCCATCATCCCAGAGTCTGGCCGTGCTGAATAATGGGCTTGCTTCTTGTTCGTATTTCTTCAGAATGGGTTTTTTCAACTTTTCCTTATCCATTTCAGACATCTTTTTTCCCTGTTCTTTTAATCTTTTTACTTTAACAGTGACCAAGACATTTGCTGCCTGCTCTCCTCCCATAACACTGATGCGAGCATTGGCCCACATCCAGAGTATACGTGGAGCATAGGCTCTGCCACACATCGCATAATTACCAGCTCCATAGGAACCCCCTACAATCACTGTAAACTTGGGAACATCAGCATTGGCTACAGCATGAACTAACTTTGCGCCATCCTTGGCAATCCCTCCGTGTTCATACTGCTTTCCCACGATAAAGCCAGTTATATTCTGTAGGAAAATAAGAGGAATTTTGCGCATGGAACAAAGGGAAACAAAATGAGCTCCCTTTAGAGAGCTTTCAGAAAACAGGACTCCATTGTTTGCCAGGATACCGACAGGATAGCCCATAATTCGGGCAAATCCACAAACCAGGCTTTGGCCGTATAATTCCTTAAATTCCTGAAACCGGCTTCCATCCACTATTCGGGCAATAATTTCTTTGATATCAAAAGTTTTTCTCAGGTCCTGAGGGACAATCCCATAGATCTCCTCCGGGTCATAATAGGGCTCTTCAGATTCGGAAACATCCAGCTGGAATTTTTGCTGCGCGTTCAGTGTTTCAACAATATTTCGAGCGATCTCCAACGCATGTTCATCATTATGAGCATAATAATCGGATACACCCGAGATACGACAATGAACATCAGCTCCTCCTAAATCTTCATCTGTTACTTCTTCGCCTGTAGCAGCCTTGACCAGAGGAGGACCGCCGATAAAAATCGTACCCTGGTTGCGGACAATAACAGTCTCATCACTCATGGCAGGGACATAAGCTCCTCCTGCCGTACATGAACCCATAACGATCGATATCTGAGGAATACCTAGGGCAGAAAGGCGAGCCTGGTTGTAAAAAATTCGTCCAAAATATTCCTTATCAGCAAAAGTCCCGGACTGACGAGGTAGAAATATCCCTCCTGAATCCACTAAATAAATGCAAGGGAGGCGGTTTACCAGGGCAATTTCCTGTGCTCTAACATGTTTCTTGATGGTCATAGGAAAATACGTCCCTCCCTTAACTGTGGCATCATTGGCCACGACTAAAACTTCTCTCCCATGGATTACACCAATTCCTGTGATTATGCCTGCTCCCGGGGCTTCATTATCGTACATATCGTAAGCAGCCAAAGGAGTCAGCTCCAAAAAGGGAGTGTTGCGGTCAAAAAGTTTCTCTATTCTTTCCCTTGGCAGCATTTTTTTTCTGGACTTATGAAGTTCCCTGTATTTTAAAGGCCCACCTTCTTGAACCTTTGCCAATTTTTTCTTGTATTCAGCAACAACTTTTTTCATATACTCGACATTATCTTTATATTCTTGACTCTGGGTATCTACTTTACTTTCGATTCTATACATGATTAAACCCCTTCAATAGTGAGATTGCCGCGTCGCTTCGCTTCTCGCAATGACATATTATTTCATCTCTTACTTATTGTGGGCTTGATGAATCAAACCCCTACAAATTTATTCTGGAACGAATTTGTAGCCATAGCAGAGAATGCCTGCTTCTCCCTCATCAAAGATCTTTCGAAATTCCAGCTTTACTTTCTTTCCGATTTTTAAGTCCTCAAAATCACAATCCACAATCTGACCTGTCAATTTCACTCCATCATCAAGTTCAACTATCCCTACAGCATAGGGTGCCTGATCGACAAACTGACGGGGAGGAACCCGGATAATCGTATAAGTAAGGATTTTTCCTTCCTCAGCCAGCTTTGTTTCTTCAAATTCTCTCTTTTTACACTCTGAACAGATTAAACGAGGGGGAAAAAAGATAGTATCACAATTTTTGCATTTACTGGCCTCAAACCTGTATCTTTGAGGAATTTCCCTCCAGTATCTTGATGGTGTCGTCATTGTTCTCCTCCTTCCTTATTCTCTTTCGAAGATATGAACCACAGAACTTCCACCACTTCCGCCCATGTTTTGGGCCATCCCAATTCTTGGATCCTTGATTTGCCTTTTGTCCGCCTCGCCTCGGAGTTGTTTCACAATCTCTATAACCTGAGCCACTCCTGTTGCTCCAACAGGATGGCCTTTGGCTTTTAAGCCTCCGCTTGTATTCACTGGTATCTTCCCTTCAAGAAAAGTCACTTCATTTTCATAAGCTTCTCCGCCTTTTCCTTTTTCCACTATTCCCAGGGCTTCAAGAACACAGATCTCAGCTATTGTGAAGCAGTCATGAACTTCAATAAAGTCGATATCTCCTGGTTTTTTATCTGCCATATCATAGGCCTGCTTTGCAGCTTGATAAGTCGATTCAAGCCATGTGATATCTTTTCTTGAATTCAGAGCAATCGTGTCTGTGGCATGTCCGGTCCCTAAAATCTTGATAACGGGCTTTTTCTTTTTTTTTGCCACTTCTACAGGGACAATTACTGCTGCTGCCGCTCCATCAGTAATAGGAGAACAATCCAGGATTCTCAGCGGGTCAGCAACCATAACGGAATTCAGGACCGAATCTACTGTAATCTCGAATGGAAACTGCGCAAGAGGATTCTTGGCACCATTTTTGTGGTTTTTTACTGCCACTAAAGCCAGCTGCTCTCTTGTGGTGCCATATTTTTCCATATGTGCCCTGGCTATTAGAGCATAAAGACCTGGAAAGGTGATTCCGTGATAGCCTTCATATTCCTGGTCAGCAGCCGACCCAAGGGCATAAGTTGCTTCATAACCACTGACATCAGTCATTTTTTCTATTCCACCAACAAGAACTACATCGCTCATACCAGAGGCGACCTCCATAAACCCAAGTCTTAAAGCAAGCCCGCCGGAAGCACAGGCTGTTTCCACTCTTGTCGAAGGGATAGGAGCCTGGCCTAAATAATCAGCAAGGAGTGAAGCAATGTGTTCCTGACCCACAAAAAGGCCTGAAGACATGGAGCCCACATACATAGAGTCAATACGGTCAACGCCGGCATCGTCCAGAGCGAGGAGAGCCGACTCTACAAAAATATCCCTTAAAGATTTTTCCCAGAGTTCGCCCCATTTTGTCATTCCCACACCAATAACAGCTACATCTCTCATTTCTTCCTCCTATACCGTCTTTTTGATTTTTTGACGGAATTTGGCATACTCACCGTACTCAAGATATTTTTTGTTTTTTTCCAATAATTCTCTTGTTTTTGGAGCAAGATCTCTCACCTTATCGATTCTCTCCGTCACTTCGAAAATAAAAGCATCGCTTCCTGCACCAGAGCCATAAGAAACAATAAGAATCTTATCTCCAGGTTCGGATATATCCAGGCTCGCTGTCAGTCCCAGAGGAGAAGAACCGGAATAAGTGTTTCCCAGCTTATTGACCAGCCAACCCGGTTCAATCTGCTCTTTCTCGAATCCCAGCATTTTTCCTACTCTGAAGGGGAATTTTCCGTTAGGTTGATGAAAAATCACATAGTTAAAATCTGGTGGCTTCATCCCTGCCTTTTCCATTATTCCCTTGCAAGCTCCTACAGTGTGCTTGAAATATGCAGGATCTCCGGTGAACCGTCCACCGTGTTGAGGATAATACTGGTATTCACGGCGCCAGAAATCAGGAGTATCCGTCATGTAGGAATAAGTCTCTAAGGCTTTGGCAATTATGTTATCGCGGCCAAATATAAAAGCCGCTGCCCCAGCTGCAGCCGAGTATTCCAAAGCATCCCCAGGAGCTCCTTGAGAAGTATCAGCCCCTACAGCCAAGCCATACTTGACTTCTCCAGCTTTCACCAAGCTCAGCGCCACAAACATCCCTTCTGTTCCTGCCTTGCAGGCAAACTCAAAATCTGCAGTATGCACCTCAGGAGTTGCCCCAATAGCCTCAGCTAAAACTGTGCCGCTTGGCTTGACTGCATAGGGATGGGATTCTGAACCGATATATACTGCCCCAATATCTGCAGGATTGATGAGGGATCTTTTCAGGGCTCTTTTAGATGCCTCCACAGACATCGTGATCGTATCCTGATCAGGAGAAGGAACTGATTTTTCCTCCAACATCAATCCCCTCTTATAGCTTGGTGCATCTGCTCCCCAGACTTTAGCAATTTCCTCAACTTTAATTCTATTCCTTGGAATATATGCACCGTATCCAATAATTCCTTCCATTTATCGCCTCCCTTGTTGAATGTGATAGAATTTCTGACCAGACATGGAAAAGAGAAGAAAATCAAATCAAAAAAAAGAGATAATTAAAAAAATATTCTGTCATGTCTGACTTCCCAAGTCAAGAAATTTTGCAATCAGGGATTTGAGTTTAGCCTGGAAATGATAATTCAGACTATAAGAGGCAAAACCTCCGGTTTCTATTTATTATAACCCTCTCGCATTTTCCTGCGTTGTTTCTTTTTATGTATTGATTATGATTTAATAAAATAGATTCAAAGATATAAGATACAAGTTTGACACCTTATCTTAACCAAAATAGAATAAAGGAAATACGGAACTTTTTTAAATCAAATCTCGTCTATCATGGTGAACTAATTGCAGATTAACACAATCGTTCAAGAATGCATCGAAGGAAAAGAAGGAGCCTGGAAAATGCTCGTTAATACTTATTCTAAAAGCATATTCAACATGGCCTATCAGTTCGCAGGAAGCCACCAAGAAGCTGAAGACCTGACACAGGATATTTTCCTAAAACTCTATAATTCTCTTACAAAATATGATTTTAATAAAAATTTCAGCGCATGGCTTTTTACATTAGCTAAAAACTACATCATCGATCAATATCGAAAAACAAAATGGGAAAAGAAAACACGAGATGACTTCAATGAGTATAACCTCTCTTCAGAAGCATTCGAAAATCCGGAGGAAGGAGTTTTAAAAGAAGAAAGCAAAAAAATAATCTGGGATAGCATCAACAATCTCCCTCCTGAGATCCGTATGACAGTTATCCTTAGAGATATTCAGGGAATAAATTACAATGAGATTGCAGAAATCATGAGCCTTCCTTTGGGAACCGTCAAATCCCGGGTTAACAGGGGAAGACTTCAGCTAGCTAAAATCCTTAATAAAAAAAAGGAGAGAAAAAATGGAATGTGAAAAAATTGAAGAACTTTTATCTCCTTATTTAGAGGATGAACTCAGCCTTGAAGAAAAAAAAGAAGTAAAAAAACATCTAAAAACATGTAAGAGCTGCTCCGTGCTTTACTCTTTTATGGAAGAAACAAAGGAATCTTTGGCAGATTTTCCTGAATTGGAAATAAGTGAGGATCTCCTGGATCGGCTCTATTCGATTCCAGGGAAAAAGAAAAGATTTAAACTTGGCTTTGATTTTCTTCTTCGCCCCTCTCTTCAACCTGTTCTGGCTGCAATCATGATCGTTTTTACCTTAATATCTTTCTACCTCTTCAATCCTAATAAACATCATATCGATAAATCAGTCAGCCGCCAGGTTCATCTTGGGTATAGTAAGATCGAAACTTTATATGCCAGAGCAGCATCTTTTGCTGATTCTTTAGGTGAATATAAGGATAATATTCTCGTTTCTCTTAAAAAAATAAAGCTATTTGGAGGAAATGAGGATTAAACATTACATAAACATGGAGGTTTAAAATGGATGAAAAAGTTGTTTACAAAAAGCCCCCGAGATCCACTGCACTAGCATGTATCCTTTCCATCTTTTTTCCGGGAACTGGCGCCCTCTACAACCGCCAGATTTCCAAGGGCATAATTTTCATGGTTATCATCGCAGGCCTAATCACATCACTGACACAAGGCCCGCCGCTCTTTGTTATACTGCTTGCTTCACTACTCCTCGCTGGATTCTACATCTATCAGATCCTAGACTCTATCCAGACAGCAAAAAGCATCAACCGCAAAGCCCTACTGGGAGATGAAGAGGAAGAAGTGGAAGTAGAAGAATTCCCTCAAGCTATAAAAAGTGGCTCTGTTTTCTGGGGTATCTTTTTACTGGCTCTGGGAGGCATACTTCTTCTGGCCAATTTTGATGTTATAAGTTATGACACAGTTTTTGATTTCTGGCCCGCAGTGATTATCATTATCGGAGTGAAGTTTATCGTAGATTACGTTTACAAGAAAAACAACAATGAAAACTAGAGGAGGATAAAATGGCAAAAACCAGAAGAAAAGATCCGCTTGCATGGGGAGTCATCCTCATTGTCCTGGGTATCATTATTCTACTGGGTAATATTCATATTGCAAAGTGGGATGTATGGGAATTCATTGCCCGGCTCTGGCCTCTGATTCTTATACTTTGGGGTGCCTGGAAACTCTTTTATGGAATAAAGGAAAAACAAGAGAAATCCGAGTACAAATAAGGATAAAAAAATGAAAGCAAAGGAAATTGTTCTCTTAATCTTCATCGTTACAGCCGGCATACTTTTCCATCATGCATATACAGGCGAACTTAATGTTTATTTTAATTTTGAAGACAATATCGCAATCTTCACGAATGAATATGTTTATGAAGAATTCCAGGAACTTGAACCGCCTTTCCCCTCTCTTCTTCAAATAACCAATTCCCATGGAAATATTGAAATACAAGGAACTGACGAGGGAAAAATATCCATCTCTTTTCAGAAAAAAATCTGGCGGAAAAACGAAGAGGACGCCAAAGAAATCTCAAATGAGCTCAAAATGATTATCCATAAGGATGCTGGTAAACTGACCGTTAAAACTAACAGAGATGAGCTTAAAAGAAGAAACTTCAAAACAAGCTTCAGGATCTCGCTCCCAAAAGGGATGAATGTTGATGTGGTAAATTCCTATGGAACAGTTAATATATCATGGGTTGGAAAAACAGATATCAGAAATCGCCACGGCAAAATAATCGCCTCGAATATTGGCAGGGAACTCTTCATTAAGAACAGCTACAGAGATGTTGAAATTGAAGATATCCAATCTGACTGCCAATTAGAAAGTAAGCATTCAACGATGTTTGTTAATAGAGTTGATGGAAATGTAGAAATTACACTGCCTTATGGGAAAATTCACGTGGAAAACATCAATCAAGATGTTCAGATCAAAGGATATCACTCTGAGATTTATGGTGAAAACCTGAAGGGAACGGTCAACGTTGAGAATTCTTACAGGAAAATATCTTTGTTTAATGTGGGACCCACAAAGATCACAGGACATCATTCTTTTGTGGAAGTAGAGGGCGCAAGAGGATATCTTGATGTAAAAAACAATTATAATAAAGTAAAAGTCATCAACATCAAGGGCAATCTCACGATAAATGGAAAAAGCCTGGGGATTTACGGAAAAACTATTATTGGAGATAAAATCTACATTTCATCATCTTATCGAGATGTTGAGCTATCTGAGTTCTCAGGAAAAACAACTATTATCTTATCGCATGGGGATATTGTTCTTGAACCTCTCCCTCTTACCCATCCAATTGAGGTAAACGGAGCATACGCCGGGATTAAGTTTTATTGGCCCCTAAGAGGAAGATACCCCATTGAAGCAAAAGTAAAAAATGGGGACATCTCTTGGAAACTTCCAGTTGAGTTGAATTCTCAAGAAGACAATCATTTCTCCACGATAAAAGCTTTTCTTGAGGAAAAAGAGAATCCCGCTATTTTCCTTTACACGAGTTACCGCACAATCTTGATTGAAGAATAAACCAGGAACATAAAGCGCAAGAAAAAGAACTGGCCCGTTCTATGGGACGGGCCTTTTTTTATACAGAACAAACTAGCCTACTTTAATCAGCTTGCTGGAAAACTGGTGTTAGCTTTTGGATCTAAAATTTCGAATCTTTCCCGATAAGTAACCGTTGATTTTGATATTAAAATACGATATGGCATTAGCCAGGTCTTTTTTATATTTTGTGACATAACGCACAAAATCTGTTTCCTTCTTAAACCGCAAAAGGTTCTCGAACTCAGCCACTTCATCATTGAGCTCTATCAGATAATGATTAATAGCCCGGTACTGCGCATTAATATCAATCAGATCTTTACCTTTTAACTTTTTAAAATCAAGATAAGGAGGAAGAGATTGAAGGATTAAAAGGCTCTCATTGTGCAGTTCGTTCACAGATTCCTTTATCTCCTGGAAATAGGACTTGTATTCTAACGGCTCTTTTAATTTTTCCTCTGCTTTATCAAGCAAAATTTCATACTGATCTTTCAGGGAAATAATTAATTCCTTAACACCTAAGTATTTTCTTCTGAAATGGAAAAGGTCGATAAAATCTCTCCCGATATAAATTTTATCTTTGTACTGAGTTAGGAGCTCTCGAGGTGAATGAGTGTAAAATTTAATCTCATATCGCCTCCCACCAGAATCTCTTTCCCTTAGCCTGGCCAGAACCAGATAGTTGTTTTGCTCAGCGAAATAACTGTTCATATCCAAAAGGACTGAATAAACGGATAAATTCTGTAAGATGTACTCCTTAAGGTAATTGAGAAGATCTTCTTTATCCTTGATAAAGTCATTAATGGTTTCATTAGGAGTTGGATTCACTACAGAATAAGAAGGAGATAGAAGATAAAGAACAGGACCCGTACCCAGTTCGAGGTAAAGGTTACTCAATGCACTTTGATGAAGGTCATCAAGCAAAATATGCCTTAAGGCTGGTAAATTTTTAATATCGATTTTCGACAGTTCTTCAACTTCGTTCATTCTGCGATAATCCCTTCCTTTACTTTAGAAAAAATACTATCACTTGAAAGTAAAAAAATCAACTTTCTCGGGATTAAACCTTATCTTTTGGACCAGATCTTAAAAATTTTAATAATTTCTTTACTCTAAGATTTGAATGAGTCTTTGAACTAAAAATCATTGAGATTTAGATGTTTGATCCAGAAAGTCCCTTAAAGGTCCACTCGGAATTTTCATATTGCTCTTTTTGAATTTTTAAGATAGCTTCTTTTTCCTCAGTATTAAAATCCTTCGGTATTAATATAATCTCAAAAAATTCAGAAATTCCAGAAATTAAATACTCAACGGCCCAATCAAAACTAACCTTTTTCCCTAAAGCCTCAGAAAGAGATATTTTACGTTCCTCGCTTTTTTCTCCTTTTAAAAAAGCAACCGATTCCAGAAGGCCTTCATCTTCTTCGAGAGGAATTGATCCGTGCTGGATAAACCTTGAACCAGCCCTTTTTTGAGCGCTGCCAACTATTTTTTTTCCTTTAATTTCAATTTCGTTTTGTGCAGGATAGGAAAAACATGGAAGGTCTCTTCTTTTGTAAGAGCTGGGAGGAATTTCAGCCAGGTTAGGTTTTAATCCCATTTTTTCTAAGCCCCGCATTAAAGCCTGCGAGATTATCCTGTAAGAATCCATTAGCGTGGAAGTAAATGCTTTAATGTCTGAAGAACACAAAGAGTATGTCACTTCTTTATGGTGCAAAACAAGCTTTCCTCCTGTCATTCTTCTGACAATGTCTATTCCCAGTTTCTGGCAGGAGTTCACATCAACCACTTTCTGAATATTCTGTGAATACCCGAGAGAGACTGTCGGCTTCTCCCATCTATAAAATCGGAGATATGTTTTGGGCTTATCGCCAAGGGATTGAAACAAATAGTCATCAACAGCCATGTTTAATGATCCACTGAGCTGTTTTTTGTCTAAAATTAGCTCCCACTCTTTTTGAAAAGCCCTACTCATAATCCAAAATCCTCATTTTTTTTTATGGAGAAATCTATATATGGGGTCGCATCTCAACATTTGACATGCGACCCCTTTTTCTTTTTGGGCCTTTTTTAGAGAGAGAGCGGACAACGGGATTCGAACCCGCGACCCCGAGCTTGGGAAGCTCGTACTCTACCACTGAGTTATGTCCGCTCTCTCTTAACTTATTTATCTCAAATAAGTTATATAACAATTTTCTTAGATTATGCCCAATCTGTGTCTGCTCTTGAAATTGAACATATCCTGTTCACCGCCCAATGTTTATGACTCGGTATCCCTTATATGACTAGTTTCGACTCCTTCTTATAACTGGAAATCCAAAACTCTAATATTTAAATCCCAAAGACAAAATTACAAAATACCTGTTTCTTGCCTTTTGCATAAAGAAAGGAGATCATCTAGGTGGGCAGTAGCGAGACAGATGGAAGTATCACAGGCACCATAGTATATTTTCACCTCTTTATTTTTTTCCAATATTGCCCCCGTGGTAAAAACAACATTTGGAACATCACCGGTGCGCTCATAGTATTCAGTAGGTGACAAGATTGGCTCTCTTGAGCGACCAATAAGCTTAGCTGGATCCTTTAGATCAAAGAGGGCAACACCAAGTCTGTAAATTGGACCAGCAGATGTTTTTTTGACGCCATGGTATATAAGAAGCCATCCCTTTTTTGTTCGGATAGGCGGAGCACCTGGGCCAATCCTGTCTGCATCCCAATAGCCTGGTCGAGTTTCGAAGACCATCTTCGAATCTCCCCAATGAATGAGGTCATAGGAGTAAGATATCCAGGTGGCTATGCCAGCACTCATAGGTCTGTCATA
>Ga0114920_10001302_pt1 | contig 11456 bp, 7 predicted proteins | sample ChitaG_FD_88683 | JGI IMG/M metagenome (GOLD analysis project Ga0114920, IMG submission 88683) | Deep subsurface microbial communities from South Pacific Ocean to uncover new lineages of life (NeLLi) - Chile_00310 metaG | ecosystem: Environmental > Aquatic > Marine > Oceanic > Sediment ... | reverse complement strand
TTGGCCTCCGGAGGGCTTATCAACTACTTAAAGGGCTAAGGTCTCCATATTTTCACAGACAAATTCGGCGAAAACGGAGCAGGAGACTTCAGTAGCCCCCTTCATTAACCTGGCCAAATCATAGGTAACAGTTTTTTTGGTAAAGGTGACCTTCAAGGCGTCTTCGATAAGCTGTGCTACCTTATGCCATCCTATATAATCAAATAGAAGGCCCCCGCTTAATAGGAGAGAGGTAGGGTTTGCCTTGTTGAGGCCGGCATAAGCGGGAGCGGTGCCATGGGTGGCCTCGAAAAGGGCATGGCCTGTCTCAAAATTGATGTTTGCCCCCGGGGCTAGTCCTACTCCTCCTACCTGGGCGGCTAACGCGTCGGAAATATAATCACCGTTAAGATTCATAGTGGCTACCACATCGAACTCATCAGGCCTGGTAAGGGCCTTTTGAAAAAATATATCGGCCATACACTCTTTGAGGACTATTTTTCCCTTCGGCGGACGGCCTGCACATTCCTCATACGGGATGAGTTCATCAGCATATTGCTCTTTTGCCAGCTCAAAACCCCAGTTTCTGAAGGCCCCCTCCGTAAATTTTTGGATATTTCCCTTATGAACAATGGTAACACTCCCTCGACCATGATCAATGGCATAATTGTAGGCAGCCCTCAGGAGGCGACGGCTATTTGATCGACTCACCGGTTTGAGCCCGATACCCGAGTCGGTCCTCATATCCCATCCATACTTATCCTGTATGCCCCTGATGAAATCGAGGGCCTCGGGACTTCCAGCACGAAATTCGAATCCTGCATAGATGTCCTCTGTATTCTCCCTGAAGACAACCATATCCACAAGATCGGGCCTTTTGACCGGAGAGGGGACACCTTCAAAGTAGCGTATGGGCCTCAGGCATACATACAGATCCAGTCCCTGACGAAGAGAGACGTTAAGGCTTCTCATGCCCTCGCCCACTGGTGTTGTAAGAGGCCCCTTTATGCCCACGAGGTACCTGTTAAAGGCCTCCAAGGTATCCTGGGGGAGCCATTCTCCCGTTTCCCGAAATGCCTTTTCTCCGGCCAGTACCTCCTGCCATTGGACCCTTCTGTTTCCCCCAAACGCCTTTTCTATGGCCTTTTGAAAAACAGGAAGAGCAGCGCTCCAAATATCAGGACCAATCCCATCTCCCTCGATAAATGGCACTGTCGGCCTGTCCGGTACCCTCAGGCCTTCATCTGCCATCCGTATTGTATACATCTCATTCATGGTCTATAGCTCCTAGGCATGAATCCTGCATGTTTTACCAGAAGAGAAACTCCAGGGGAGGAGCTTCCCTTCGTGACGTAGCCCTGCACCTCAGTACAGGGACAGGGTAGTTTCCCTCGGGCGCATGCTGGAAAGCGAATGGCCGAGACCTGAACGCTTACCGCCTTTCTTTGTATTATACTAAAATCTCCAGGTCAATGGGTACCTACCAAACAGGGGAACAAAAAAATTGATGTCAAAATCAAGACAGTCTACAGCAGATCCGATTGCCAACCTCTTCGGCGACCTTAAGGAAAAAAAATGGCATGCCGTCAAAGGAGTCAAAGGAGCTGAAACAGATGAGCCCATGTTTACCACCTTTACCAGGCGGTTTGAGAGATTGTGGCAGCAAGTCGATGCCAAGGGCCGCGAAAGAATGATTGCCCTTGCTGAAGCGCTTCCCATCACCTTGACCTGGAAATCCATCATCCTTGGCCTCGATGATACCTCTTCCTCCGTAAGGAACCAAACCAGGCTGTCTCTTATGAGATCCGGGAACCAGATAATATCGCAGAAGCAGAAGGGGAAACAACTGACGAAATCATTTTCTTATGCTGCTTCAGGTCTTGCCCTTGCCCTTTACGGGAATATTAGATCCGCGGCTGACAAAAGACTCATAAGGTTTTCTGTCGAATTCCTTTTGCGGTTGAAAGGCAGGGGATCACTCTTGGTGTGGCATCTGTTTAGCCGACTTCCCGCTCATCGGGACATTCTCCTCGGGGTTATCGAAGACCTTCCCGACGAACTCAAGCTCATCCTCATTGAACAGTATGCCATGGATAATCTATCCATAAGAAGGGATCTCTACCATCTGATCAAGCCTTTGGCGGATAAGATCGCGGATACCCGATCCCTGACCCGTTTTTTGGCATCGCTATTCGATCGAGGACTTCAAGCAGACCCTCTAACCAGGGATATCTGCCTACAAGCAGGGTTATTGGCGTCTCTTTTCGGAAACGAACTTGAATTCAAGGACGCAAAACAGAAGAAACCAAAGAAACCAAAGAAACCAAAATGGGGCGTTAACGAGAAAATTAAGGCCCTTAAGGCAGTGGCCCTGCTTGGATCACGCGCTGATCTGCTGAGATGTATTCGATTTCTCAGGGCAGGTGTGGAAACTGATATACGCCTCACAGCCTTGAAGATATTCGGAAGGGCTGATCTACAAGGTGATCCTGCTCTTATCGATACTGTGTCTTCGGTATTGAGCGAGGAAGATGATTCGTTGGTTTTTGCCGCTTTTCAGACACTGATCTTCCTTAACCCAAAAAATATAAAACAAATTACAATAGCACTGTTGAGAAAACATCCTGGGATGAGGACGAGGACCTTCGGTGTCATCCCCCAACTGGGTATGGTAAAGACACAGGAGATCCTTGATTGTCTAACACCCGATGAAAGATATCAGGCACGGGCAACCATCGTTGAAACCCTTAGCAAAAGGGATAATGAGCTTAAGGCCCTTTTCTTGAAAGCCGGACTGGAAAGTTCAACTGAGGCGATAAGAAATCAATCGCAACTTCTGTTACAGGAGATAACTTGCCCTGGTGGAAGGACCGGTGATCTTGATAGGGTAGGCAATTCCCCTCCACCCGACAGTGGGAAGCATAGTAAAGGATTGACGGTGAAAGCCCTTTCCCGCCTTAAAAAGAGGTTTCTTCTGAGAAAGCTCGCCAACAGGATCCCCCTCGAGGATGTTGATCTGTCCGGCATGACAATATGCGATCTTGATCTGTCGAGAATAAGCTTGAGCGATGTTGATTTTCGAGGCGCAATCTTAAAAAAAGTGGACTTTTCCGCTGCCAAGCTTTCTTATGTTGACTTCAGCGGCGCCCTCCTTGAGGAGGTAAATCTTGAGGGTGCCTATCTGAACTCGGTCAATCTCGGTCATGCATCTCTGAGATCCATCTCGGGCAGTAATGCTATCTTTTCAGCAGTGGATTTTTCGAGGAGCTCTGTTCGTGACTGCAACTTCACAGAGGCCCAAATGAGGGGCTCGATTTTTGAGCGTGCGCGAATCCTGGATTCTGATTTTTCCCTGGCAAGCCTGGAGGGGGCATCCTTTTTTGAGGCCGAGATTCGAAATACATTGTTTCTGCTCTCCAATCTCCAGATATCTGATCTGTCCTACGCGTCGATCTCTTCCTCGGACTTCTCGGGTTCAGACATGTCCATGGCCCTTACCTCTCATGCCGAATTCTCCGAAGGATTATCCCCTGAAAACGAGGTACAAATATCATCCCTCCATACCCCTTTCCCATCCATCTTCTTTGAGGGTGATCCCTTTAAGGGATTCCGGAAGGCATTTGATGCACTTATACTCGCGACGGAAATCAAAAAGCAAAAGAGGATTTTTCTCGAATACAATAAGAGAAGAATCGAGATAGCCATGGAGTCGTTCAGACCTGAGCAGGCCGATCTTTTTGAATTAATACCCCTTTTGATCCACACTGGAGAGAACCTTCTCCTATATGATGGTTATGCGGCTGATTTACCTGAAGGGATTGACAAATATGTACCTGCCCGTACCGCTCTCAAGAAGGTCAGGAAATATTTCCCCAAGGAGAGACTGCCGTCAATTTTGAGGAAGAAAGGGGATATCCAGGCCCTTTTTACTATTGGAAGTGTTGGCACAGTATCACAAAGTAAGGATTCAGACATTGATTACTGGGTCTGTATAGATGCCGACGCTTTGGGCGAGAAAAAGATTAGTCAGCTCAGGATAAAACTCGAGGCTATTTCCACATGGGCATTAAAGATATTTCGCACCAAGGTTAAGTTTTTCATAGTGGACAAAGAAAAAGCCAGACAGAACGATTTTGGAAGCAGTGACAAAGAGAGCTCAGGTTCAGCCCAGGGAAAGTTGCTAAAGGAGGAATTATATCGCACCATGATCTTCATAGCCGGCAGACTACCTCTGTGGTGGTTGCTGCCGGCTAACATCAATGACAGGCTTTACGAGTATATGAATGAGCTGGCCTCTCTGCTTGAAGAGGAGTTCATAGATTTGGGAAACGTAGATAATATCCCTTTGGGTGAGTATTTCGGTGCCTCTATCTGGCAGATCTTAAAGGGCCTGACCAGTCCATACAAATCAGTCATGAAAATGGCCCTACTTGAAAAGTATACTGCTAAGGGAGAAAACTATCAGCTTCTCTGTGATAAATTACAAACCAATTATAACAGAGGCTCACGAGACCTAAGGGAAACTGACCCCTACATTCTTCTCCTTGAAGAGGTTCTCGGATATTATCAGGAAAGGGGTGATGAGCAGTCCCTTGTTAAAATTCAAACATCTTTCTACGCAAAACTGGGTATCCGGTCTTTGTACGATTTAAAGGATATGGTCTCTATAGACAAGAGGGGCCTGATTTTTGATTATATGGACAGGTGGAACTGGGATGAGAAAAAGATCCGGTACCTAGATCCGTCTCAGGAGTGGTCTTTTAGAAGATTAGTTGAGCAAGGCACTGATATAAACAAATACATGATCAAAACCTATCGAAGGATTACCAGCGGTTTGGGAAAGGTGAAGGACTCCATTATCTCTCCCACTGATCTGACGATCTTCGGAAGAATAATTGCCTCACGGTTCACCCAAAAGAAGGGAAAGGTGGATAGGTTGATAATCGCCTCACCCGGGGAAAAGACCTTCAAGAAGCTTTTTATCAAATATGAAGGGCAAGAGACTGGCATTACGTGGAAGCTTATCCAGTTATTGGAAGTACCCCGGAAGGAAAGGCGGGAAGAAACCCTGAAGATAACGAGGAGGATCGAGTTCCTTGCGGCCTGGATGATAAATAATGGATTTTTTTCGACCGAAACATCTGTTAATCTCTATCCGAACCCATCCTCTGTATCAATTCAAGATGTGCAAGATCTTTTGAAAGAGCTGGCACGATTTTTCCCCAAGGAGTGGATTGAGGACATTTACCTCAAGGATCTCCTCGATAATACTTATGTCAGAAGGCTTCTCGTTATTCTCAATTTCAACAGGGATAGAAGGGAAAAGAGGATTTTCGAATATACGGCCATCTATGACAACAGCTGGGGTGAACGGTTTTGCCAGACCTTCTTCAGCCGGGAAGGACTTTTCTCCGGAGAAGAGGTATTGGAAGAGCTAAGAACCTCTCTTGAGCTGCCGTTTAAAAACGATGTAGTAAGGTTCTATGTACCTCAAAAGGCCCGAAAACATCTCTCCGCTGCCCTTCCTAAGTAAAGCCTCGAACAGGGGGCTGAGCTATTGTTTTGCCTGGCTCGCTACGGCCTCAGCAGCCCTCTTTGCAACCTCAGGGTCTCCCAAATAATAGTGGTTAATTGCCCTCAGATTGTCATCTAGCTCGTATACCAGGGGAATACCCGTTGGGATGTTAAGACTGACAATCTCCTCCTCGGAAACATTGTCGAGGTACATGACCAGTGCCCGCAAGCTGTTTCCATGCGCTGCAATCAAGACCTTTTTCCCCTCTTTGAGAGCTGGGACGATGGTATTATGCCAGTAAGGCAAGAAACGATTAACAGTGTCCTTCAAGCATTCGGTTAAGGGAGTATCCCTTTTTTCAAGATCTGCATATCTGGGGTCTTTTCCAGGATACATATCGTCCTTTCTATCCAGTTCAGGCGGCCTGATGTCATAGCTTCGTCGCCATAGAAGAACCTGATCGGCTCCGTGTTTGGCGGCTGTCTCGGACTTATTCAATCCTTGCAAGGCACCGTAGTGCCTTTCGTTAAGCCTCCAGCTCTTGTATACTGGGATCCACATTAAATCCATGTCCTCCAAGATAATCCACAGGCTCTGGATAGCCCGCTTGAGAACAGAGGTATATGCGATATCAAAGGCAGACTTCTCTTCCAACAGGAGCCGGGCAGCAGATTTGGCCTCTTCTATACCTAACTCGGAAAGTCCTACATCTATCCATCCGGTGAACCTGTTTTCAAGGTTCCATGTGCTCTGACCATGTCTGACAAGGACCAGCTTAATCATAGCGGGATACTCCTCTGCTTTACCTCTTGAGGGTAAGGCTATTCACCTCCATAAAAGAGGAGGCTTTTCCAATTAAATATACCACTCAGGAGTTGTCTTTTCAAATCATTACCTCAATACCCTTCAGAAACGTTGAGGCCCTGTGCGCTCCCCGAGAGATATGCAAGATGTTTTTTGGAAAACAGACAAGTCACCCTTTTCAAGGTGTGGTTATTGACTTTCCTGTTGTTGACATGGCTATAGTTAGAAAATATAATACAAGTGCGGAAGTGGAAAGCTCACTGGTGGGGCTCCCGGACTTCAAATCCGGTGTGTCGCGACGAAAATCGGGACAGGTGGGTTCGATTCCCATGCACTTCCGCCACGTAATATCAAGGACTTACGGGCCTCAGGAACCCCAATATTAGAGAAGATTTCCGCTGCTTGGCTTTCAATCAGCAGACGGGTGAAAGAAGATCTGGCGATGAGGGGTGCACAGTTAGTCGCCTTGTGCTCCCGTTTCCTCTCTCAGTAAGTCCTCACCATATTTATCAATAAAAGTGTCAAGGTCCTTTCGCCAGTTGAGCAGGACGTTCAGCCCTTCCCTCTTCAATTGTCTGTTCTCAAGGATGGAATTGACCGGTCTTATCGCAGGCGTGGGATACTCCTTGGTAGCGCAGGGAACAACAGGGGTCTTAATCCCCATTTTCTCCAAGAAATACTTTGCCAACTCATATTTACTGCAATAACCCTCTGAGGTGGCATGGTAGATCCCTTCTTTTCCATTGTCTAATAATAGCTTGATCTGCCGGGCCACCCTATAAGACCAGGTAGGGGAACCGAACTGATCGTTAACAACACATATGGATTCCCGCTTCCTTTTAAGAGCCACTCTCAGTATTTTCTTTAGGAAATTATCTCCCCGAATGCCGTAAAGCCAACCAGCCCTGATAATGATATAATTTCGAGTGTTTTGCTTCACGGCCATTTCGCTCTCCATCTTTGTAAAACCATAGAAACAGAGGGGATCCATGGGATCATCTTCAAAATACGGTTGTGGTAGCCTCTTTCGGCCATTAAATACAAAATCGGAAGATATATGAACAGTCGTCTTATCATATCTGGCCGCTGCCTGTGCCAAGTTCCTGGTGCCTTCCACGTTAATTCTCTCAGAAATCTTTCTCTCTGTTTCACACTCGTCTACCTTGGTAAAGGCAGCGCAATTAAGAATGATATCGGGTGATAGTTGACTAATGGCGATTATGACCTTATCCCAACTGGTGATATCAAACTCTTCTCTATCTGGGGCAATGATTTCATAGCCGCTCTTCAGAACCTCCTTACACTCGCTGCCAAGTCCTCCCCGTGCACCAGTCAATAGAATCTTCATTTTTTCCTACCCCCCCAGCCTTACTTTACATGCTTAAGGCTTGATGTTTGAGAATACTACGTTTATGCCTTATCCATCGGATTGGCAAAAACATCCCTGGCCCTGTTGCTCATGCTCATGTAAACAACCTAAATAATTCTACCATTTTTACCACGTATTATCAATTCCAGAAGCGAAAATGGCAACTTGTGCAGGTCAGCCTCAGGTCTTGGATGAAAGCGCGCATACACTTCTCAGGCTGGTATAGAAAAATGAGAAGGATAGACGATAAAGAACAGGCATGTGAGAAGATAAAAGGTAGCTACCAAGGGCAGGTTTATGCTATGACTTCACAGAGCGTATACGCAGGATAATGGATCATAGGGATGGAAGGAATGCAGCTCATTGGTTTTGGTGAAAACAATTCCATAAGAGCGCAAAAACAAAGGCGTAAAGGCAAAAAAAACCCGTTTAACGAAGGACCGTGGCAATTAGCCAATAGAATCTCTCTTGATCTTACCTATCTTTTTGACACCCCAGGCGACGCTCCCTCTATAACATTTGAAGATATTGAAGATATTGCACCGCAGGTAATAAGGGCCCATAGGATGTTAAAGAAAGATCAAGGAGATATCTATGACCATGGGATACCAATGACAGGCTGGCAGAACCTTCCCGGGGAGATAACACAAGAACATTTGAAGGAGATAAAATCCGCAGCCCGGGGTCTCGGCAGCCAAATCGATGCATTTGTTTCCTTAGGCATTGGCGGATCTTCCTTGGGCATCGAGGCCACATTTAAGGCCTTGACCCATACCTATTTCAATCAGTTGAGCCGAAGGGAGAGGGGGGATGTACCGGAGATCTACTTTCTGGGTCAGAACATGGATCCCGACTATTTCAGGGACACCCTCGATATGCTAAAAGGCAAAACCGTTGGAATGAATGTTATATCCAAATCAGGTACAACAACAGAAACCGCAATCGGCTTCAGGATCCTGCGTAACTTAATGGAGAAAAACTGGGGTCAAGCTGCCAAAAGCTTAATATACGTGACTGCTGGTGCTGCAACAGGGGCCCTACAGGAATTGTCAAAGCATGAGGGATATAAAATCTTCCCTATTCCGGACAATATCGCTGGCCGCTATTCGGTTTTAACAGATGCAGGATTAGTGGGCCTCGCTATGGCCAATATTGATATCGAGGAATTCGCCGCGGGATTTGAATATATGAGGAATGTCACAATGTCAGACGATCTCTGGGAAAACCCAAGCCTTGTTCACGCAGGGGCTCGGTATGCAGCATGGTTGAAAGGGAAAAAGATAGAGGTGGTGGCCACTAACTCGCTACCTCTATATGGCATAGCCAGATGGATGGAACAGTTATTCCCAGAAAGTGAAGGACATGCCGGCCACGGGATGTGGGTGTCTCCTTCCCTTTACCCTGAAAAGCTACATGCCAATGGCCAAATGGTTCAACAGGGAGAAAGAAACATTTTGGAGACCTTTCTCATGTTACGGGAACATGATAACAGGATTACCATTCCCCATGATAAAAATAACCTTGATGGATTGAATTTTCTACTCGATAAAGGTCAGGACATGAATAGCATTAACCGAACGGTTATCGAAGGACCTGCCTATGCCCATTATTTAGCGGATGTTCCTAACATGACAATTGAGATTCCGAGAAGAAATGCATTTTGCCTGGGAGAAATCTATTACATGATGGAAAAATCGGTAGCTATAAGTGGTTACCTCTTAGGTCACAATCCCTTTACTCAACCAGGTGTAGAAGATTATAAGAGGGCGATGTTTGCCCTGCTTGGAAAACCTGGATTTGAGCAAGAGGGGAAAGAGATCAAAGATAAGATCAGCAAGATGAAAAGGGTCAAAATCTAGCCTTCCATTCACCCATGCCTCCACCAACCCCAACATAAATTCTATGAGCCATCCACATGATAAAAAATATTGACAAAAACAGTGCCATGACCAAAGATAGACCAGTCTAAGATATACCTGAACAAGGTAGGGGTGACTATACAAAATGAAAAAGTCAAGGCTCAACGGTTTAAGGCTTATAAAACCAAGGATTACGGTTGCACTGTCACTAGCTGTTATTATCTCACTCCTTTTTATCTGGCTGTTGATGACTATCTTTGAAGGCGAAAAACCTGAGGCTCATCTGGAACCAGTGCCGGAGTATTTGAGTAAAGGCATTACGTTCAATGTATCCGCTTCCGACCTGAAAATGGGACTGAGAAATATACAGGTGAGTGTAAGACAGGATGGGCTTGTTATTCCCATACTAAGAAGGGATCTTCCATATGTGGGACTATTCAACAAACGGGGAGTCCATAAACTTGAAGAGGAATTTACAGTAGATCCAAAAGAACTAAATATGATACAAGGTCAGGCCAGTCTTATCATTGAGATCCACGATTTCTCTAAAAGGAGAGGTGGCGATGGAAATCTTCTCCTATTAGAGCATAAAATGGTAGTTGACACCCTTCCTCCATCAATAACAGCTACCAGTAGAGGCCATAACATTACCATTGGGGGTTCTGGCCTGGTTGTTTACAGGCCCTCATCTGACACCCGTGAAAGTGGCGTTCTGGTAAATGATCTTTTTTCCCCTGGCGTGCCCTTTTCCAGAGATCCTCAAACTGGACTATATATCTGTTACTTTGCCCTTCCCTACAATTCTAAAAAAGACACTACCTTGTACCTCTGGGCCAGAGATAGGGCTGATAATGAAACAAAAAGGGTCTTTTCCTGTTATATCAGGCAAAAACGCTTTCGCCGGGAAAAGATCAAGGTATCCGATCGGTTCTTGGATCATGTAATCCCCCGCTTTTCTCCTGATTTATTTGAGCCAGATAAAACCAAGGTTGAAAAGTATCTGCTCATTAACAGAAGACTGAGAGAGGAAAACCATGCTCTTTTGATAGATCTCTGCCAATCGCCCACTGAGGAAAAACTGTGGGACGGTCCCTGGATGAGAATGAAGAATGCTGCAACAATGGCCATCTTTGGTGAGCAGAGAACCTACTATTACAAGGGCAAGGCAATAGATGAGACCGTACACCTGGGTGTTGATCTGGCATCATTGGCCAGAGCTCCAGTCCAGGCTGGCAATACCGGAAGAGTTGTTTTTGCCCAAGATCTCGGAATTTACGGCCTAACAGTAGTACTCGATCACGGGCAAGGCCTATACACCATCTACAGTCATCTAAGCAAGATTGATGTAAATGTTGATCAACTCGTCACCAAGGGAGATAACATTGGCAGTACCGGCCAAACAGGTCTGGCAACCGGTGATCACCTCCATTTCGGCTTTATGGTGCATGGTGTTTTTGTAAACCCTATAGAGTGGTGGGATCTCCACTGGATAAAGGACAACATATACAGAAAGTTGAACGTGAGTAGATGAGATCGGCGAGAAGTAATGAGGACCTGAAAGCTCCATATGAGAATTGATTCACGGCTAAAGGTTATCCAAGTTAGCTGCTATTCGGGATATAAGGCAAATGAGCGGCCGACGGATCTTACGGTCCGAGGGCGAAAACTCATGGTAGAGAAGATTATCGACCGGTGGTATGGGGTAAATCATAGGTATTTCAAGATATTAGCCAACGATCAGAAGATCTATCTTATCAGGTATGACCAGGATGAGGATCTCTGGACCCTGGAAAAGATAATGGATTCATAACATTTTAGCTCTTTGAAATGAACTGGTGAATGAGCATGGAGATGTCTTTTTTTACCATGCCCCTGGCCCAGACCTGATTTACAGGCTTAATATGCTGATCCGAGCCTGAAGATCACTGCA
>Ga0114920_10001301_pt1 | contig 11458 bp, 8 predicted proteins | sample ChitaG_FD_88683 | JGI IMG/M metagenome (GOLD analysis project Ga0114920, IMG submission 88683) | Deep subsurface microbial communities from South Pacific Ocean to uncover new lineages of life (NeLLi) - Chile_00310 metaG | ecosystem: Environmental > Aquatic > Marine > Oceanic > Sediment ... | reverse complement strand
TCTATTCTCACTGAAAGCTGCGAAGACAGGCAAGATCAATCTCATCACAAAGCGTGCTTTGACCGATTCGGCCACATGGAGAGCTCAAGGTGGAATTGCTGCTGTGGTTTCTCCAAAGGACTCCTTCGAGCTTCATATCGAAGACACAATCAAGGCAGGCGCCGGGTTATGTCATCGGGATATCGTGGAGAAATTTGTTCGTGATGGCCCCGCAAGAATTAAGGAACTAGCGGAATATGGGGTTGCGTTCTGTAAGAAAGAAGATGCTGATGAATACGAACTGCATCTTGAGGGCGGACATAGCAAGCGGAGAGTTCTCCACGTAAAAGACCATACCGGTCAAGATATTGAGAAAGCACTGGTTGTGCACGTGAAGAAGAATCCTAACATCAAAATCTTTGAGGACCACATTGCAGTTAATCTCTACGTCAAGAGTAATCGTGTAGTAGGATCTTATGTTCTGGATGCGAATGAGTGTGTCGTGAAGCGATTCACCGCGAAAGCTACGATTCTCGCAACAGGAGGTGCTGGCAGGGTCTTTCTTTACACGAGCAATCCTGATGTTGCCACGGGCGATGGCATTGCAATGGCATACCGAGCTGGGGCAACCATATCTAACCTAGAATTTTTCCAGTGGCATCCAACTATTCTCTATCATCGCAAGATCAGGTCGTTCTTGATCACTGAAGCCATGCGCGGCGAAGGAGCGTTGCTACTGGGATTGGATGGGAAGCGATTCATGCCCGAGTACCATCCTGATGCAGAGCTCGCTCCACGAGACATTGTAGCGAGAGCGATTGACAATGAGCTCAAACGAACAGGGACTGACTATGTCCGGCTAGATATTTCATTCAAGGATGCTGAGTTCATCAAGGAAACGTTCCCCATCATCCACGAAACGTGCCTTCGGGCTGGTTATGACATAACCAAAGAGCCCATCCCTGTGGTGCCAGCAGCCCATTACATCTGCGGAGGGATTCGTGTGGATGCCATGGGACGGACCGATGTTGAAGGCCTCTTTGCCATTGGAGAAACAGCTGCGACTGGTTTTCACGGTGCAAACAGGATTGCGTCCAATTCACTGCTTGAAGGTGCCGTGCTGGCGCACAATGCTGCTGAAGTGGCACATGAAATAGTTCGAAGTACAAAGAGCGTTCAACAGATGCCAGTATGGGACCCGGGACGCGCTACTGACCCCGACGAACTGGTTGTTATCGCTACTCTATGGGATGAGATACGTCGTTTGATGACCAACTATGTTGGGATAGTGCGCTCAAGCAAGCGACTTCATCGGGCGAGAAATCGGCTCGAGTTCCTGATAAAGGAAATCAACGAAGCATACTGGGATTTTATCATCACCCCTGATCTTATTGAGCTACGAAACATTGCACAAGTCGCTGAGCTGATTGTGAAGATGGCTCGAATGCGCAGAGAGAGTCGAGGGACCCATTACAATAAGGATACCCCAGAAGAGTCCGATGAGGCTGTAGACACGATTCTCAGGAAGGGCTACTCCCCTATCAGCTGATTCCAGATTCACTTTGGAGGTGGGAACTTGAAGACATTCATAACTCTCGACAATGTGAAACGTAGGGAGTTACCTGAGAACCTCCAGTCTAACGATAACCGATATCCCGAGTCCTTGGTCGAGTACTTCCTTAAATTGTACACGAAGCCTGGTGACATTGTTCTAGACATGTTCGCGGGACTTGGAACAACGCTGTTTGTTGCAGAGGAGATGGGGCGCATACCTTACGGTTTCGAGTATGACGAAGAGCGATACAAGTATGTACGCGCACATCTTGTGAACAAGGAGAATCTAAAACATGGGGATTCCCGAAAGCTTAGCACCTTCAATCTCCCTGAGATTGATTTCTCCATGACATCGCCTCCCTATATGATGAAAGAGCACGCAAAGAACGCATTGACGGCCTACACGCAACCGGGGACCTATCATCGGTATCTTGACGAGCTGCAAGCGGTTTTCACACAGCTGAAGCCTTTACTGAAGTGGGATGCGCATGTGGTTGTGGAAATCTCCAATCTTAGAGGGAACGGGATTACGACACTTGCTTGGGATGTTGAACGAGTCTTGTCGCGAGTCCTGCGGTTCGAAGGTGAGGTTGTGATTGGCTGGAGGGGCGAGGATGAGGGAAAAGGGACTTACGGACACGGATACGACCATAGCTACTGCCTTGTCTTCACCAACAGCGAATGATGGGGATCTAGGATAATTCGGACCCATACTTCCTAGAATACCTAACGTCGGCGCCGTCGGTAACCGCTACTGCGGCCTCTATATCCGCTGCAATCGCCTTAGGTTTCATGGACTTGATATACTCATAACCTGCAAACAGCTCGTCCGCGCCCTCCCCAGAGAACACCTCATCAACGTGTCTTGACGCCTCTCTTGAAACAATGTAATGCATAATACTTGAACGCACCAAGAGTGCATCAAATGACTCCAAGTGGTATATCACTTCAGGCAACGCCTTGATCATGTCATCTAGTGTGACAATTACATCATGGTGATTGGAGCCTATGAAGTCTGCAACCTCTTCGGCGGCTCCAAGATCCTCTGCATCGGGAACGCCAGCAGCGAAAGTATGAAGTTCTTCAACGTATTGACTGGAAAGCGCAGACAATACACTGGAATCCAGACCGCCTGATAGCAGTGCGCCGACCGACTTTCTTTCTCCCACACGCACCTTGACAGATTCCGCAATCCGCTTACGAAGACCGTTGGCTATCCTTGCTGTACTCAAATCAAGGGGGATCTTGGCTTCGATACTATGAGATCGTACTTGATGTACACCGTCGAAACAAGTGGCAGGCGGCAGTTCGTTTATGTCCCTTGTCACTGCTAAGAGGGCTTTGACCTCGGAACCAAAGCACAGTGCCTCATCATTTGCTCTGCCGTAGTACAGGGGAACGACACCAATGTCATCGCGTGTTAGGGTGAGTCTGTTGCTCGACGTATCAACACGAGCGAAATGCCCCTGCCAGCTGTATCCCACACAGTCTTTTGGCGCCGCATGTTTGGAATCCAATGGTCTTCCGTTTCTGACCACACGACTCCAAGAATTGCCCCTTTCACCTCGATGATCTCTCTACCGTTAGGCCCCCGATGCCCAATCTTATCGAGCATTCTGCCAACATCTTCCACTCTTCCTGATTCTCCGATGCCAGCAATTCCAGTCAATCCTTGATTCTCCTCTTAACTTTGGGAGCCAATCCTATTCCCAGCCTTTCAAGTCTCGTCTTCTCATTGATGGGTTCGTTTGTGTCGTGGTCTATGGCAAGGCACGCGCCACGGATCATGCGAGTTCTTAGTTCTCCTCTAGCAATTGGGTTATTTCTGAGGTGGGGGGCATCCAATACTCCAGCCCTGACAGCTCGAACGTATGTACTTGAGTCTGTCAGAGGGTCTTGGGAGCCCTCGTCACCCAAGGCAGTGATTGCACGAATAAGAAGCCGGGCCTCTCGAACCAGCTCCTCCTGTCTGTTCTTCACATCTCTATCTTGGAGAGGATCAGGAGTACCCAACAAGCAGTTGTGTATTACCCGATTCGCAATCTTACAGCTCTCAACTACCTCCTCTGCTGTGGCCACATGGTCAGCTTCACAGAATCCGACAACATGGACTATCTGAGGCTTGAGCATCATCCCAGTGTGTATTGAAGATGCAAGCTGACCCTTGCCCATGTCCATATCTGGCGGATAAGAGAAGAGCCCTGGTCTAACCTGTCTAATCGAAGTGAATCGGTGATCATGAAGGGACTCGATTAGTTCGATTTTGGCAAGCATCTTGGCCAAATCCATCTTCGGGGAGGTCCCTAGGGGCGTATTGAGCATATATTGTGCAACGTAGCAATGCACGCCCGTAGCCTTGGCGTTGTAGGCTGCCAGATAAGCCATAGCAACAGCAATTGTGTCATGGGTGCTTCGCAAGCTCCATTGATGTGACTCATTGACTTCAACAGGGACTCTATGTCTGGCGTGCCATTCATGGTTGCGTTTATTCTCCTCTATCGCATCCTTGAGAGATCTCTTGCTACGCCCATCGAGTTCACTATACCACAATAGTGGAGTTGCACACCAAGCATTGCTGATGGTATTCTGGAGTAATTGTGCCCATTTCAGCAGATCCGTTGTTCCACTGTAGCACCTCAGGAGTGGAAAATTCCCTTTTCGAGATGCTTCGAAGAGTTTCCGTAGATCATCTGCTTTCCGCAGTGGTACACCACCATCGCCTTCTAGATTCCTGTTCATTTCTGACGGTCGGAAAAATGACTCCTGTGCATCCTGGTCGGGACCGATTGAGATGACATCCAACACGGAAGCATCTGCAATCTTCCCAACACCGTCGATAGTATCCTCAAGTGAAGGCAGACCAAAGTGATGACGAATGATTGGCATCGGACTTTTATTTTCAATCCTTGCCAGTAGGTCCTGAGGGAACCTTTCCTCCTCTTTCTTTGATGAACGACCTCTGAGAAAGGCAAATGAATCTTCATCTGTTGAGAAACCGGTGAATATCTCTTCGAACAGGCCGATTTCTTCAGCAATTGGCTTTATCTGAGCCGTGCAACCCAAGATCCATCTCTTCTTCTCAAGACCATGTTTTAGTATGGCTATCCTTAGGTCTTTGAATAGGTTCATTGCGCTTTCCATTGTTAATCGATAACTCACTCCAATGACATCAGGATTATGTTTCTTGGTTTCCCTCATGAGTTCATCAATTGATACAGCTGGACCTAAGAACACTGCATCATGGCCGTCATTCTCCGCAAGTGAGAGGAATTGATACACACCAGCAACGTGAACGCAATTCCCAATCGCAGCCCCCAGAATCTTCAAGTTTCATCCACCTCTACTTCGTAGAGGTCGTAGATGCTGGGGAAACTACTCCATTCTGCAGGTCTAACTCCTAGCTCAACATATTCTGCGACTTCCTGCGGATTCATTCCCGCAAGACCCATGTTTGCAAGGCTTCTCCCTGTGCGTCGGAAATCACATTCATAGAGCTGGCACGCCATTTCGATTACAACATCGATAGCTGGTGTTTCAACCCCACAGAGGTCACCTAGATTGGATATGGGTACAAGCCCGGTGGGAATGTCCTCCAAGACATAGCGGTGTTGAAGCGATTCTGGGCTGCCAACTCCATCGTAAGCATCTATGCTTTGAATACATTCACGTAGTGAGTTGCCCTTCGCATCATATGCATCCTCCAGCCATTCCAGCAGAGTCATCGGGTATGGCGAGAACTGGCTTGCCACATTGACTCGTTCGGCGTCCATTCGTTCAATTAGCCGTCCTACGGACTCCGATATCGCATCATGATAATGGTTGTACCCTCCTCGTCTTGACTCCAACAGTCCTGCGCTTAGAATCGTCGGCGTGGGATGTAGCATTGCTCCCACATTGTTCAGCCCTGTTTCCATTACATCATTGGCAAGCTCCAGTGCAAGGGGAAGGTCTCCCAAGCGCTTCAGAAACTCTTGGCTTGCAGATGCGGGAAATGCACTGACACGCACTAAGTTCTTGATTTTCGATACCTTAACGGAGCTAATCCCTGTCGTCCTGGAAACGAAGCTGAAAGTTTGTGCTTCACCCAAGAGAATATTCCGTGTGTTTGGATATGATTCGAAAATGTGAGCAAACTCCAAAGCGCCGCCGGTTCGGCCTGGCATCAAGAGCACTAGTTGGTCATCATCTAGATGGGGCGCCATCTTGTGCGCGAAGAACCCATGTGCTTGGGCAGGTGCAGTCACAATCAGTATTTCTCGATTTCGAATAGCCCTAGCCATGTTGCTGGTGACTAGGGGGATCTGAGCATATCCCTCAATGACCCCGTGGACATCCAGTCCGCCCAGGTCTATAATTCCCCTAACGTTTTCCAAAGTGCGATTATACAGAGCGACATCTAAGCCGTGGAGAGACATGTAGCCAGCAAGTCCTCTGCCGGCATTTCCTCCACCCAAGATAGCTATCCTGGCAGTGCTTGTTCTGTTTCTTTTTATCACTTGCATAAGGCATGTTCTCCGGTGCTGTACCATGAGATTGGTTGCCAATCGTGATCCTGGCGACTAAATACACCCTATACTGGACCAGCTTTGCACTGGCAGACCAGTGGGCTAATTCTTTCCCTCTTGAATCTCAGATATCTTCTCTTTAGAGAAGATTTCGTAGTTGCATATATTAATGTTTTCGCCTTTATATGCCTTATAAGGGTCTGATGGGACTTATGGCGTCTATTTTGGGTCATACGAGGCAATAGAGTCGTATTAAGCCGCAAGAAATGCTTGTTTCTGTCCTTGGACAGAGTGAGGTGCAGGCTAAGGCGGACAGGACAACCATGTCCAAGTCACAATGAACGGTATGATCATAAATACTGTCTTGTCTTCACTAACATCGAATGGCGGAGATCATTTGGTCAAAAGAACTGGAAGTACATCAGGCGCGTTTCGCCAACGATTGTTGCATTCATTCGCTGGACCCTTTGGTGCTCGCTCATCACCCCAGCTTCCCGTGTAGGATGCAAAGCTTGTCACCATCAGAGGCTTGAGGTGTTCCTTGGTTTCCCAGATTGCGCCCCTTGCTGATAGTCGGTCGTGTAGTATATGCGAAACATGGTAGGGTTTACTGTCTGCCGCTGGATAATTAGCATGTGAGCCCAATGCTACCCAGACGTGGATGTGGGAGTTGTCGAGTGTTGGAATCTCCGGTTCAAACCCGGAGAGGGTACTGTCCGAGGGTAGTGAACTCAGACGTGCCCTGAGATGATTCGATAGCAGCCATACGGTTACTGGCCCCTCAGTGAGGTGGGGGAAAATTCGCACCTCCACATGCTCCCAGTCGCCTAGATGTTCACCCAGTCCGAATGGTGCTCCGGGGAATCTGTTATAACGATACCAAAACCAGTAACGTACCTGTACTAGGTCCTCATCTCTCCAGAACTCGTAGTAGCAGGGAGTTCTCGGGTCCAGGGTATCAGGCGATAAATCTTTGGAGAACTGGCTCCAGTCGGAGTTGAACCTCTCAAAGAGATCCTCGGCATCTGAAGGATAACAACAGTATCTTCCTTCATCTGGATGGAAGTGGAGAATGGGCGCATTGTTAGCTATGAAGGCATCTGAGTCTTGTGTCAGATCGTACATTGATCTGACTTGTGGAATCTAAAGTCTATATTCCTTTGCACTGAGCGGATGTGGAGTTATGTGCTCTCACAGAAAATCCTCGGTCGAAGGAACACATAGCAAGAATCTGGCTGTTCTGATACTCGCCTGCCTAGTGGTGACCAACCTAGTCGAGTAGCTTCTGTTATGGGAGGACTACTCGTTTGAATCGTTAACTCTAGAAGCTGGTCAAGAAGCAGAAGTGGCGACAACTACGCAGTCGTGAGCAAGGTTGTCGAACTGGCTCATTGCTACGTATGACTCAGCTCTATCAACAGCTGCAGGCTCGTGCCGAGTTCTCCGATGTCCTTGACCTCAAGTATCATTGGTCCGTTAAAGCGAATGTCGTGTAATGCCAAGACCACCTCTTCGAGGGGTAAGTCGCCACGCCCCAATGCCAAGTGATCATCGTATTGTCCGTTGTTATCGTGAACATGAACTTCCCTCAAGATGTTTCGAACCGCATGAACGTATTCAACGAGATTGCAGCCAGTCGTGAATGCATGTCCCAAGTCCAGAACTGCGAAAACTCCGAGATGCTGGAACTCCGTAACCATACTGACATGTTCATCTACCTTCATGATCACCTCTCTGTCCTTGCTTTTCTGCTTGTTCTCAAGTCCTATTCCTATCCCCAAGTCGTTTGCAAATGGGGCAAGCTCAGAGATGCTCTTGATAGCACATTCCCGAGCCCTGTCTAGCATCAGGGGCACTTGGTCCGCAGGACATTTTCCTGCATGAATGACCATATCCCGGGAACCCAATGCATCAGCGAGCACGATACAGTCTTTGGTGATGTCTACCGATGCGCTTCGTATCCTTTCCTTAGTACTGGCGAGATTGACATCGTGAACAGGACCGTGGAGCAACGGAGTAAGCCCATAGCTAGACAACAGGTCTTTGAGATAATCGATCTTCCTGGTGTCAATCTCTGACGGAGAGTATGGGTGTTCGGCCTGTATTTCTACATAATCAAGGCCAATCTCATGACATAGCTTCAGGAAGTCCTCTAGAGGGATTGGGCAGCCTGAGAAGTACGAGGCACCGAATCTATTCATGTTGAGCAGCCCGTTTCAACTCTCCTGATTGCACAGCAGACAACAACCGAAGTAGGACAGTGAGATTTCCAGAGAAGGCTACTAGGAGTAGGGCAAGAAGAGGATAGCCCATGAGCGAGCAGACGAAGATGATAAAGAGCCTTACATCACGAGTTGCTCCAAAGAAGGTGCGACCTTCAGCGTTGAAGAGTCCTGCCGCTTCAAGTCGTGCTCTCGAATAACTCACCATCAGGGATCCAGCAACAGCCACGACAAAAATCAGGAAGACTATGTTTCGGTTGAACGTCAGACCGACCGAGGAAGCTGGAAACAATCGGATATCGTGCTCTTCAACTAATAGTGAATATGTGATACCTGTCAGAATCACGATGTCCGCATACCTGTCTAGGATAGCGTCAAAGACAGCACCTGAACTCGAAGAGATTCCTCTTTCTCGGGCAAGATCCCCGTCAACTCCGTCAATTATGCTACTCAGTTCGACCAAGATGCCCCCAATAGCCATTGAAGGAATGATGACGACAGCATCAAGAATCCGATACTCTCCTGGTACCAGAAGATTGCCAAATGAGTAGAATGCAGCTGCCAGGCACGCGATAAGCAGAGCGAAGACTGACACACGATTTGGCGTGCACCAGGATACGTCCTTGATAGAACGAGCGATGGGGCGGGATATTTTGCGGTTCAGATGCTTAGAGATGGGGCCCTCTACAAGCTTTTCCTCACGGCGAGCGGAGTTGTCACTGTTCAACCGTTCCCCTCCGTGTCTGCACTGCACGTTTCGTGGTCACGTTTCCCTGGCACGCTCTGAATGCTCTCTTTAAGTGTGATGTCGAACATAGTCTTGAGTTCGGGATTTCGGAGAATCGTTTTCTCAGCGAACTCGACATCACGGGGTGTGTCAATGTCGAGCCAAAAAGCACCATTCGAGTCCCACGCCCTCACATCCATGTCCGAGTAAATCATATGGCTCACAGCGTCGGACATTGTACAATCACCCGTTCGGCGAACAACAGTTTCTACGACTGCTTCCAGTTTTCTGGAAACTAGAAACACTCCAGTATCAACACAGTTCCAGGTGTCAATGTCTTTGCCAATCCCGATTATTTGCTTCAAATCGTTCACGAGGACTCTGGTCGGCTCATCCAGCTGGGGCATCATATGGGGACTTACGTCAACAACAAGGCCTAGGTCAGGCGCAACGTGCTCTTTTCCTGCAGCTCTTATGACGAGCTCTGGCGATGCAAGGTGGTCGCTCATCATTACAACCACGCCGTCTGTAGTTGTGGACCTCAGTCCACACTGGGCAGAGATGCCATTTCCCAGAAGGAATCGTGGGTTGAATGTTTCATCCACTTCCATATCAAACTCTGTTTCAGCCAACCATTGTCGGATTTTTTTCCTGCTGCTACCTGTGACGACCACTGTTTTCCTGATACCTATCTCATCAAGATTCCTCAGAGCGTATTCCAGCAGTGGCCTCCCCAGAACCGGGACGAGGGGCTTGGGTCCACCATGGGGGTTTGAACTCATTCGAGAACCAAGACCGGCTGCAAGCACCACTGCCTCTTCGACTATCGTCATATTGGTCATCAAATTCATCTCGCGTGGCCTCATGCTTAGGCATGGCTAGGTCGCCCTATCGATTGTTAGAGAAACCTGTAGTCCCACGGCCATTCTACAGCGATTCCCAGCAATCGGACCATGCCCTTGCATGGAATACGGACGATAATCTCGGAATAACTACCACACACTCCGAAGAAGCAAATATGATTTCGCCGCGTCTTGGCACCTCGTAGAAACGCCTGCCGCCGCAGTCTGGACAGACTCTTCCTGCTCGCTTCCTCATGATTGTGTCATTAGCTTGTCCTGTCGTCCTTGTCAGCTCGCTACTACTCCACCCGAGATTTTGCCACCTGAATTGCAGACAACCAGCAGGTAATCCTTCATATCGGGAGGAGTCTTGGCTAACTACTCGTTGCTCGATATACAATCGACCGCTTATAAAGAGTAATCCTAACCGTTCATTGTGAGCCAAATAGACTTGGATATGTCCACTCAAGAACGCTAAGGGGTTACTTTCCTTTGGTCATTCCCCGGACACACTTTCGCCAAGACACATAGACTGGAACTCGGGAGGATCAAACATCTGCAAGGTGCGGATGTCCGATGAAGACGAAGCGAATTCGCGAGTCAGTGTTTCGATTTTGCCGGGGCCTTCTGGCATATCATTTTCACCCAAGTTCAGGTGCTATGCTTTGGCTTCAATAGCATTTGAATAGTTTGACCGAGCGTGTTTCCTACACGCTGGACGTTTCCTGAACGATAACTCCGCCCGGCGGTCTACCAGTCAATATGCTTGGAGTCTGCCCGGTTGCATTTTCGTAATCTTTAATCATCGAGCGAATGAACTCATCCACATGTTTTGCTTTGACGAGGCTGATGATGGCACCCCCAAATCCAGCTCCAGTCAATCGACTCCCGAGCACTCCTTTCTGCTGCTTCGCGAGTTCTACCAAAAGGTCAAGTTGCGGGTGTGAGACCTCGTAGAGATTTCTGGAGCTTGCGTGTGATTCGTACATGAGTTGTCCGAAGTCTTTCAGTCGGCCTTCCCTGAGAGTGTCCATGCCCCTTTGGACTCTACTATTCTCCATTACGACGTGTCGTACTCTGCGTGCGAGTGTTTCCTCAAGCACAGCATCAACTGCACCCAGCTGATCTGGGACTATCTCACTGAGATTCTTGGAATTCCAGCCGGCTTCCGTAAGCTGTGCAAGTGCGCTCTGACACTCTATTCGGCGCTCGTTGAGGGCGTCACCTGCGGGTCTGGAAACCATGGAATCTGTCACAACTAGCTCGACATCTGGGCTCAATGGGATGTTTCCGATTTTGAGGTTTGCACAGTGAATAGCGAGGAGATTTCCAGACTTGCTGAGTTGAGATGTGAACTGGTCCATAAGTCCGCAAGCCACTCCACAGTAGAGGCGCTCTGCTTCAAATGCCAACATTGCAAGCGCCTTTGGATTCAGCTCGAGCCTGCTGATGTGTGCCACAAGATTCGCGAGGGAAACCTCAAAGGCAGCTGACGAACCCAGCCCAGAACCTATCGGGACGTCCCCGAATGTGACCACTGTTACCCCCCGGACCTTGTGTTGCCTTCTTGAGAATGCCCAGTAGATGCCCTGTGCGAAGTCTTCCCAGTTTTGAGTGCCAGTGGGTTTC
>Ga0114920_10001300_pt1 | contig 11468 bp, 11 predicted proteins | sample ChitaG_FD_88683 | JGI IMG/M metagenome (GOLD analysis project Ga0114920, IMG submission 88683) | Deep subsurface microbial communities from South Pacific Ocean to uncover new lineages of life (NeLLi) - Chile_00310 metaG | ecosystem: Environmental > Aquatic > Marine > Oceanic > Sediment ... | reverse complement strand
GGTACACACGACCAACTGATCAATGGAAAAGGGAAATACCGGGAGCTTTACAGCAGGCAAGAGGAAGAAACCGAGAGCTAGCGGAAGGAAATATGGGATGAATAATAAAGTAATACTGGTAACAGGTGGTACTGGCTCTTTCGGACAGAAATTCACTGAGACAGTCTCCTTTGTTGCACATTTTTCCGTGTTCTGCCCTCTGCGCTGCGGTCCCGTGGCCTGACTTTGCGGCCGGCGACGTCAGCGTCTGCTACCACGCCGTCCACCCGCCATCCACAACCAGGTTATGACCGGTCACATATGCGGACAGATCACTGGCCAGGTACGCAACAGCGCCTTTCAAATCCTCCTCTGTCGCCATGCGCCTCAGCGGGGTGCGGGCCACATAGCGCTCATGAAAGTGCTCTGGATGGTCTCGCCACACCCCGCCTGAGGTAATGGCATTGACACGCACATTCGGGGCCAAGACCGTTGCCAGCCAGCGAGTTAACTGTAGCAGGCCGCCCTTGCTGGCAGCGTAGGCAGCGGGATTTCCAAAGGCGGTATCCTCATACAAGCGCATATCCGGTCCGACCATACCGTAGATCGAGCCTATGTTTACAACGGAGCCGTGCCCGGATGCGACCAGGGCTTCCGCACACGCCTGTACCAGCACAAATGGCGCTGTTAGGTTCACTTCCAGCGCCAATCTCCAGGCATCGGAGCGTTGATCTAAAAATGGAGCGGCCCATCCTCTTAGTTCTGATGTCCCCACCAGAGCAGCGCAGTTGACCAGGATATCCAGCCGTCCGAAGCGCTCGACGATAGATTCAGGCACTGACCGCAGCGCCTTCTCATCAGTTAGATCAATAACCAGGGGCAGCGCCTCCACTGGATAGGTCTCTTGAATTCGCCTGGCCTCATCGGTGCAAGACTCTTTCACCACGTCGAGCACGACGATGGCAGCCCCCAGTTCGGCCAGTGCCTCGCACATAGCAGCCCCGATATATCCGCCGCCACCGGTAATCAGGGCCACGCGCCCCTGCATATTCATCAACTCCTTTATTGATTTCATCCGAGCCCTCCACATCACATACTGTCTATAAGAGATTGCTGAAATAGTCTCTATCAACCCCCAAGTCCCCCAATCTTGGGGGACTTTTAAAGCTGGGGGAGGCCGACAGGTCGGCCGACACTTCGGCCCACCCCCAGACCCCCAGCCCCTCCGCTTTGCGAGAGTCCGACTTATCGGACGATTATATCGGGGCACCTCTTTTTCAGCATTCTCTACAAAACTGGTAATCAGTCACCTGTCCAGCGACGACTGTGCCAGCAGGAACTCCGCAAACTTGAAATCCAGTTCCGTGTCAATGTCCAGCGCACGCCCGGCGGGTACAACCACAGCCTTGACCTTGCCTTCAAACATTGATCTGGCATTCAGTACGAAATCCGGACGTGCCGCATATGCAACAGTGGTTATATCGTAAACCGGAGGGGCATCCTGGCGGTGATGAATTGCACCTTCTGAGGGAAGTGCCAACTGAGCATAGCCCGCTTCGTCCAGCACGACCATGTTAAAGTACGGGTTGCGTTCCGCTGGCTTCACCGTAATTATCAGGTCCGCATCGCTGTCCAACAACGTCTCGATGCAGGCTTCTACGTCCTCAACAGCCCGCAGGGGCGAAGTTGGGGGGATACATACAAACACCACAATCTTGAGGCCACCTTCCGCCGCTTCCAGGGTGCGAATCGCGTGCTGCCACGCCAACCATTCAGGCGAATCGTCCCGAGCCAGTTCTTGAGGTCTCATGAAAGGCACTTCGGCGCCATGCTGTTGAGCGACAGCGGCAATCTCCGCATTGTCTGTCGAGACGATTACCCGGTCAATTAATTTACTGGCCAGAGCCGTTTCGATTGCATATACAATGAGGGGCTTGCCAGCAAGCAGGCGCAGGTTCTTACCCGGCACCCCTTTCGAGCCCCCGCGGGCGAAAATTGCTCCAACGACGTATGGCTTCATAGTTCCACAACCCGTTTATCCCTCGACGACTGCTTGACCGCGAGCGCAATCTCCAACACGCGCCGTCCATCGGCACCGGTTACGATTGGTACATCATTTCCCCTAACACAATCAAGGAAGTGGCGCAACTCCGCAACGTACATCTCATTACGGTCAGTGGTCTTGTCCAGGTGCAAATCTGACCACCTATTTGTGGCTGCCGGGTACAGCCGCGCACGGTGGCGAATACCATCCCACGTAAGGGTACCCTCTGTGCCAACTATGCGGCATGTTCGTATGGCCGGGCGCTGCACCATATCCAGGTGGACACTGCCCATAGCGCCGTTATGAAACTGCAAAATGATCTCTGCCGTGTCCTCAACATCAACATCCAGATCGCTGAAATGAGCAACCTGTGCACTGACCGTTTTCACCTCTCCAATCAGCCAGCGCACGTAGTCTAATTCGTGGCTCAACTCCAGTACTGCCCCACCCCCCAGATCGCGCCTGGAGCTGACAGATTGCCGATAGTCCTTGCCGGGGCGCCACTCGGGTAGAAACTGTCCAACCTCAGCGCGGAGCAGGATGATACGCCCAATTTGACCTTCTACCAATGCTTGCCGTATGACCTGCAGAGGCCGATGGAAACGAAAGTTATACCCGACCATCAGCACCAGCGCGCGCTTGCGGCATAAGTCCAGTAACTCATCAACGCCATCCAGTGTATTTGACAAAGGCTTCTCGATGAACAGGTGTATGCCTCGCCGGGCCAATGCCAGGCCTGTTTCTATGTGCAGCGACGCCGGGTTTGTGATCAGGGCCATGTCAGGCTTGGTTTCGAGTGCATCCCCCAGTCGGTACACCACTTCATCTGCCATAGGTGTAATTTCTGTTGCATCGTGGAGTTTGGAATGCTGATGCCAGACTGTGACGTGAGCACCGGGCTCAATGAGCCTCAAGTTAGTGAGGTGACCCCGGCCCATACTTCCCAGACCTACGATTAGCGCTCTCATTGCCTTTATAAAGGTATTAACCCGTCTTTTCCCTGGCGAGGTTAATACGTTGGGGGGGCAGCCCAGGGGGGCAAATTCTCTCTGAGCATTTTCCTCAACTCTTCCCTGGTTAGCAAAGTTCCATCTCTCGATGTGTATCTGGCTTTGGCAGCCTCACGTGCCCCCCGGTTTTCCTCTCTCTGAGAGATGATAAACATGTCCTCGGTTTCATAGGCATACATGGCCTCATCCTCGGTTAATAGCTCCTCGTAGCTCTTTTCGCCCAGCCTCTTGCCAATTATCTTCACCTCGATGCTCTGGGGGGTATATCCGTAATGTGGTGCCAGCTCTTCAATCGCAACCTCTGCCAAATCGCTGATGCGAAATACCGGCATCTTGAAAATAAATATCTCTCCACCCTCAGCCATTTTTGCCGCTTCTAAAACCAGGTCAATCGCCCTCGGTATACTCATTACAAATCTGGTCATATCGGGATCTGTGATGGTAACTGGCCCTCCGTTTTGGATTTGTTCTCGGAATAAGGGCACTACCGAACCACGAGAATCCAGCACGTTCCCAAATCTGACACATGAGAAGGCCGTTTTCTTCGCTCCTTTGTGATAATTAGCCGAGACTGTCAATCGCTCAGCAAGCAGCTTTGTAGCACCCATGACATTGATTGGGTTGACCGCCTTGTCTGTGCTCAAAATTATAAACTTATCCACCTCTTCCTCTATTGCCGACTCAATGACATTCTGAGTTCCGAGCACATTTGTTTGCACCGCTTCAAATGGGTTGTATTCACAAAGAGGAACATGCTTTAAGGCTGCAGCATGAAAGACAAAATCTATGCCCTCTATAGCTCTCTGGAGCCGCTGTTTATCTTTAACATCCCCTATCAACAGCCTTACTCTGGGGCCGCCTCGCAGTTCATGCTCCAGATTGAATAAGCCGTTCTCATCGTTGCTGAGAACCCTCACTACCCTGGGCTCGCACTGTAGAAGCTTTCGGACTATCTCACTACCAATGGAGCCAGTGCCGCCGGTAACCAAAATACTTTTGTCTTGAAATATGTTTGTCATCTATCCCCCACTTTCTGAAAAGAAGGCTGCTATGCGATCCGCAACGTAATCTATTTCATCCTCAGTAAGGCTTGGGTACATAGGCAGAGTCAAAACCTGCTCCGATACCTTTTCGGTAACCGGCAGATCGCATTCATATCCAAGATGGTTCTTATAGTAGTAAGTGAAGTGCACTGGATGGAAATACACCCTGGTCATTATTCCCCTTTGAGCAAGGTAAGCTGATAAGGCGTCTCTTTTCTCCTGCCCAGCTTTAATCTTTATGGTATAAATCTGATATACGTGAAAGAGATGTTCAGGGGCATGGGGGGGCTCTACCTCGCCAATTTCAGACAGCTTTGCCGACATCCTCGCGGCATTTCTCCTGCGCATTTCGATGATCCTATCTATTTTCTTGAGCTGTGCTATACCCAGGGCGGCAGTAATATCCGACATGCGGAAATTATAGCCCAGGCTAATATAATCCATGTATTCATTTGATGCGAAGTAGTTGGTGGTTTCCGCTCTGCCATGGGATCTCGCCAGCTTAAGCTCTTGACATAACTCCTCAGAATCGGTAAGCACCGCACCACCCTCGCCGGTAGTTATCACCTTGTTAGAGCAGAAGCTAAGGATGGCGCAGTCTCCATAAGTGCCCACCTTCTTGCCATCGACTGCGGCACCGAGCGACTCAGCAGCGTCTTCAATGAGGAGCAAGTTGTGCTTTTCGGCAACCGCTTTTAGTTCGGTAATTTTACAGGGGGAGCCGCCATAATGGATAGGCATGATTGCCCTGGTCTCAGGAGTGATCTTTCTCTCCACGTCTTCAGGGTCAAGCCCATAGCTCTTTTCCTCGATATCGGCAAAGACCGGTCTGGCCTCCACAAAAAGAGGGGCGTTTGCAGTTGCAATAAAAGTGAATGAAGGAACAATGACCTCATCTCCCGGCCCGATGCCATAGGTCAGAAGGACGGCATGCAGGGCGGACGTACCTGAATTGAAAACCAGAGCGTATCTAGCCCCGGTGTATTTTGCAAGCATCTGCTCGAAGTTCTCTATATTTGGACCGATTGCCCAAAACATGCCCCTCTGGATAGCTTCTTTGACCATCCTTATGTCTTCTTCATCCCAGTATATTTTGAAAAGTGGTATTTTCCAGCCCATCTTGGCTGTTCCTACTCCCTCACAATGCGTAACTGCATTCGGTACAATTTGCCATTGGCTTCGAAATATGCACTTTCTTTTATGTCATTTGTAGTTAACGCTCTGAGGAGTCTAATCAAGTCTCCAGCTTTCATATGTGCGTTGACGTCCACCAACTGGATTGAGGTAATGTCTATCCTTTTGTGTGTGGTTCCCTCTTCGGGACACTGTGGGCTGCGAGAATAACTGCCGGATACGATAGACGGCCATGCCTCCTTAAATACCTCGAATTCAAGGCCCTTAACTCGTTGGTATAGTGTATGCGCTGTATCATCAGGCAATATCTCTAATTGTTTCTGGTGAATCATGTCACCAGTGTCTATTCCCTCATCCACAAAGTGTAAAGTTGCTCCATAAGGAGTTCCTTCCCAAATTGCCCAGCTCGGGGTATGCCAACCACGGTTATGAGGAAGATAAGCAGGGTGCAAGTTTAATACGCCGTGTTTTGGTATTTCCAGGACCTCTTTGGGGAAAATATACGGAAAATGTATCGAAATGACATAATCGGCACCTAGCTCCTTAAGCAAAGTTATGCCACGCTCCGTTCTAAATTCAGCACCCTTCAGTATTCGAGAGCTATCAAGATAATCACACAGCCTAACAAGTTCCTGGGCATGAGTAGCTCTATCTTCATTACTTATCATAAGGCAACTAGGTCTAACCCCTTGCTGGATGATAAACGTCAATATCGAGACAGATATACCTCGATCGCCTGCATAGACTATGTTGAGTGAGTCTCTCGATCGTGTCACTGGGAAACCCTGTTCCGTTCCTTTTAGTGGCCACTTCTCGATAGTAATTGTGGACCTTGCCAGCCCTGTAATCTCATTCCAACCTCGCTCTTGGGCCTCGTAGTCTAATAGGTAATCTTCTTCTGTAATAGCTCCGGCGTAATCTCCACTTGGCTTAGGATTTCAGCGATCCTCGGCCCGGTCTTGCCATCCCCGTAGGGGTTTTGGCATTTTTTAACCTCTGCCAGGAATTCTTTCCCGGTAAGTGCCATCCCTACCGCCTTCATAATCTCTTTTTTGCTGTGCGGCACATCGATGACGTTTTTACCCCTCTCCCTTCCCTCCTGCCGTATACCCGTATTCACCGCCGGTAGGCCAAAAGACGGTGCATCTATTAGCGCGCTGCTGGAATTCCCTACCATGACACTGGCCACTTTCATCAGGCTGAGGTATTCTATTCGAGGCAAGCTCTTAAAAGTTTTGATGGAGGGATAACTCTCGAATTCCTTTATCACCTCTATCATCCTTCGACCGCCGGCATCTGAGTTGGGATATATCAGAACCGTGGGGTGGCCCATTTCCACGATTGCTTCAAGTGTTTCCCTGATCTGCTCCGGTGCATCGTCCACCTGGGTGGTGACCGGATGCTGCACCGCTAAAACCAGCGGTCGAGATAGATCCAACCCAAACTTCTCTATCAAGGCAGTTGAAGAAAGAAGAGGCTCATTTATAATCGTGTCCAGAGCGGGGGAACCTACAACATGAACTCGCCACTCGTCCTCACCCATCCCGATAATCCTTTCGGCGCTTGTCCTGGTGGCCGGAAAGTGGATATGGGCAAACTTAGTTATGGCATGGCGAGCACTTTCATCAAGCCCTCCTTTGGCACTATCTCCACCGTGTATGTGTGCCACGGGTATGTTCATATATGCTGCGGCAATAGTACTACTGAGCGGCTCCACCCGGTCACCAAGCACCAGGATTATGTCTGGCTTTAACTGTTCCCAGGCCTGTGTCATGCCGATGATGCCCAGCCCAACAGAAGTCGCCATAGCTCCAGATGTATCGCCGCTGAGCAGCATATCCACTCTAGCATCTATCGGGAGACCGTCCTTCTCTATTTCCTGGACCGTGTAGCCAAACTCATGGGAGAGGTGCATTCCGGTAACCACCAGCGATAGCGTCAGGTCCGGGTGGGCATCCACTGCTTTGAGCACAGGGTACAGAAGGCCATATTCTGCTCTGGTACCGGTGACCACGCCGATTATTTTCATTTCTGTTTATTCCCTCAGCTTGTCCCTGGTTAGTACCTCGTCCCGCTCTATCATGGTCCTGGCAACGCTGCCCACGACACTCTCCAGGTACTTGGGTTCAATCCCCGTCCCCGGCCTCTTAATGCCTAGCATATCCTCAGTTATAATAGTCCCCTGTGGAATATCTACTTTGGCGACTATGCTGCGCCGCGCCGCCTTCTTGACTTCCTCCTCCATCTCTGTTGGCCTCTTATGTCCGTTGCCCATAGCCTTTTCTACATCCCTGATAGCCTTTATCATCTGCTCCAGTTCTTCCAGCTCTAAAGAGGCTCTATGGTCAGGTCCAGGCAGATTCCTGTCCAGAGTGAAGTGCTTCTCAATTACGCACGCCCCCAGCGCCACCGCTGCTATGGGCATAGTAATACCAACAGTATGGTCAGATAGGCCCACGGGCAGATTAAAGGTGCGTCTCAGGGTTTCTATTGCATTGAGGTTCATATCTTCCATTCTTGCCGGGTAGCTGGAGACACAGTGTAGCAAGATAATTTCCTTCTCTCCCTTGCCCTGAATAACCTGCAATGCCTCTTCTACTTCTCTCAGTGTAGCCATGCCTGTGGACAGAATTATTGACTTTCCTTTTGCAGCGATATGCTCAAGCAAGGGGAAATTGGTTATCTCTCCTGAAGGAACCTTGAACGCTGGAACGTTCAGTCTATCCAGTAAATCAACGCTCTTCTTATCGAAGGGCGAGGAGAGGAAAATCATCCCTTTCTCCTGGGCATAGGCGAAGAGCTTCTCAAAATCCCCCTCGGTAAGCTGCAGCCTTTTAATCATCTCCGATTGTGGTTCCTCGGCACCAGTGGTCTCCTTCTGATATTGAGCTTTATCGGCACTACTGGTAACCAACTCCTCGACATCGAATGTTTGAAACTTTACCGCATCTGCTCCGGCGTTCTTGGCAACGTCTATTAACTCTTTAGCCAATCTTACATCGCCGTTGTGGTTAACCCCGGCCTCAGCGATAATAAAACAGGGCCTGCCTTCACCTATATGTGCATCAGATATACTTACTGTCTTCACCCGTCATCCGTTTGTATACGTCAATTGGTCGCAGTCTTCGTCTCCGGTCCAGGTAGCCATCGTGAAGCTGCGCCCAAACCTGCGCTGAATTGAAAAACTGACTCAAGCATTATATTATACAATTGACAAATGCAAGTAAAGAGCGCCCATTGGGCGAAAGGTAAAAATGCTTAGATGAATGCATTAGGGATAAGATAAACTACCGAATAATGATATAAGCCAAGAGTAGGGGAAATACGAGTTAGCGGTTCAAAATAAAAGTTGGTATTAGCACGTGAAATGAAAATTGGAATAATGCAGCCCTATTTCTTCCCCTATATCGGCTATTTTGCATTGATTAGTGCAGTTGATGTTTTTGTTTTTTATATTGATGTCCAATATATTAGGCGTGGCTGGATTAATAGGAACAGGATATTGAATAGAGATAAGCCTGAGCTTTGGGAATACATCAATATTCCGGTAAAGAAGACAAGCAGAGAAAGCAAGATACAAGAGATAGAAATCTTTGATGAGGAGAAATGGGATGAGAAACTAAAGAAGAAACTGACTCTACGATATTCAAAGGCACCATACTTTAGGTATGTAAAAGACTTATTGTTTGATATCATTGAAAGAGGTAATAGAGACAAACTTTTTGAGTTAAATATTTGTTCCGTCAGGCAAGTGTGTGATTACTTGGACATACATACAAACTTTACTAACTCAAGTACTTTGGAATACAACAGGGAATTGGATGCCCAGGGTAAGCTAATAGACATTACTAAGGCATTAAATGGAAGCACTTATATTAACCCAATAGGTGGTAGAGAACTATATTCTAAAGAAGAATTTCTAAAGTTTGGTTTGAATATTGTCTTCTTAAAAATGGATGAGTTGGTTTATCATCAAGGTAAAGGGGATTTTTCCCCAAATTTATCTATTATTGACGTCTTAATGTGGAATTCGAAAGAAGATATCAAAAGCATGTTGAATAATTATACGTTGGTGGAATAAATGAAGAAGAAATATATTGAGATTGTGTCACACTATGAGTCTTGTTTGGAAAAATACGGTGACACACATCTTGGTGTTGATTGGCCCAAAATAGAGGATGTTGATAAGCGATATAGGGTTATGCTCGATGTGATCAAACATGAGGTTCCTGGCAAGATTAGAATTCTTGATTTTGGTTGTGGGGCATCTCACCTGTATGAATATATAAGAAAAAGGAATCTCAAAGATTTAGAATATAGTGGATTAGATTTGTCGGAGAAATTCATCAGTCTGTCAAAGCGTAAGTTTCCTGATATTACCTACTACTGTGTAGATATTCTAGATGATGATGCCAATATTCCAAACTTTGATTATATTATTATGAATGGGGTTTTTACAGAAAAAAGGAGTCTTTCATTCGATGAAATGTTTGCCTATTTTAAGAAAGTTATAGAAAAAGTGTTTGAGAAGGCAGAAAAAGGTATTGCCTTCAATGTCATGTCAAAACAAGTAGATTGGGAAAGACAAGATTTATTTCATTTGCCTTTAGATTTGTTAGCAGATTTTTTGACAAAAAACGTATGTAGGAATTTTGTAATTAGAAATGACTATGGTTTATATGAGTATACTACTTATGTATATAGATAAGGATGATTATTAAAATGGAAAAGGTTGTAATATTTGGAACTGGCGAAATAGCAAGCGTGGCGCATTTTTATCTTACGCATGACTCCTCTTATGAAGTTGTAGCTTTTACTGTAGACAAGGAATTTATTAAAGAACACCAATTCTTAGAATTACCCATTGTTCCATTTGACGAGATTGAAAAAACTTATCCGCCGGATAAATTTAGAATGTTCGTTCCTATTAGCTACAGAAATGTAAACAAATTAAGAGCCGAAAAGTATTATCAAGCCAAAGAAAAAGGTTACCAGCTGATAAGTTACATTAGTTCCAAGGCTACTACTTGGCCCGGGTTGGTCGTGGGTGACAACTGCTTTATCTTTGAAAACAACGTTATTCAGCCTTTTGTCAGGATTGGCAATAACGTTATCCTCTGGAGCGGTAACCATATAGGCCATCATACAGTTATAAAAGATCATTGTTTCATAGCTTCTCATGTAGTTATATCGGGCAGTGTTACCATAGAGCCGTATTGCTTCCTAGGGGTTAATGCTACAATTAGAGATGGTATTATTATTGCAAGAGAATGTGTTATTGGTGCTGGTTCTTTGATTCTAAAAGATACAGCAGAGAGGGAAGTTTATAGAGGAATGCGTACCAAACCGTTTCTTTCTGACAGTTCCCATTTGAAGAAAATCTGAGGGCTAATAAATATATGAAATGGATTAAAAAAGGGCCGGTCTTTAAACCCGATAACAATTTTGAATGGATGGTGCATCACGCATGTGTCCCTATAGCAGACAAGGTAAACGATGAAGTTCTAAGAATATATTTTGGGCCAAGAGATAAATATAATCGAACTGTAACAACTTTTATTGAGGTCGTAGCGGATGATCCTTCAAACGTATTATACGTACATGATAAACCAGTTCTTTCTTTGGGAAAGCTGGGGTGTTTCGATGATAGTGGAGCAATGCCATCATGTATTGTGAATTATAAAAACAAAAAATATCTTTACTACATTGGTTGGAACATTGGTGTTACAGTATCTTATCGTAACTCTATTGGACTAGCAGTCAGTGACGATGGTGGGCTGACTTTCAATAGAGCATATGAAGGCCCGGTTGTAGACAGAACACACCTGGAGCCATACTTCACTGCCTCACCATATGTAATTATCGATAATGGGATATGGAGAATGTGGTATGCGTCATGTACGGGGTGGATTATCCACAATAATAGGACAGAACCACTGTACCAAATTAAATACGCTCAATCTCAAGATGGAATACATTGGATAAGAGAAAATGTAACTTGTGTAGATTACAAATTTGATAAAGAAGCGAATGCTCGTCCATGTGTGATAAAGGAAGATGGCATATACAAAATGTGGTACTGCTACAGGGGGAGTTTTGATTATAGAACAAACAAGGAACAAAGCTACAGAATAGGGTACGCTGAATCCACTGATGGCATAAAATGGATAAGGAAAGATGAAGAGGCGGGAATTGATAGATCAGAGGATGGGTGGGATTCTGAAATGATGGAGTATCCCTATGCGTATGAGCACAAAG
>Ga0114920_10001299_pt1 | contig 11470 bp, 8 predicted proteins | sample ChitaG_FD_88683 | JGI IMG/M metagenome (GOLD analysis project Ga0114920, IMG submission 88683) | Deep subsurface microbial communities from South Pacific Ocean to uncover new lineages of life (NeLLi) - Chile_00310 metaG | ecosystem: Environmental > Aquatic > Marine > Oceanic > Sediment ... | reverse complement strand
TACTCCCAGTTATCAATTTCTTATGCCACACAGTTGCGGCAAACCATTCTGTACTAATTTCCGATATACAATATTCCGATAACATAATCCTCCTTTACTATCGTCATATTTTGGCGCTAATTTGTCAATCCAGTCCTACCAAGCTACGTTCCATAAAGGCTGGTTCCCTCCTCCTGTTGAGAATCGAAATCTGTTAAAACGTTCCAGCTAAACATGGATATATGTCACAAACTATAAACTAAGTTGTCTGCTCCAGTAAAAGATGTTTGCCACATTACTCTTCAAGTGGGACTTCAACGATTATGGCTGTTCCTTTGCCCAACTCCGATTGGATATTCAGGGAGCCACTAAGTAATTGGGCTCGCTCTTGCATCCCGAGGAGACCTAACTTCTCGGTGCTGCCGAGTTGACTTAACGGCATTGGGACTTTAAAGCCCTTGCCATTATCAGTAATAACCATCGTTAGTTTCCCCGCCGCTGCCTCTAATCTGATCACTACCTCCGATGCCTGAGCATGTCTCTTAATGTTGACTAGGGCCTCTTGGGCAATACGGAATAATGTTAACTGAGCCTCGTGTGGCAAGTCGCGCTCTCGCATATCTACTTGAACATTAACATCGATCCCATCTTCTGCAATTAAGTTGTCGGCTATCCATTCCAGCGATGCTATTAACCCTATATCATCCAGGATGGCCGGCCTCAGCTCTTGAGCATAGCGCCGTAAGCTGTCTAGGGATTCCACAGCCAGACTGTGTAGCTCACTCAGCTTCTCCTGCACCGGCTTAGATAGCTTGTTCTTGGGATCGGAAGCTATTGCGTCCAAGCGGTGTGTCAGTAGTAACAGGGATTGGCCGGTATCATCATGCAGGTCGCGAGCGATACGTTTGCGTTCTTCCTCCTGAGCTACGAGGACTTTCTGCAGGTAGAAACGCATGCTATCCCGCATTTTCCTTTCCGCGGTGACGTCTCTGGCGATATTATGGAAAGCTGCAGGCTGACCATCGTGTGTGATCAAACTGGTTGCCAGTTCCATAATCGCCTCCGTCCCATCCCTTCTGAATATTCGCTGCTCGTAGCGCTCATCCACAGGCTCGCCCTTCAACAGCCTTCTCTTAACGTCTCTGGCTAAAGCAAGAGCGTCCTCGGAGAGGAACTCGGTGACGTTTTTACCCGCCAGTTCATCCACGGCGTAGCCGGTCATTTTTTCACAAGCCTTATTGGCAACAGTCATTCTGCCCTCGAGGTCGTGAATCCAGATGGCGTCGCTGGCATTCTGGAACAGCTCACGATATTTCTCCTCTGACGCGCTTAGATTTACCATTTGCAAGAGGTCCCGATCTTTCTTTGTTATCCTGCGAGATGCTCGAATTAGCGTCAACAGAAGCACTCCAATGAAGGCAGCAAGTAAGGTCTCAAAAAGGGCGACTGTTTGATTTGGTGAGATGAAGATGGCACGCGACAGCATGACCACAAAACTGGCTAATAGGATGGCCCCACCAACCTTTACCCCGAATACCCCGCCAGCGTAGGCTATTAGAAGAATGTAAATGAGGCGGTCCACTGTATGCCGCTCTACGCCGAAGAACACGCTGGTTGATATCTGGCCGATGATGGGCACGTTTTGCAATAGCTCGTGATAATGACTAATGCTGGTAACCGCAAACAGCCCCACAATGATCCAGAAATGGGGGCTAAGCAATATGGGCTTGGATTTTGATGTTAAGAATGAAACACCCATGCAATCTCTACCAGCTCTTATAGGCTGGTGCGGGAGCAGCTAGAAGTCTAGTCAGTGCTCTCGTCATCAAATAGGTCCTCTAGTGTGAGCCAGCCCTCTCTTACCCCTTTGACTATAGCCTCAGTACGCGAAGCTACCCCTATTTTACTAAAGATATTTGACAGGTGACCTTTTACCGTGCGTACGCTGAGGAAGAGTTCAGCAGCTATATCCTTGTTACTCATGCCTTTAGCTGCTAGCTTTAGGATCTCTGTCTCCCTGTCGCTGAGTTGTTCTCCTGTCTTGCGTTCACCGATCTGAGCCTGGGTCTGTACACGGTGTTTTAGGATTTTAGCGATTATAGTAGGATGAAGCACTGATTCACCGGCGTGTACCGTGCGGACAGCCCCAACCAAGTCCTGGCCGCGAGCACTCTTTAGCAAGTAACCGGCTGCTCCTGCCTCCATCAGGCCGATTACATAACGATCATCATCGTAGGCCGTTAGGATCAGCACAGCGGTAGTAGGGCTTACCTTCCTGATCTGCTTGGTCGCCTCGATGCCACTAAGCTTTGGCATCACAATGTCCATAATCACTATATCTGGCTTCAGCTCTGAGCTTAGATTGACCGCTTCTTCCCCATCGCTCGCCTCACCTAGCACGTCCATGTCTTCGTGCTGTGCAAACGCACTTCGTATTGCCTCTCGCAACAGCGGATGGTCATCTGCGACCACTATGCCTATCTTCTTCTTTGAGGTCTTCAATGCCACCTCGCTTGTGCAAGTCCACCTTGCTGATTTCTAAAGTCGATGGTACAATATCAGGACTGGGGTGGCAACAAAGTTATCGTCTTTCCATTCATTTAGTACTTGTGAACATCTGCGTATTGCACTTTTGTACATGGACGATTGCACTTTCGGACACGCCAAATTAGAGCCAAGGGTCGATGGATTACGCCTCAGATACTGATATCCTATAGATGGAGAGCTGAGAGAGAAGAAAGGGGAACTGAGATGGGTACGGTAATCAACATTGGGGCAAGAGAGGAGCTGAAAAGAAGAGAGGCTGCTGCGGCTCGGAAGGGAAGAGAACTCCTGCTGGAGGTGCTAAGAAGGGCTGCTGACGAGAGCGACTTTCTAGCTCGACTTGCGGAGGACCCGCACGAGGCTTTAAAGGAATACTACGCCTTGACCCAGGAGGAGAGAAAGCAGCCCTAGCCAGTGGTGATATAAAGAGGATAGAGGGTTGGGTTGGCAAGCTGGACAAGAAGTTGGCAACCTGGCTTTGGTGCCGACTGAGCCAGGAAAAGTGGTAAATAGCGAGGTGTAAAATGGCGAATCCTTCAGCAGCGCAAGATACCCAAGTGCTTTTACCGAAGAAGGAGGCTACTTTTGAGGAGCGCTTAAACGAGATTTTGTCCTCCTACCACGGTGATGAAAGCGAGCTTATCCCAATTCTACAACGGGTCCAGCATGTGTTTGGCTATGTACCTGAGCTGGCGATAAAAAAGATAGCCAAATTCCTGCATTTACCGGAGGTTACCGTCTATGGCGCAGCTACATTCTACGCTCAATTTAAGCTTGTTCCGACGGGGAGAAACATCATTAGGGTGTGCCGGGGTACTGCCTGCCATGTGCGCGGTGGAGCAAAAATTCTTAACGAGGTAGAGAAACAATTGGGCATAGGACCTGGAGAAACTACGCCAGATCTTGAGTATACCCTAGAGACTGTAGCTTGCATTGGCTGCTGCGCCTTATCACCGGCTGTGGTGGTGAACAATAAGGTTCATGCCAGGATGGTAATACCGAAAGTGAAAGATATTCTAAACGCTACTGGCAACTCGAGTGAGCTAAGGGATGTGTAAGCGAGGAATAGTAAGCATAGGGGGAATGATGGACTTTAGGCAGATTCAAAGCAATGCAGCATCACAGTGGGTAGCTATGCAGAGCAGCCAAAAGCCTCGTATTTTGATGGGGATGGGAACCTGTGGCATAGCTGCCGGCGCCGAAGATATAGTTGAGGCACTCAATGAGAGATTAGCCCGGGGCGATATTCAAGCTGATATTATCAGAGTTGGTTGTATTGGCCTCTGCTACGCTGAACCCCTGATTGAGGTAATTAAGCCAGGTAAGCCCAGCATCTTTTATGGCAATCTTACCCCCGAGCTTATATCTGAAATCGTTGAGGATTACCTGATTGCCGACAATCCGCGCCCCGATCTGGCTCTCGGCATTCGCGGCGAAGGGGCTTTGGAGGGTATCCCAAGGCTCTTTGACCTGCCGGTGCTCAAGCCTCAAGTCCGCATTTCCCTGCGCAATTGCGGAAATATCGATCCAGAAAACATCAATCACTATATCGCCAATGGTGGCTATGAGGGCTTGGCCAAAGCACTAACGATGAACCCCCAGGAAGTAATCGATGAGGTCAAGAAATCGGGACTGCGTGGTCGCGGTGGTGCTGGTTTCTCCACCGGGGTCAAATGGCAGTTCTGCCACGATGCGCCCGGCAATACTAAATATGTAATATGTAACGCTGACGAAGGGGACCCAGGGGCATTTATGGATCGGGCGCTCCTTGAAGGCGACCCGCACGCTGTATTGGAAGGAATGCTGATCGGGGCTTATGCCATTGGTGCCAGAGAAGGTTATATTTACATCCGGGCTGAGTATCCCCTAGCGATTCAAAGGCTGATGGTTGCCATTAGACAAATGGAGGAGTACCGGCTGCTCGGTGACAACATTATGGGCTCTGGGTTTAGCTTTCATATTAAGATAAAAGAGGGGGCAGGTGCCTTTGTTTGCGGTGAGGAGACGGCACTAATGGCTTCTATTGAGGGAAGCCGAGGGATGCCTCGCTCCCGGCCTCCCTTCCCTGCCCAATCTGGTTTATGGGGGAAGCCGACAAATATCAACAATGTCGAGACTTGGGGCAATGTCTCAGCTATTCTGCAGAAGGGCGGCGAGTGGTATGCCAGCTACGGGACAGAAAGGAGCAAGGGCACTAAGAATTTTTCTCTGGCAGGTCAAGTTGTCCGCACTGGACTTATCGAAGTTCCGATGGGAATTGCTCTGCGTGAGATTGTCTACGACATTGGCGGGGGGATCCCTGGAAATAAAAGCCTTAAGGCGGTTCAAACTGGTGGTCCCTCAGGCGGTTTCATACCGGCAAGTCTAATAGACCTTCCTGTTGACTATGAATCTTTGACCCAGACAGGTTCAATTATGGGCTCTGGAGGAATGGTGGTGATAGATGAGGACACCTGTATGGTCGAAATGACCAGATTCTTCCTCACCTTTACTCAGGCTGAGTCCTGTGGCAAGTGTATCCCGTGTCGTTGGGGAACTAAACAGATGCTGGATATCCTGGAAGATATAACCAATGGAAAAGGTAGACCTGGCGATATTGAGTTGCTTCAGGAATTGGCTGAATCAGTCAAGGACAATTCTCTCTGTGGTCTGGGACAAACTGCACCCAACCCGGTGCTTACCAGTACTCGTTACTTTCGGGATGAGTATGAGGCTCATATAAACGAGAAGCGATGCCCGGCATTAGCCTGCACAGAATTAATCTCCTACTATATTCTTCCCGATAAATGTCAGGGTTGTGGTATATGTCTGAGGGAGTGTCTGTCTGAGGCTATATCTGGTGGCAAGCGGATGGTGCATATTATTGACCAGAGTAGGTGTATCAAGTGTGGAACTTGCCTTGATGTTTGCCCGACTCGGTTTAGCGCGGTGGTGAAGGTGTCTGGTGAGGAGGTGATAGTCCCTGGTGAACCTGTTCCGGTGGCGGCAATGAAAGCAAGCGCAGTCGCTTCTAGCAGGTCTTCTAATGAATAAGATATGTATGGAAAAGTATCAACTGAGGGAGAATGATGATGAGTGCTATTACTGGGACAATTGCTGAGGAAAAGTTAGAGACAATCACCCTGACCATTAACGGTCAAGAGGTTAAGGCGAAGAAAGGGGATACGGTTCTTGAGGCAGCCCTAGAGGCTGGCATCTACATCCCCACGCTTTGTTATGACCCTGACCTCAAGCCGTATGGAGCTTGCCGACTCTGCTTGGTTGAGATTGATGGAATGCGTGGATTGCCTACTTCGTGCACTACCCCAGCGACCGATGGGATGGTGGTGCACACCGAGACACCATGGGTAAACCAGAGACGCTGCAGCACTATGGAACTCATCTTCGCCAATCACCCAGGGGATTGTTTCACCTGTGCCAAAAACCAACAGTGTGAGTTGCTGAAAATTGCCCAGTATATTGGCATGGAGCAAGAGCATCTAGATCGGCTGCGGAAGAGCACTCGACTGCTTCCTATCGACCGAAGTAACCCGGCGTTCGAGTATGACCCCAACAAATGTATCCTCTGCGCCAAGTGTGTGCGCGCCTGCCATGAAATAGCTGGCGTTGGTGCTATTGGCTTGGCCTTCCGAGGATACGAGGCAAAGGTAACTACTGCTGGCGAGAAACCGCTTATTGAATCCATTTGCAAATCCTGTGGGGAGTGTGTTGCTCGATGTCCTACAGGGGCACTGACGCCTAAATGGGAGAAGGCTCCTACCAAAGAGGTCAAAACGATTTGCCCTTACTGTGGTGTTGGCTGCTCCATGTACCTAGGTGTTCGGGACAACAGAATTGTTTCGGTGTGTGGTGATCCTGAAGGTGCTACCAATAAGGGAAGCCTGTGTGTTAAGGGGCGCTGGGGGTATGACTTCATTTCTCACCCTGAGAGATTAACGACACCGCTTATCCGAATAGATGACACTTCGCGCGGTGCGCCGCACAATGGCCAGCCTCATGAAATATTTCGTGAGGCTACCTGGGATGAAGCTCTTGAGCTGGTGTCAAATAGGCTGCTTGAAATCAAACAGACCTACGGTCCAAACAGTCTCGCTGCATTGAGTTCGGCCAAATGCACTAACGAAGACAACTATGTGATGCAGAAATTCACCCGTGCTGTGCTGGGCACTAACAATATCGACCATTGTGCCCGGTTGTGCCATGCCTCCACGGTCGTTGGCGCCATCGCCGCTTTCGGTCAGGGGGCAATGAGCAATTCTTACAGTGATTTCGAGAAGACCGACCTCTTCTTCGTCATTGGCTCCAACACTACTGAGTGTCACCCCATCATTGGTTCAATAATCAAGAGGCGAGTCAAGTTTGACGATGCCAAGCTCATCGTGGCTGACCCTCGCTCTATTGAGCTGGGCGAATTTGCTGTTACCAAGTTGCAGCACAAGCCGGGAACAGATGTTGCCCTTGTGAATGGCTTGATGCACGTGATTATCAGGGATGGACTTGAAGACAAGGAGTTCATCAAGGAGCGCACCGAAGGCTTCGAGGAGATGCGGCAACTGGTGGAGAAATACACTCCCGAGGTGGTGGAGGAAATAACTGGAGTACCTCGCGCTGATCTAGAGGCTGCTGCGCATCTATTTGGGGAAGCCAAAAGTGCCTGCATCCTCTACGGGATGGGAATTACTCAGCACACCACAGGCACAGACAATGTAAAGAGCATAGCAAATCTGATTATGCTCACTGGTAATATTGGCCGGGAGGGCACTGGTTTCAGCCCGCTACGCGGGCAGAACAATGTTCAGGGCGCCTGTGACCTTGGAGCGCTCCCTAATGTCTATCCTGGCTATCAGAAGGTTGATGATCCGGCCGTTAAGGCGAAATTCGAGGCTGCCTGGGGATGCGAGTTGAGTGACAAACCGGGGATAACGGTTACCGAGATTGCCGATGCCATCTACCAGGGGAGCATCAAAGGGCTTTATATTATGGGTGAGAACCCTCTGATGAGTGAGCCTAACCTTGAGCACGCTAGGGCGGCGTTCGAGCAAATTGAGTTTATGGTGGTTCAGGATATCTTCCTCTCTGAGACCGCCTGGCTGGCTGATGTAGTTCTTCCTGCGGCTGCCTTTGCCGAAAAGGACGGTACCTTCACTAATACCGAAAGACGAGTCCAGCGCGTAAGGCAGGCACTATTGCCGCCAGGGGAGGCAAAAGATGACTGGCAAATCATTTCCGACCTAGCAGAGAGGATGGGGCAGCCATTGGGTTATCAGAGTGCCGACCAAGTCATGGAAGAGATCGCCTCCCTCACCCCTATCTACGGTGGAATTCGTTTCGAGCGCCTTGATGAAGGTGGCCTGCAATGGCCCTGCCCCGATACCTCCCATCCCGGCACAAAGTTTCTACACCAGGGTAGTTTTGCGCGAGGACTAGGTAAGTTCCATGCTATAGATTACATCCCGCCGGCCGAATCAATATCCGAGACCTTCCCCCTGATTCTCACTACTGGGCGGGTGCTGGAACACTGGCATACTGGCACTATGAGTCGACGCTCCAGAGTGCTTTCCGAACTGTGCCCTGATGGTGTTGTGGAAATGCATCCTGGTGATGCATTGAAGCTCGGGCTTGTGGAACATGATTTGGTGGCGCTAAGCTCGGAAAGAGGTAAGCTAGAAACTACGCTTCATATTACCGATAGAGCAATGCCCGGGGTTGTTTTTATGCCTTTTCACTGGAGTGAAGCGCCGGCGAACCTCCTCACCAGTGGTGCTCTTGACCCGCAGGCCAAGATTCCCGAGTTCAAGGTATCTGCGGTAAATGCGGTGTTGGCGGTGCTTGACAGAGCGGTGCAAGATAATGAGTTCCTGGCACGGCTGGCTGAAAACCCTGCTGAGGCTCTAAAAGACTACGGACTAACTTCTGAAGAGAAAGCTGCACTGACCAGAGGAGATATACGCAAGATAGAGTCATGGGTGGGCAAGATAGATGATCGACTTAGAACATGGCTATCACTGAGACTATCTCAGGAGCAATGGTAATCCTGAGCAGGCTTCTGAGGGAGTTAGCGATATAGTTCAAATCTTTCGATATTACCGACTTGTTGCGCTGGAGATGGGAGTGCCTGAAAGGCACTCCCATCTCCCTTTTGAAGTTCTATTCAGCTAGCTTTTCCTTACTTTGGCGATAGGCTTCAATGTAACGTCTGGCATGCTTATCTCGGTTCAGAATTAGGTCAGCGGCTAAAACTATCGGCCGCGCCCTGGCTACATCCACAATCAGGCAGGTCACACCGGAAGCGATAACCATCACCACGAAGGCACTATTGAGCAGGTGGCGGTCAGGCATGCCGAAGGAGATATTGCTAGCGGCAAGTGTCAGGTTCACCCCTAATTCGGCCTTAACTCGGCTAGCAGTTTCAACGGCCGCTAGCCCAGAGCTGGTATCGGCCCCCACGGCTAAGGCTAGGCAGTCAATGATGATGTTCTGTCGAGGGATTCCTGCTGCCTCAGCTCGTTCCACTATCTTATGAGCGATGGCTACCCGCCGTTCAGAATCCTTTGGGATACCTTCATCATCCTGCACCAGACCAATGACTGCTGCTCCGTGTTCCTTAACCAACGGTAAGATTTTGTCCAGGGAGTGCTCTTCACCAGTGACTGAGTTGATGAGCGGCTTACCCTTGTAAACTCTTAGAGCTGCTGCCAAAGCCTCCGGGTTAGTACTGTCAAGGCATAGCGGTATGTCTACTGAGTCCATCACTGCCTTCACTGCTTGGGGAAGCAAAGTAACCTCGTCCACACCGAATGTACTTACGTTGACGTCAAGGATGTCAGCCCCAGCCTGCGCTTGAGCCAGGGATTCCCTGCGGACAATCTCCAGATTCCCTGTCTGCAGAGCCTTGGCCAGTTTTTTCTTGCCCGCAGGGTTGATACGCTCGCCTATGAGAACCGTTGGCTGGCTATCTCCAATGGTTACCTCTCTCGTTGCGCTCGATACCCTGGTTTCCATCAATCGAATCTCTCCCTCTTGCCATGGTTCAGCCAGTATCGTCCCAGGTAACCTGCCGCGACGAAGGTCTGGGTGAAGTTAGGGGCACTTGCCAGTTCAACATAGTGGACTCGCGAGGCTATGTCCTTGGCTTGAGTTCGACTGCTAAGGGAGACTAGGGCCAGCTTAGCTCCCATGCCAGCAGCATTCCCTACCTGTCGAAAGCGGTCAAGAGGTATTGATGGCAACATACCAATAGTGACTCCACTGGATACATCGATATAGCTGCCAAAGGCTCCAGCAATTACCACCTGACTGATTTCTTCTTCAGAGCGGCCATTCGTTTCCAAGAGAACCTGGATACCGGTACGAATGGCTGCCTTAGCCAGTTGCAGTTCTCGCACGTCCCCCTGGGTCAATACAATAGCTGGACCTCCATCTCGTTCCTGTTTGCTGACAAGCACGAACTCGCGTTGCTTCTTTCGAGTACGAACGTGAGGGTGACCGTCCTTCATCCTGCCGCCCTCGTTGACAATTCCCGCCAGATATAGCTGCGCCAGAGCATCGAGAACACCAGACCCGCATATACCTATCGGCGGCGCTTCATCAACCGTCTGGTACTGGACGCCGTCATCCACTATACGCAACCGTTCGATGGCTCCGGCTGCCGCTCTCATTCCATCCTTGATATGACCACCTTCAAAGGCTGGCCCAGAGGCACAGGAGACCGAGGTTACCTTCCCCTTGCTTATCAAAGAAACCTCAGTGTTGGTCCCGATATCCAAGGCTACGGTAAGTTCCTCGGCTTGCCAGGCTTGGGTTGCCAGCAACATGGCCACGTGGTCGGCACCGACAAAACCGGCGATATTGGGCAGCAGGTGCACATAGGCCCCTGGAGCAATTCGCAGGCCAAGGTCACGAGCTTTTATGTCTTGAGCCGAGCTGACCGCAGGGACAAAAGGAGAGTAAACAAGCTGCTTGACTGGTAAGCCGAGAAACAGGTGGTGCATAGCGGTGTTGCCGACTACTACTGCCTCGACAATTTCCTCCCTTTCGGCGTTAGCCTCATTGCACAAATCACCAGCTAGCTGGTTGAGTGCTTTCATCACCACTTCCCGTAGACGCACACCCTCCGCTGCTGACTTTACCACACCCATAATACGATTGATGATGTCCTCTCCATAACTGATCTGGGGGTTCATGATCCCTTTAGCTGCTAATGTCCGACCGTCGGTCAAATCAACCAGGTAGCCGGCCACCTTGGTTGTGCCCAAATCTATAGCTAGCCCTAGCTGGCGGCTTGACTGCGGACCGAGAGCTATTACCTCGTCTTGGCGAACTGAGGCCCGACATCGCCATTTCAAGGAGCGTAACTGGGGCGAGATGGTACGCATTACATCAATGTCGACCTTGTCGCAATGTAAATGGTGTTGCTGTTCCAGTGCTTCTAGCAAACGGTCGGCGTCAGCCTGCAGGTCGGACAAGGATGGGGTTTGTAGTTCAAGGTGGTAGCCATTAACCGGTGGCTCCGGGCTGACCGCTATTTCCAATCCCTCCACCTGGGTCCGCTGTGTTGTAGGCATCGACTCAGCGGGCACGCTTAATTTGCAGTCGCTGGAGGGATAAATCTGGCACGCCAGGCGCCAGCCTTCCTTCAGTTCTTGGGGGGAAAAGGCCTCTCGCTCGCTGGAGGTTGGCTCCGAGACGTTTCCACTCAATATTCGCACCTTGCATGAGTGGCAGGTTCCCTGGCCCCCGCATAGACTTACAATGCCCACCCCATGTTGACGCGCGCAATCCATTAGAGACTCATTGCACTGGCACTGTCCTCTTCGACCTACCGGCTCAAAGTCAATTGTGTAAACTGGCATATTCTCTCGACGTAACGCTTGTTCTGTTTCTCTACTCAAGCTTGTACTCTGTAACGGCAAGTTTTGCTGAGGCTGCAGCGGGCACATACTTCAGC
>Ga0114920_10001296_pt1 | contig 11479 bp, 5 predicted proteins | sample ChitaG_FD_88683 | JGI IMG/M metagenome (GOLD analysis project Ga0114920, IMG submission 88683) | Deep subsurface microbial communities from South Pacific Ocean to uncover new lineages of life (NeLLi) - Chile_00310 metaG | ecosystem: Environmental > Aquatic > Marine > Oceanic > Sediment ... | reverse complement strand
GTCCTTGATCCGATCGCTGACCCACAGGTATGTGCCGTCGTGGGCCAGGCAGCGGCAGGACCGATTGGGTACGTCGAAGTAGCCCAGGATCGTTCCGTCGTCCGGGAAGACCTTGTAGATTTTGCCCCTGGCCAGGATGAACAGCTTGCCGTCGGCAAAGGCCAGCCCGGTTGCGCTGGAGGCCGGTGCCCGAAAGGTGTTCTCCACAACGCCGGTGTCGAGGTTCAGGGCATAAACACCGCCGGTATGGTCGTCGGAGATGTACAGCTTCCCCTGGGCATAGGTCAGGCCGTGAGGCTTCAGCGTGGGCGCATCCCAGGTGCGGGTGACGTTCCCGTCCGCGCGGCTGATCTCGAAGATCTTAGCCTCTCGCCAATCAGCCACGAACAGATGTTTTCCGTCGGACGCCAGCCCCGAGGGGTACTTGCAGGGCCCCTCAAACGACGCTTTCACGTCCCCTGGTGCAGCCCAAACCGGTCCCGCACAAACGGCAAGAACAGCGGGCAATACGAGGCGCCATATTCCGTTAACCGTACTCTTCATGATAATGCTCCCATTACAGCGTCCCACCGGCCTTATGCCGGTGAGGCTCTCGGTATTTCACAGTCGTGGAGAAACGTTGTCTCTCCTTCGTTCCACTACCAGACGTATTACCATTCTACACCTGTCACAGCAGTATACTCGCTGAAGTGTAAACCAACCACCTGGCAAATCTACCCGGGTCCGCCGATACCAGCATGTTTGCCGGCCTATTCCAGCTTCTTGAGCATCTTCCTCGCATGTTTGTGGCCAGGATCGGCTTCCAGGGCTTTCCTGTACAACTCCTTTCCCTTTTTGATGTATATTTCAGCCATAGTGTTATACAAGGCAGGTTCTTCAGGCAACAAATCGGCGGCGGCTTCAAGGAGTGCCAGGGCTTCGTCCAGCCTCTCGTTTCCAAGAAGGTTCAGAGCATCTTTGCTGACGCTTTCCGCTAGGACCTTCGGATCGTCCCAGTGAAGCTCCAAGGCCGTTTTTAAGGCTGCCCGGGCCTTGTCTTTTTCGCCAAGACATGCACGGGCGATAGCCATCGTAACGTGTGCAGTACATGATCGTGGATAAAGACCCACCGACAACATCGCTACTTCCAAGGCAGCCTTCTTATTGCCCTTCACGCCAAGTTCTCTGGTTACCCGGGCGAACTCCGGCGTGAAGTCCGGGTAGACCTCCCTACCTTCAAAGAGCTTTTTCAATCTGCCGCCAATGTTCGTGAGATCAGTGAAGGCTGTGATCGCCAGCCTCCGAGTATAGTCGTTCCAGGTCTTTTCCCAGTCATCATTCCACTGCCGGACAAGCCTTTCTAATTCCTTCGACAATTGATGCTCGTTCCGATGCTCGACATTCTGTCTGCATATCTTCACGTAATCGCTGAAAAAGGGAATGGCCCCCATTTTATGATAGAGATCCATGCGCTCCGCTCCCATTGCCTCTTGCAGCTTCATGGCCATGTACGAACCAACCTTGACGAACGCCTCCTCAGCAACAGGGTGTCTGCCATCGGCTATTTTCTTTCGCGCCTCTTTATAATCCGATTCGAGAGCCTCACGGCTCAGACAGGAATTGAAGGTCGCGAAGGCTTTATCCAGATCAGCGAAGTCTGTCGACCGCGGCTTCTCATATCTCGTAAAATAGCACAGGCCGTAATTAAATGTCTCCCAAATACCGCTGTAGAGAGCAGCATCGACTCTATCGCCTATGTACACTGGCATGTTCCAGGCTTCATTCAGGACAAGCTGTGCCAGTCGATGAGAGTAGACGTGAAGATTCGCACCTTCCAGGTTATAGGCAAGGGCAAAGGTGAACTTCGCCTCGGGAAAGCGGACCAACAGTGTTCGTGTTTCCGGCTGCCCTCCGGTATGAAAAACATGAAATCGGCCGTTTACCGGTGATATCACCCATCCAAGGCCGTAGTCTGTGAAACGCCCCTCGTTTGTCGCCAGGGACGTATACATCATGTCAGTACTTTCAGGAGAGAGCACCTTGTGGGCGTCCAAACCCTTCGCATACTTGAGCAGATCCACCACAGTGGAACGGGTCCCACCGGCGGCGAAGCGACTGCTGATGTCAACATACTCAGAGTTCTTCAGCTTGCCATCGAGTATGCGATATCCTTGTACCCTATTGGGAATAATGCGATCCGGATCGTCCATGTACGTGTCGTGCATCCCCAGCGGCTTCCAGAGATGCTCCCGCATGTAATCCCCAAAAGGTTGCTTGGCGGCGCCCTCAATGACCGCACCAAGCAGATTATAGCCATAGCTTGAGTATTCGTATTTGGCACCAGGCTCGGCAACCAGATCGAAATCCGCAAAGATGGCCAGAGCATCGCGCGTGTCCTTGCGGGTTTTGATATGGCCCTCGACATCATAGTTCTTATAATGACTGATGCCACCAAGGTGGCCCAGAAGCTGCCGCACTGTGACAGGCCACCTCTTCCAGGGGAAGTAGGGGACGTATTGTTGCACCTCGGCATCCAAATCAACTTTGCCCTGCTCCATAAGTTGGAGAATTGCAACGGCAGTCATCGACTTTGTGTTCGAGGCAAGACGATAGGACGATCTTTCGGTTGCTGGGGTCTTGTTCTCGAGGTCAGCATATCCAAAGCCCCGGGCCCAAAGAAAATCGTCTTTTATGAATGCGACTGAAAGGCCCGGTATTCTGTCAACTTCCATCTGTTGCTGCACAAACTGCTCGAAGGCCTTTACTTCGGCAGCGTACCTGTCTGTCTGACCGGCCCCGAGGGACTGGCTAGTCAACAACAATACCACGAGCGTGCCAAGTGAGAGCCGGTAGGCGGAATATCTCATAACAGTCTCACGTTTGCAGTAAATCGATTCTCTATGTGCTGTCAATTCCGGCAGGTGTCATCCTGACACTTCAAGAATCGGTCAAAGAACCCCGCTGCAGCGCGGAAGGCTCGAATCCAAGTGTCATGGCGCAGAAACCCGTGCCCTTCATCCGGGAATACGAGTGTCTCCACATGTGCCTTGCCTTCCGCCCTCAAACGTTGCACAAGATCCGTCGTTTGAATGAAATCGACGCTTCTATCATCATCACCGTGGATGAAGAGTACCGGGGAGTTCCAGAAGGTCACGTCAGCCACCGGTGAAGAGTCGAACGCCAACCGCACGACCTCATTGTCGCGAATCCTCCAACCACCACCCTCACGACGTCGCCCGCGCAGCGACCAGTCATGAACGCCATGGAAGTCTACCCCGGCGGCAAAAAGCGCAGAACCCCGCGCCAAGCCCAGGGCTGTCAGGTAGCCACCGTATGATCCGCCCCACAGCCCGATCTTGCCCGAGTCAACCTCAGGACGCTTTCGAAGGAAACAGGCCGCCGCCAGGATATCCTGATACTCGGCCGCTCCACGTGGGCCCTGGTTCGCTGCCTTTCGAAACAAACGACCGTAACCGATGCCGCAGCGGAAATTCACCGACAACACTACGTACCCTTTGCCGGCAAGATACTGATTCATCGCGTATGCATTGTGATAGTAACCCCTCATGTGCCAGCCGAGCAACATCTGCCGAATGGGACCTCCATGCATGAAAATCACTGCCGGCATACTCTCGCCGGGTTTGATCTCGTTGGGAAGAAAGAGCTGTCCGTGGATCTTCAAGCCGTCAGCAGCGTCGAATACCACTTGCACCGGCTCAACCAGCGAATCCGTCGGGAACTCATCGGGAATCGCACCAGGAGCAATCAGCCGACGCCCACCTCCTGTCACGTTCATCACTGCCGGCGCTGCCGGCTGAAAGGTCGTCGAGCACACGAAGTAGATATCCTGCCCATTCGCGGACGCGACAGGACTCCATTCGGTCCCCTTCCCTTTCGTCATGCACACAGGCTCACCACCGGTGGCCGCTACCGACCACAGATGCCTTCGATCAATGTCACCATTATTTGAGCTGAATATGACACGTGTTTTATCGTGCGAAAGGCAGCAGTCCTCTACCTCGAACTCTCCCGGCGTCAGACATGTCTCTTTACCATCCTTGATTTCCAGCACATAAAGATGCATCCATCCGTCGTGCTCCGAGTAGAAGACCAGGCGTTCGTTAGCCGCCCACATTAATGGGTGGTGCGGATAAGACTGCGCAAAGCCGCCGCTTGAATCAGGGCAAGACCATACTGCCTTTCCTTCTCCTGTCTCAGCCTCTGCCACCAGGATGGTGAAAGGAAGATCTCGCTCCCATCTGCGGAGTTCATCCCCCTTCGCACCAGGAAAACGAATAAAGGCAATCCTCTTTCCATCAGGAGACCAGACCGGACTCGCATCACGGTCTACACTCGGTACCATCCAAGTGATAGTGTCCCTCTCTAAGTCATAGACACCAATAAAACTATGGTCCTTGCGATTACTTACAAATGCAAGTCTTCTCCCATCCGGCGACCAGACCACAGCACCGATTTCACCGCGCGGCTCGAGTAGGGGAGCGCCTTTCTCGCTGCCGTCGATCGGAGCTTTGAGGATCTTATTGTCCAGAACGAACACAACCATCTTCCCTTTGGGACAGACTTTGGGATTCGAGCCCTCGCCGAGAGACCAGGGTTTCCCACCGGAGGTACGAACAGCCCAGACTGTCTGTTTGGATTTTCGCGGATTGCTCGTCGGATTAGGGTGCTCGCCCAGCTTGTTCTTCGAGCCACCGCGTACAAATACAATGATATCTCCATCAGGATCGAATCCGAGGCCGCTCAGAGTATGTCCATCGTCGGCATTATAACTGGTGATCTTCCGGGCATGGTAGGCCGGTCCCTCAGCGACCCAGACATTGCGACGCCCCTGGTCATTGAATATCCATGCCACCTTGTCGCCCGATGGGGATGAAACCAGATTAGAGGGAAATGGAGCGCTCAAAATCTGCTCCAGCGTGTACGGACCAGCCTTGGCTAAGTCAGGCACAAAGATGCAAACGAGAAGAAGACTCAACCGGAGGAAAACACCGTTCGATCTTTGGTGATTGTGTGTCATCTGCTAGGCATCCAAAAGGTAAGGGTGCGTCTCACCCACTGAGCCGTTGGTTCGCCAGAAGCGCCGGGGCCTTGTAGCACGGGCTTCGTCGGGGCAATGAGAGTTTCGCAGAGCGCTCCGACCGCGCCGGGCAAGCCGGCGAATGCAATAGGCGCCGGAAAGCATGCGAGTGCAGTCGATCGTCTTGATCGGGGTTCTCGTGTACATGGTGTCACACGGACGCTCATACCGTACGGCTGGTAATCGCCACAACCGGAGCTTTTGCGTTCAACTGCGTCTGTCGGAACGGCAGTATGTTCGCCCCGTCGACCATCTGCGTCAAGGGTGGCGTTGAGGTACCGGCACGTACCCGAGTCCCGGTTGAACAGGTTAGCGCCAGCCCACCGGATGAGACGAGCGACCAATCGAGCCCGAGAATGGCATTTTGCCATAAAAATCCGCTTGGTTTGATAGCCCCACGAATCACGGGCCAATGACATCAAGGGCGCAAATCAGCGACGCCCCGATGGTTGGCTGCCGGGTACGACGCACAGCCCCCAACAGAGCCCTCCTCCGAAACTGCGCCCGGCAGGATTCGCACCTGCGACCCTCGGTTTAGGAATCCGGCCAGCCGGGTCTTTTATGTCTATTTCCATGCAAATCCTACAACGAGACACGGTCTGACCTGCCGCAGGCGGGACAGGCCGTGGAAGCGTCAAGTCACGGCCTCGCTGCGCGAGACCGTGCCGCACCGTATGGGACATGCCACATTTTTCGGGATGCACCCAGAGAGTCCTTCGACATGACAGGGATGTGGCGGGTATCCAGGTCGTAATGGCGGAGGCTACCGAGGATGTGCTGCAGGACCGATCCGACGTTCGCAAGCGTGCCGTTGGCTTCATTGTAGGTCTTTTCGATGGTTCCGCCTGTAGTGAGGATCGCGATTCGCGTGGGTGAGTCGTCACGAGACCTGTGGGGTAGTATTACGGCTTGTTCGTCTTGAGATAGAGCCGGTGGTCACAGAAGGCGTCGTGTAATACGCCCAAACGAGCATCTCTCTCAAAGTTAATGGCCTCTTTACGTGTCATCCTGAAGCCACTCGCTCTGCATGTGGTCGATGATCGCCGCAACTTGGGCAGCCGATTCCAGCTCCGCGACGAACGCTTACCGCCTCTACACGAACTCTTCGCAGTGCCAGACGCCGTCAGGTGGTTTTGGAAACGTGCACGTCTCGCGATTCTCGCAGGTGCGACACAAGCCTTTGTACGGGGACGGCTTATCTCGTACTTCGATCCTTGGTTCGTGCCGTACTCCGGTTGTTTGTGTTTGGGCCGCCCCTAGTAGCGGACTAATGGGGCCTGCGGCTGCAATAATGTTGTCACAAAGCCCTTCGAACTCCTCGCAGAATAACACCGGTCGGTCCTTGGGATGCGGGTAGGTGCATGTGGTCCGATGTTCGCAGGTTGCGCAAAGGCCGCGATAAGGGTCGCGCGGCGCGGACTTGGACGGGTTTAACTCCTGCATGGTATACCTCCTGGTTTAATCTTCTGATTGCTGATCGCCGCCGGCGCTGTATTCGCCGACGAAAGGCAGAAGAGGCAATCCTTCTGCCAGTTGCAGTTGTCACTGACGACTGGCTTGTGCTGAAGGGAATGTGTTTGTAAGTCCATGTTTTGCAATGGGTTGCGCGCGGTGTTCGCGTCCCTGACGGCTTGTGACCGAAATGGAACACAGTCTTGGCGTCGGAACCGGCGTGGGGAAAACCGAAACGGTGGGGGAAAACCTCCCAGCAGGTGGTCATTCGAGCGGATGGCAGAAGGACGCGCAGCTTCCGTCCCTTGCAGTAGCGTGAAATGTTGTGGCTCAACGTACATCATGTGGATCCGGTTCTACCTTTAAGAATGCCATTGTCTCCCGGGCGGCTTGGTCTAGGAGACCGCCTGAGTAAACGTCTTGTTCTCGGCCAAAGGCGTTTCGACGGAGTCTCCCAGGGGCTGACTCCGTTCAAAACACCCCCTGCAAGGAAATCGAAGCACCCTTCTTAGAGCACTAATCTCGTCACTCAGGCGGTCTCCTAGAAGCCCCATTTGATATAGCCTTTGCTGTGCTCCCCAGTAGACACCTGCCCTGCAAAAGGACGTGGTGTCTCCGTTTTGCCCTAACCGCTGAGAATCTCCTCAACCTGGCTCTTGTCCACCTCGGTGATGAATGGAATGCCGCTGATGTCTGCGGCCTCATGAGTCAGGCAGGCCAGATCGTCACGCGAAATATGTTCCAGCGAGAACTTCCTGCTGCCGCACATGAGCTGGCGAAGGCCCTGACCCAACCGCTCGTAATAGGTGTAAAGCCCAAGCGCCCCGGTGGGTATCTTCTCGAACTCTTCGTCACCCAGCTCCTTTCGCAGGGAGCTTGCAGTGACGAAGATCTCGTCTTTTGTGTTTCCGAAGCGTTCGATGTAGACAGGGATCTGGCCCTCGTTGATCGTCCGCCCGATGGTTTTGCCCACCATGGCCGCCGCGATTGGCGAGCGGGCCATGCCAATGAGCTTCACGAAAGGCGCCCCTAGAGCCAGACCCTTGAGAATCTGGTCCTCGAAAGTGAAACCGCCGGCGAGCGCCAATGCGGGCACCTTCATTTTTTTATCAGCCAGACGCTTGGCATACTGATACAGCAGCGAATGCAGCTCGACGGGAGGCACGCCCCACTCGTTCATCATCCGCCAGGGACTCATACCTGTTCCGCCGCCCGCTCCATCCACGGTGAGCAGGTTCAGCTTGTATTTGGTGTCGAACAGGACGGCGCGGCCCAGGTTGGCCGGTCTGTAGGCTCCGGTTTTGTGGAAGATATACTTGGCTCCGACCTTGCGCAGCTCTTCCACTCGTTTGGCGAAGGATTCCTCGCTGACCATCCCGATCCGCGAGTGACGCTCGAATTCCTTGAACGCCCCGCGCTCGAATGCCTTGATCACGTGCGAATCGGTTGGATTGGGTAGAACGACGTAACCTCGTTCATAGAGCATCTGAGCTTTCTTCAGGTTGGTGATTTTGACTTCACCGCCGATATCCTTGGCCCCCTGCCCCCACTTGATCTCGATGCACTCAACCCCGAGCTTTTCGATGGCGTACTCTTGCGTACCCAAACGAGTGTCCTCGACGTTGGCCTGGCAGACGATGGCGCCGTAGCCGTCACGCTGGTGATCCTTGTAGAGTTTGACCCGGCGTTTCAGGTCCACCGTATCGACGACGCGTCCGTCTTTGACCGTCGCCTCGGGGTCCATGCCCACCACGTTTTCGCCGATGGTCAGGCCGGTACCAGCCAGGGCGGACCCGATGGCCAACCCCTCCCAGTTGTTCTTTGCAATGTTGGTCGAGCCGATACCCGGGATGATCCATGGATAGCGGAACTTGATGCCATTATCGTGGCCGAAGACGACCTCGAGATTGACCGCAGGGAATATGGCCTTGTCACTGTCGGCTTCGATGCCATGGGCGCCCACGGCGGTGCCCATGATGTTGAAGTGCGAGTAGTCGACCGGATAGGTCTTCTCGGCCGCGGTGGTGATCACCCCGAAAGGTTGCGGGTAGATGACCTCGTGGCCCCGATAGGCGGACTTGCCGATCTCGCACATGCCGATGCACCCATCGACACAGGTGACGCACATGCCTGATGCAGGTGTGATGGAGCCTTCGGTTCGATTCTTGGTAAGCGTAGCAGCCGAAGCATTTATCCTCGAGAGTGACAGTGACATCTAGTCTACTCCTCCGTTTGTCATTACTTTTCTATTTCACACGCAACACAAGGGGTCATGTAACACATCATGTCGTCGAACTGTTCCTTTTCGACGCACGGCGGGCTCAGGTTGGCGCAACCGCCGCAAATGGCTTTCTCCGGTTCGGTATAGGTGCACCGAAGTTGGCAGGCGGGGCATACATACATGCATCCCCCACACAGCCGGCATTCCTCGGACTTGATGTCAAACGGTGTGCCGATGCTGCGGGTCTGGCCCCGCCCGCGGAAGCCGATGGCCTTGGCCATCATCTGCTCTTCGCACATCCGCACGCAAAGCCCGCAGAGAATGCAGTCTTCGTACTCCTGCCGGAACCGCTGCCGGTGCACATTGTGGGCCGAGGCAAGGTCCTGGATCGTCTTGGACTGCGGGCAGGATGCCAGCAGGAGTTCCAGCACCATCTTGCGGGCCCGAACGACGCGCGAGGAGGCCGTTCGCACTTTGAGCCCGTCCTGAGCAGGATAGGTGCACGAACTGACCAGCTTTGCCTTCGGACCCACCCCGATCTCGACGACGCACAGCCGGCAGGCACCGTACGGCGACAGGCCATCCATATGACATAGCGTCGGGATGGGAAAGCCGAGGAAGCGCGCGGCTTCAAGGAGCGTCGTGCCCTCCTCAACCGCGACTTCCAGGCCGTTGATCTGTAAGGTTATCATGCTGCCCCTCCCACCGTGGCCGGGCGCGCGGTTTCGCCTTCCTTGGGCTGAGTGAACTCCAGGTCACACCTCAAGCATCGTCTGGCCTCCCTCGTTGCATCTTCAACGGAAAGCGACAACTCCACTTCACTAACGCTCTGTTTGCGCGACTCGGCGGGGATCACGGGTACCGAGACCCTGTCGGCCTTTGCAAGTTCCTCCTCGCTGAGCAAAACCGGCTCAACGTAGATGTCCGGCAATCGGGCCATGGCTGGCTGCTCCAGCTCCTCGCCCCGCAGCCAACGGTCAATCATCAAAGCAGCCTTCTTGCCAGCGGCGATCGCGTCAACTACGGTGTTAGCACCGGTGACCAAGTCTCCTCCCGCAAAGACGCCCGGTCGGTTCGTCATCAGCGTTACCGGATCCGCTCGTAACGTGCCGTTTACTCTCATTTCCAGGGGTTGCGACGACGCATCCACAACGCTGGAGGTATCCGGGTCCTCGCTGATGGCCACGATTACCGTCTCGAAAGGCAGGTCGGTTTCGGTCCCGGGGATGGGTATTGGTCTGCGCCGTCCGTCGGCACCGCGATCCCCCAAACGGTTGCGAATGACCGTTACTCCGCTTACAGCCCCACCGTCTGTGCGTATGCCCACCGGGCTGACCAAGATCTGCAATTCGATTCCTTCCACCAGCGCCGCCTCGATTTCTTCCTCAAAGGCGGGCATCTCATCCCGGGTACGGCGGTAAAGGACAGCGACGCTTTTCACATCATCCTGCCTCACCGCTACCCGGGCGGCGTCGATGGCAGAGTTGCCGCCGCCGATCACCGCTACGCGGCCATGCGCCAACTGTTTGTCTTGCAGGTTGAACGCCTTCAGAAAGCGCATCGAGGGAATTACCCCATCGCAGTCCTCCCCTTCCAGACCGAGCCGGCGGCTCTTGTGCGCGCCGGTGCCCAAAAAGACCGCTTTGAAGCCGTCATCGAAGAGACTGTCCACAGTGAAGTCTCGGCCGAGCGCCGTGTTACACCGGAGAGAGACGCCATCGGCGAGAATTGCCTCAATCTCTTTGCCCAACATCTCCCGTGGCAAACGGAACGAAGGGATCCCGCTGACCAGCATCCCGCCGGGGCGGTCCTCCGCTTCGAAGACCGTCGGCTTATACCCGGTAAGCGAGAGGTAATGAGCGGCGGCAAGCCCGGCCGGCCCCGACCCAATGATGGCGACCTTCGCGCCATTGCCGTTTGTGCTCGATGCCGTTTTCGGCTCGTAAACCGCCGGCTCGACGCGATCGGTGACAAACCGTTTCAGGGCACGGATGGCGATGGCCTGCTTGCCTCCCGTAGCGCTGCGACACTGGCTCTCGCAGGGATGGGAGCAAACGCGGGCACAAACCGAGGGGAATGGATTGGCTTCTCGGATTACCTGATACGCGTCTTCATATCTGCCGCGTGCTATGTGGGCAACGTAACGCCACGCCTCGGTATCCAGGGGGCAGGCAGCCTCGCAGGGAGCCCCGACTAACTCCTTGCAAACGAAGGCCCTGCACTTCTTGCGCCGGATGTGCTCCTCGTACTCGTCACGGAAATAATGGAGCGTACTCAAAACGGGATTCGACGCCGTTTGCCCCAGACCACACATGGTCGTGTCTTTCACAACCTGCGCCAACTCCTCAAGAAGCTCCAAATGTTCGGGCGTTCCTTTACCTTTGGAGACGTCCTCCAGGATCTCGTGCATCCGCTGGGTGCCTTTGCGGCAGGTGAAGCACTTTCCACACGATTCATCCTTCAGGAAGTTCATGAAGTACTTGGCCACATCGACCATGCAGGTCTTCTCGTCCATGACGATCATGCCGCCGGAACCCATGATCGATCCGGCATCGGCCAAACTGTCATAATCGATGGGTAGATCGAACCTCTCGGCTGGTATGCAGCCGCCGGATGGACCCCCTGTTTGTACCGCCTTGATTTTCGCCTTGCCGACCGGGCCCCCGCCGATCTTGGTGACGATATCATTGATGGTGATGCCCATGGGAACCTCGACCAGACCGGTGTTC
>Ga0114920_10001294_pt1 | contig 11486 bp, 9 predicted proteins | sample ChitaG_FD_88683 | JGI IMG/M metagenome (GOLD analysis project Ga0114920, IMG submission 88683) | Deep subsurface microbial communities from South Pacific Ocean to uncover new lineages of life (NeLLi) - Chile_00310 metaG | ecosystem: Environmental > Aquatic > Marine > Oceanic > Sediment ... | reverse complement strand
TCTGCCCCAAGGGCGCCGGCGCCGTCCTAACATTTGGGTTGAAGGGTGGCTATGAAGCAGGCATCAAGCTCGTGTCATCTGTGATTCTGTTTAGTCATCTCGCCAACATCGGCGACGTGAGAAGCCTCATTATCCATCCAGCCTCCACGACCCATCGACAATTGACAGATGATCAGCGCGCTGCCGCTGGCGCCGGGCCTGATGTCGTGCGCCTTTCAGTTGGCATCGAGGACAAAGATGACATCATTGCCGACCTGGAGCAGGCTCTAGCGAACGTCGAGTGATATTCGATCCTTATTGGCGGACTGGCCTGGTTGCGCGAATCGGCTTTTAAACACGGAGTACTACTCTTCTACGGCGCAACCACAAGGCAGGGACCCTTGGATCTCGCCCGGCTCAACGAAGATTTGACGGTCTTCGCCCAGCAACTTGCGACATGGGTGGGGGGTGCTCTTCCCAATTTCCTCGCCGCGCTGGCGATATTGGGTGCCGGCTGGTGGCTTTCAGGCGTAGCAGCACGCGCGACTAGCCACATGGTTGATGCGCGCCCGTACGTCGATCCCACACTTAAGGGTGTTCTTACGCAGATTGTACGATGGGGCCTTCTTGCGATCACGGTTGTGGCCGCCTTGAGCCAACTCGGATTCGCGACAACGAGCCTTTTAGCGGCACTCGGTGCCGTCGGTCTTGCCATAGGGCTGGCCCTGCAAGGTACGCTGGCCAACATTGCTGCCGGCATTATGCTGCTGTGGCTGCGCCCTTTTAGAGTCGGAGATTACGTTTCTGCTGGCGAGGTGGCTGGCACGGTGAAGGAGGTCGGGCTTTTTGCATCGACGGTCGTGACGTTTGAAGGTGTCTTTTTGTTTGTTCCCAATTCCAACCTGTGGAACACGAAGATAACTAATTTCACGCGGTCTACCCCGCGTATGGTGCGAGAAACGTTCGGCATTGCCTATGAAGACGACATAGCTGAAGCGCGACAAGTTCTTTTGAAGATGGCGACGGAGGACGAGCGCACACATGCAGACCCGCCCCCCGCTATTTACGTTAGTTCGCTGGGCGACAATTCAGTCGCGCTCGAGTTGCGCGTCTGGACGGAAGGTTCGGACTGGGTTGCATTGCGCTTCGAGGTAATCGAGCGTGGCAAGGCAGCTCTCGAGGCTGCGGGCATCTCAATACCGTTTCCGCAGCGCGACATTTACATTAAGAGCATGCCTAGCGACGTACTACGAGAGCTGGCCGCTCCAAAAAAGGGCAAGTCAGCAGCGTGATGCGGCCTCAGGGCTTCGACTTTACGTAGGAACCGGGTGCATCCTCGATCGTGCCGAGCTTCTTTCCGGGCTCGCGTGGCGTAGTCCAGTCTCCCGAATGACCGGCGAGCCACTGTGACCAGTAGGGCCACCAGGAACCCGGATGCTCGGTAGCAGACTCCGTCCACTCCTCAAAAGTTTTGGCCTGCTTGTTATTGGTCCAGTACTGATACTTCACCTTGTTAGGTGGATTGACAACACCGGCGATGTGACCTGAGCCCGATAGAACGAACTCAACGGGTCCGCCAAGCAGCGCGGCGCCCGTGAAGACTGACTTCGCAGGAGCGATGTGGTCTTCTTTGGTTGAAAGCTCGAACACCGGTAGCTTGACCTTATTCATGTCGAGCCGCGTACCAGACATCGTCATCTCGCCCTTAGCAAGACGGTTCTCGCAGTAGAATTCTCGTAGGTAGAAATTGTGATTAGCGGCTCCCATGCGCGTGGAGTCTTGATTCCAGTAGAGCAGGTCGAAGGGGAAAGGCTTCTTGCCCAAAAGGTAGTTGTTTACGATGTAGGGCCATATGAGGTCGCGTGGGCGCAGCATGTTGAACACTGTCGCCATGCGTGAGCCGTCAAGGTAGCCGCGCTCTGACATCAGCTCGTTTAGCGTTTCAAGCTGCTCAGCATCAGTAAATAGCAACAAATCGCCAGCGTGGGTAAAGTCGATCTGCGCCGCGAGAAACGTCGCCGAGTTGAACGGCTCTTCTCCGCGCGAAGCGAGATGCGCCAGAGTTGTAGCAAGCAGCGTACCGCCTACGCAGTAGCCAACGACATTGCATCTCTGTTCGCCCGTTTCGCGTTTTATTGCGTCGGCGGCGCACAGAATGCCTTCCTTCATGTAGTCCTCGAAGGTCTTGTGCGCGAGCTTCTCGTCGGGATTGACCCAGGAGATTATGAAGACGGTAAAGCCTTCATCAACCATGTACTTGATCAGGCTCTTGGGCGGAGTGAGATCGAGAATGTAGTACTTGTTGATCCAAGGGGGAACGATGAGGAGGGGCGTCGCGCGGACCTTGTCGGTCGAGGGCGCGTATTGGATAAGCTGTAGGACTTCATTTTGATAAATAACCTTGCCGGGTGTCGCGGCGAGGTTTCGGCCCACCTCGAAGGCCGTGGTGTCTGTTTGGGTGATCTTAAAAAGATCGCCGGAGCGCTTCAAATCCTCGGCGAGAAAAGCCATGCCCTTAACGAGATTCTCGGCGTTACTGGCTAGTGTCTCGCGTAAGACTTCTGGGTTCGTGAAAGGGTTGTTCGAAGGTGAGAGCGCGCTGGAGACCTGCCGGAGATGGAACTCAGCCTTCTGTCGCGTTCGCTGATCCAGTCCCTCGGTCTTATCGAGCATCTCCTCGGCCCACTGCGAAGTTAGGAGGTAGGATTGCTTCCAAAAGTCGAAGTAGGGGTTCTGCGACCACTCCGGATCCTTGAAGCGATTATCACTCGGTTCGGGCTCGATGACCGGTGCAACATCTTGACCGAGAAAGCGTTGTAACGTGTTGCTCCAAAGCTCTGCATGAGATCGCATGAGCGTGCCTTGGGCCTCTGCAAACTTAGTGGGATCAGTCCACCAGATGCGCATTAAGTCCGAAAGGGCTGTGGTTGCCTCGGTCATCTCGGTGGCGGCTGAATAGGGACTCATCTTGGAGTCGGGGCGCTCCAAAAACTCGTTCAAGACGTTCCCACCTTGCTCGAGAAGTCGCAGCAAGTTTCGGGCGAATTCTTCCCCGTTTACGATTTTGTACTCGGGGCTCTCAGGAGCCGGCTCTTTGTGCTGTTTTTGCATGACTTGGGTCCGATCGAGCCGCTGCTGGCCCCTACGTACTTCTCGCGAAGTTCTGCGACAGTTGGAGATTAATGTCATCCCATGATGTGGACAATGATGAAGGCCTTAAATAGGCCCCGGTTCCCATCGAATCAGTTATTTATGCATGTTAGGCAAGATGGAAGGGGTCAAAAAGTATGCTTTTGTGGGAGGTTAGCTGCTACCGACTGCCAGTAACCGTAAAGGTATTGCTGGGTGCTGCCGTGTCTGCTGCCATTATTATTTCCGGTGGCTGCGGGACGACAGTGGAGACCCCGCTCCCCAGCCTTGGGCCTATTGGTTCCAGTTCACTGCCGAAAGACCAGCAGAAAATGGCGATCCAAGAGCTCAACAAAAAGAAGGCAACATACGAGCAGGACGCGATTAGGCATATCGAGCAAAGCCGATAGAAAATGGCCCCAGCGGGCTTGCCAGGCGCTGGACGCGGGCGACGCGGCAGGCTTAAACACTGAAGCAGCGACGTGATCGTGCAAAGGTAAAATTCCCCGCCCCTCCTTTGCGGTATAAGGGGCGCCTGGACTTGGTCCGCAAGGCCGTCGACACGATCCCCGAAGAGGTGCCTTTGGAAACCGATTTCCACCGCATCAGGCGGTTGCCGCCTTACGTCTTTGCCGAGGTCAATCGGCTGAAGGCGTCTGCGCGCGCGCGCGGTGCCGATATCATTGATCTCGGCATGGGCAATCCCGACCAGCCGACACCACAGCATATCGTCGATAAGTTGGTCGAAACGATTAACAAGCCGCGCACCCACCGCTATTCGGCTTCGAAGGGCATCCCCGGATTGCGTAGGGCGCAAGCAGCGTATTACGAGCGCCGTTTCGGCGTGAAGCTCGACCCGGAAACCCAGATTGTCGCAACCCTCGGATCTAAGGAAGGGTTTGCCAACGTGGCGCAGGCCATCACCGGGCCCGGCGACGTTGTTCTCGTGCCAAACCCGACCTATCCGATTCATGAGTTCGGCTTCCTAATTTCCGGCGCCGCGATCCGCCATCTACCAGCTGGAACCGGAGAGGAATTCCTGCGTCTCGTCGAACGTTCTTGCAAACACACGGTGCCAAAGCCAGTGGCACTTGTGTTGTCTTATCCATCAAACCCAACGGCGATGACGGCAGAACTTGATTTCTACAAGGACGCCGTCGCACTGGCCAAGCGGCTCGATCTCGTTCTTCTGTCCGACTTAGCCTACGCAGAGATCTATTTCGATGGGTCACCGCCGCCTTCGCTCCTACAGGTGCCTGGCGCGATTGACATTGCCGTGGAATTCACCTCGCTGTCCAAGAGCTACAATATGCCTGGCTGGCGCATGGGTTTTGCGGTCGGCAACGAACGCCTCATTGCGGCGCTCGCGCGTATCAAATCCTATCTCGACTATGGTGCCTTCACGCCGGTGCAGGTGGCCGCCGCGGCCGCGCTGAATGGGCCGCAGGACTGTGTTGAGGAAATCCGCACGACCTATCACCGTCGGCGAGACTGCTTGGTGGAGTGTTTTGGCCGGGCTGGCTGGACCATACCGCCGCCGCCGGCGACGATGTTTGCCTGGGCGCCGCTGCCAGAGCCCTTCAAGCACATTGGTTCGATTGAATTTGCCAAGCTTCTGATCGAAAAAGCAGACATTGCCGTTTCTCCCGGCCTGGGCTTTGGTGAGTACGGGGAAGGTTACGTACGCATTGCCCTGGTGGAAAACGAGCACCGCATTCGCCAGGCGGCCCGGAACCTCAAAAAGTTCCTCGCTCAGGCCCCGGAAACGATGCATAACGTGATCCCCATTACGCAGAAAGCAAGCCGGTAGTCCATCACGTTTCCATGTCAAAGCCACTCAAACTTGGCATCGCCGGCCTTGGCACTGTTGGCGCAGGCCTCCTCCACTTGCTCGCGCATCAAAAATGGCACCTAAACGGTAGGGCCGGGCGGCAGATTCTCGTCGCGGGCGTTTCGGCACGGACGAAGACAAAAGACCGCGGCGTGGACCTGAGCAACGTCATGTGGTTTGACGACCCCGTGAAGCTTGCGGCCGCCCCGGACATGGAGGTCTTTGTTGAGCTGATTGGTGGGGCTGACGGTGTCGCCAAGTCAGCGGTCGAGGCGGCCCTGCGATCCGGGAAGCACGTCGTCACGGCCAACAAGGCGCTGCTAGCTGAGCACGGTGTAGCGCTTGCTAAGCTTGCAGAGGAGCAGGGTGTCGCCTTGAATTTTGAGGCGGCCGTCGCCGGCGGCATCCCCATCGTCAAGACGTTGCGTGAGTCGCTGATCGCCAACGAGGTGCGCCGCGTCTACGGCATACTCAACGGCACTTGCAACTACATCCTCACGACAATGACGGAAGAGGCCCGCTCGTTCGACGATGTGTTGGAGGAAGCACAAGCGCGCGGTTATGCAGAGGCTGATCCAAGTTTCGATGTGGGTGGCTTCGACACTGCGCACAAACTTGCGATCTTGGCGAGTCTGGCATTCGGCACGCGGGTGGCCTTCAGTCAGATCGACGTAGAAGGCATTGAGACGATTACCCAGGCTGACATCGAAGCAGCAGCCGATATGGGCTATCGCATCAAGCTCTTGGGCGTTGCAATGCAAACGATGAGCGGCATCGAGGCTCGCGTGAATCCAGCAATGGTACCGAAGCACTCCGCTATCGCGGAAGTATCGGGCGTCACTAACGGGGTTGCCATTGATGCCGACTATTGCGGCAGCCTGCTACTGGTTGGCCCGGGGGCGGGCGCGAACCCGACCGCATCGGCGGTTGCGAGTGATATTGTCGACATCGCGCGTGAAAATATCATGGCGCCTTTCCTCACGCCAAGCCGCGATCTCAAAGAGTATAAAAAGGCGAAGCTCGGTGCGCACCAGGGTGCGTATTATGTGCGCCTCTCCGTCTATGATCGTCCGGGCGGCATGGCGACCATCGCCAAACGTATGGGTGACCGTGAGATCTCGATCGAGAGTATGGTGCAGCGGCGTCCGCGTTCAGCGGTGCCGGGCATCACCGCACGCCGGGAGCCTGGAGCACCGGCACCCGTCGTGCTGATAACGCATGAGACGACGGAAGGGGCGATCCGGGCCGCTGTCGATGCAATTGAGAGGGATCAAACGGTGTCAGTGCGGCCACAAGTGATCCGCATCGAAAAATTACATGAGAACGTCGCAGCCGCCGGCACGGGGGGATAGGTTATGTCCAGAGAAATCAGCACTAACCTCGACCGTGTTCTTGTTTTGGAAGTCACGCGTGTCACGGAAGCGGCGGCTATCGCCGCAGCGGGCTTGCGCGGGCGGGGTCAAAAGAACGCTGCCGATAAAGCCGCGGTCGACGCGATGCGCAGCGAGCTGTCAAAGCTTGCAATCAACGGCACCGTCGTTATTGGCGAGGGCGAAATGGACGAGGCCCCGATGCTCTACATTGGGGAGACGGTTGGATCGGGCGACGGACCTGAGGTCGATATTGCTGTCGACCCTCTGGAAGGCACGACGATATGCGCCACTGATATGCCCAATGCGCTGGCCGTGCTTGCCATCTCCGAGAAAGGTGGGTTTTTGCATGCGCCTGACATCTACATGGACAAGATCGCCATCGGCCCGGGGTACGCACTGGGGGTTGTCGATCTCGACGCGCCGCCAGCCGACAACATCAACGCGCTTGCCAAGGCTAAGGGTGTTTCGGTGAGCGAGATTAGCGCGTGTATCCTCGACAGGCCGCGCCACGAAGAGTTGATCGCGGCGGTGCGCGAAGCCGGCGCCTCGGTAAGGCTTATTCCTGACGGTGACATTGCAGGAGTGATCTGGACCACCGATCCGGAGGAGACCGGTATCGACATCTATTTGGGGTCCGGTGGGGCGCCCGAAGGTGTGTTGGCGGCTGCCGCTTTACGTTGTATCGGAGGACAGATGCAGGGGAGGTTGTTGCCGGCCAATGATGCAGAAAGTGCACGTGTTGAGAGCATGGGCATATCGGATGCTAACCGGAAGTACGTGCTGGACGAGATGGCGTCCGCGGACGTGATTGTTTCAGCAACTGGCGTGACCGATGGTTCGCTGCTCGACGGTGTGCGTTTTCGCGGTGATTTCGCAGAAACGGAGTCGGTCGTCATGCGCGCCCACACCGGAACAGTGCGTCGAGTAAAAACCACCTTTCGCGCGATTGGCTCGCGCTATATCGGCTGAGTCTCTAGGTCTGGGGAGTAGAGGTCCTGACATATTGCGCTTCGCAGCGCTGTCTTACGGATAACTCCACAATTTCAGTCTTGGCTTAAGGAGGCGGCGTGGGCGCGGTTCGCAGAAAAATACCGATCGAAATGCCTGACGCAGGTGCGCCCTTCCTTGGAGTAGGCGTTTCGGCGAAGGGATTTGCGTGGCTTGAGCGGTTGACGCCTGACGCTGAACCGTGCGCGACGGCCATCAGCCAGCGTCACGGGCTGCCTGAGCTTTTAGGGCGGGTGCTGGCGGCGCGCGGGGTGACGCTCGAGGAGGTCGAGACCGTCCTCAATCCAACGCTCAAAGTGCTGATGCCCAACCCCAGCACGCTTCGGGATATGGACACTGCAGCCAAGCGGCTGGCGGATGCCGTACAGAATCGAGAGGGTGTCGCGCTGTTTGGCGATTACGACGTCGATGGCGCGGCCTCATCGGCGTTGCTTGGTCGTTTTTTTGCCCACCACGGGCACAATGCGCGCATCTATATACCCGACCGTCTGTTTGAAGGATATGGGCCCAACGCAGCTGCAATCGAGAACCTAGTGCAAGAGGGTGCGTGTCTCATCGTTACTGTTGACTGCGGAACTACGAGCACAGAGCCGATATCCCGCGCGGTCGAGCTCGGCGCAGACGTTATCGTCATTGACCATCATCAGGCGGACGAGGACCTGCCCGCCGCATGCGCCGTGGTCAATCCTAATCGCCAAGATGACCTGTCCCAGTTGGGTAACTTGTGCGCGGCGGGTGTGGTATTTTTAGTACTTGTTGCCACCGCGCGGGAGCTGCGTCAGCGTGGCCACTATGCCCAAGGCACTGCCGAGCCAGACTTGATTTCTGAGCTGGATCTTGTGGCGCTTGCGACCGTTGCCGACGTGGTCCCGCTCACAGGTCTCAACCGGGCCTACGTGACGCAAGGACTGCAAGTAATGCGCTGGCGAGGCAACACAGGCCTCACGGCGCTCGCTGATGCGGCGGGATTGAACGAAGTGCCCACGCCTTATCACTTGGGGTTCGTTTTGGGGCCACGTATCAATGCAGGCGGCCGCATCGGCGATGCGGCGCTTGGTTCGCGACTGCTTACCAGCGAGGACGCGGTCGATGCCGGGCGCATTGCACTTCTGCTCGACAAATTGAACAAGGAACGGCGCGCACTTGAGGCGCAGATGCTTGAGGAGGCGCTGGCAGAAGCCGATAGCCTAATCGATGCGCGGCCGGATGCGCCGCTCCTTATCGTCGGCTCGTCTGATTGGCACAAAGGTATCGTTGGATTGGTTGCGAGCCGCTTGACCGAAAGGTTTCGCCGCCCCTCCTGCGTCATCGCTTGGGACAGAGAGAGAGGCGAGGGAACGGGCTCACTTCGTTCGGTGCCTGGTGCTGACATTGGAGCGGCGGTACGTGCTGCCGTTGCGGCTGGACACCTTGTCAAAGGTGGCGGCCACGCGATGGCCGCGGGGTTGACGGTGGTGCGCGATAATATTGCAGTAGTGGGAGAGTTTCTATCTGCGCAGTTGGCCGAAAAAGTGTGTGACGTGCGGGAGCGCGCCGGACTGGACATCGATGGCGCTTTAACTTTTTCAGGTATCACGGACGCATTCTTTGAACTCATCGAGAGCGTGGGGCCGTTCGGACAAGGCAATCCGTCGCCGCGCTTCGCCTTTCCAGCAACGCGCATCAAGTTTGCCAAAGTTGTCGGCGAGGCGCATATACGCTGCGCCCTGGAATCGGCGGACGGCGGGCGCCTTGATGGCATCGCATTTCGCGCTGCAGGGCAGCCACTGGGTGATTTGTTGTTGGGCACGAACGGTTTGCCGATCCACATCGCCGGGCATTTGAAGCGCTCTACTTGGGGCGGCCGAGACAAAATTGAACTCATCATTGAGGATGCTGCCGACCCCCGCCGACAGCCTTGACAGTGCGGCGTGGAGGCTTGCTTGCAAGCCCCCGGAAAGCCCCCTATACCCTCGCCCTGCGGTCCCTTCGTCTATCGGTTAGGACGCCAGATTTTCAATCTGGAAAGACGAGTTCGATTCTCGTAGGGACCGCCATGTGACTTCAACGGGTTAGTCATTGTCGCTGCCCCCATTCCGACTCTTCGTCTGGCGCTCTATTCCGACTTTTGAGCTGGTTTCGTTCGTTTCAACCCATCGCCGGCGCTTGCGCGCAGCGCTGAGCCGCTGACGTTCAGTACGTTTAACGTAGAGCCGCGCGGCTTGCGGGGTTTTGTGCCCGGAGAGGGTCATCACGCCCTGTTCCGTAAGCTCCGCATCGCCAAGCTCCGTCATGCCGCCGTGCCGGCAGGCATCAAGCGTGACGTGCGCACCAAGGTTGGCAGCTGCTCTAGCTTCTCGCACCCGGCGCTGGGCAAAAGCCATCGAATACGGGCGCGCGGGTCCGCGCTCACCGGCAGTCAGCACTATAGGCAACCCGAGCGGCGGCAAATCAGAAAGATATGCCTCAAGCTCTGGGTAGAGCTGACCATCTGCATCCTCAAGAGGCATCCAAACAACTTCGCCCGTCTTGTGGTGCAACACGCGTACGTGTGTAGGTTGTTCCGATGAGCGATAGTCGGCCCAAGTGATCTTGCCCCCCAGGACGTTTTCCGGGCGCTGCAACCACTCGAAGCAGATGAGGGCGGCCGCGCCAAGATGGGGCTCGCCGAGTTCCCGTAGCTTCATGGCGAGTGCGTAGGCCTCCGCCCGGGACGCTGCCGGTTTCGTTTTCTTCGTAGTTACCCTCAGCACGCCACGCCAGGGGTTTTCGACCGGCACCGTGGTCGAGTGCAGACGATGCACCACGTCCCAAGCGCGGCGGGCAATATCGATCGAGAGGTTGGCCTGCCTCACACGCTTGCCGCGAGGGCCGCATTGCAACTTCGCATAGATCCTGTCGACGGCTTCAGGAGTAATCGCGACTACCGGAAGATCACCGACTTTGCCCCCTGGTTTCGTTCCCAAGTCTTCGATCCGTGCGAGCGCTCGCAAATACTCAGGGCGGCTTCGCTCGGAAACCCGCTCATAAGCGGGCGATCGGCGGTAGCGTTCGAATAACCAACTGATCGATCCGAACCTGGAACTCGTGTTCAGGCTCTTCGTGGCCGTTCGCCCTTGACGCCAAGCATCAAGATGCGTGTTCAACCGAGCCGCACGCTCGATTGCGGCGCCGTAGTTTGTACCCAGCGCCTCGCTGTGTAGGCTAAAGCCTGCCTTGAGATCACGCCCCTGCGGCTCCCAATAATAGGCTGTACGGCCGTCTTGCAGCCGCTTCTCGCGCATGTATCGGGGCCAGGATTCGGGTTTCATAACACGTCTGCGGCGTCCCAAATTGCTTCGGCGCGACCGCTTAGGCGGTCGATTGCCTGATCCAGATCGTCCCTCAGCCATCTGTCGCCCTTTCCAGCAACCTTGATCGGCAACGGGTAAATCGTACTCACCCCACGGCGAAATGTATCAACGGATTTCTCGTCGACATAGGCAGCGGCCGTCTCGGCGCGCATCAGGCGGGGCCACGAACCCGGATTGGATACCGATCGGGTCATTGCGCCCCTCGTTGGCCATCAGGGGCACCACATAGGTCAGAGGCCGACACGGTGGCCTGCCGCCTGTCTCCTCCTTCGTCCGGTCGACCCCAACCCTGCGGAAGTTGCGGAACCTGCGAAAGTTGGGGGTCGCAATTGTCAATTTCCCATGGTGGGGCTGCGGAAGTTGCGAAAGTTGCGGAAGTCGGTTCAGGTTTCGCAGGTTCCGCAGGTTTCGCAAGGCCGACGTCGAAGTTCCGAAATCTGATCTGCCACACCTCGCGTCGTTTCTTACCCATGACCTCAGCGGGCTTATCGAGCTTTTTTAGATAGCCATGCTGCTCCAGCATCACGGTCAGTCGACGCGCAGTGCCCGTATCCCGGATCGAGTTCGGCCCTAACCGAACGATCTCCGGCAGGGAAATGATTGCCCCATGCTCCGCATGCCATTTGCCACACAGCCACTCCAGCAGTTCCTCAGCCTTGAGTAACTCGGCATTCAACAAAGTTGCGCCGTGCAGGCGCAGTCTGTTCTTGGCGTAATGCCGGGCCAGGGTGATACTGTTTGCCATAGTCTCGCCGTCCACTTCCGTGACATGCGGATCTCCATAGATGGTAAGGATTCCGGCCAAGCGCGCGGCATGCTCTGGGAGTTTTGCGG
>Ga0114920_10001293_pt1 | contig 11488 bp, 7 predicted proteins | sample ChitaG_FD_88683 | JGI IMG/M metagenome (GOLD analysis project Ga0114920, IMG submission 88683) | Deep subsurface microbial communities from South Pacific Ocean to uncover new lineages of life (NeLLi) - Chile_00310 metaG | ecosystem: Environmental > Aquatic > Marine > Oceanic > Sediment ... | reverse complement strand
GAGTTGATTGACAAGAGCCTCTTCAGCGTAGGCCTGCATTTTAGGATCCAGAGTGGTGTATACCTTGAGTCCGCTGGAATAGAGAGCATCAACACCATAATTCTGCTCGATATATTTTCTGACTTCTTCCTTAAAGTAGGCGGCAAATTCAGAAACATTCCTGTAGCGGGGAAGAACGCCCAAAGATTTACCCCTGGCCTCTTCCGCCTCTTCCTCACTGATAACGTTTTCCTCCACCATGCGGCCTAAAACATGGTTCCTCCGTCGAAGAGTCAAATCCGGTCTCTCATAAGGAGAATACAATGAAGGCCCCCGGAATATACCTGTGATGAGCGCGGCTTCTTCCATTTTCAGCTCAGAAACGCTCTTATCAAAATAAAGCCGTGATGCGGCCTCGACACCATATGCTCCATGGCCGAGGTAAAATTGATTGCAGTAAAAGGCCAGAATTTCTTCTTTTGTATACTTCTTTTCGATCTGTCTGGCCAGAATAACTTCTTTGATTTTACGACGCAGTTTCTGCCTCCGGTGCAGCAGCAGTTCCCGAATAAGCTGTTGTGTGATTGTGCTCCCCCCATGAAGCTTTCTTGGAGTAAAAATGAGCTTGAGATCAGCCTTGACCGCTCGTAAAATCCCACGATAATCGACGCCTTTATGACTGTAGAATCTGGGATCTTCTGTCGCAATGATGGCTTTAGTCAGAATCTCCGGGATGTCCTCAAACTTGACTTCAATCCTTTTTTCATTGGCATACTCTCCGATAACTTTATCGTCTCCAGCAAAGATGTAAGTGATTATTTTGGGTTCGAATTCTTCAAGCTGAGAAATATCCGGAAGATTCTGCATGATGGCTTTATATACACCGATGGCCACTCCGGATCCTATGACCGCAAATCCCAAAAAGACAAAAAAAGCTGTCTTCAGAATCCTCTTCCAGCTCAATTTTTTTAAGCTGAAATTTTTCAACACGGGTTTTTTTATCTTGACAGTCAATCTTCTTTTCTCAGTCATTTGAATCAAATATAGCAGATATAAACCAAATGCCGCAAGACTGCACCATCTCTTACAGAAGTATTTTCAAGATAGTTGTAAGTCATTATGGATATATTTGAATACGACAGAGGAAATAATTTTGCTTATCTCCTCAGGAGTTTTTTCGCTGTCTATATGAAAGATGTTTTCTCCCTGAAAGTGCCTAAATTTTTTTCTGACCTCAACAAGGTAATCTAAACGCTCAAAAAGTAAGTCTTTGTTCTTTCTATCTTGAATACGGTGAAGTGCTTTTCCCTCATCCACGTCTAGGATAAAAACCATGTCAGGACGGATGGCAAAACTTTCATTCATTTGGCGGATTTTTTCCACATCAAGGCCTTTAGCGCCCTGGTAAGCCATGGTTGAAAAATAATATCTGTCCAAGAGAACAATTTTATTCTTGGCCAGAGCCGGTCTTAAATTTTTTTGGACGTTATCTTTACGGTCTTTCACAAAGAGCTCCAGCTCCTCTTCGGGAGAAAGAGAATCAGGCAAAGCCGCTTTTTCTTTTATCTTTTGCCCCCATGGACTTTGGGAAGGTTCCCGGAAGTCGACAACATCCAGGCCCTTGTCTTCTAGAATTTTCCGGAGAATCTGCACCTGAGTCGATTTCCCCGATCCATCTATGCCTTCAAAAACAATCAAAATACCTTTTTTCACTTTCATACTTATAAGCCAGGTATATCTTTCTCAAAATATTGATTATATGCCACTCTGCCCAGTCAAGCAAGATGCAACTTTTCTTTGTCTTATGAGTTCTTAAAATGTTGGATTCATTGAAATTTTAGCACGAGTATGCTAATTTAATAGTACACTAAAAAGAGGATTGGAAATGAAAAAAACTTTATTGATTGCCGGAATTAGCTTTATCGCAGGATTGTTTCTTGCGGGCCTGATTTTTGTCTATTTCCCTGAAAAAAACGTACAAACCTCAAACTGGGAAGAACCTTCACCTTCAGCATTATCTTCAAATCTCTATGCCGCTCCCTCGCTTCAAGCACAGGCAGGATTGAATTTTGCAACTATCGCCGAAAAAGTCGGCCCTGCTGTTGTCAGAATCGAAGCTGAAAAAGTGGAGAGAAGACAAACCAGGAGGTATTTCGAAAATTCACCTTTCGATGACTTCTGGGATAGATTTTTCGGGAACCCCAGGGATCGACAGCAGGAATACAGATCAAAAGCCGTAGGAACAGGTTTTTTTATCAGTGAGGATGGATACATATTGACCAATAATCACATCGTAGAAAATGCCATAAAAATTAAAGTGACCTCTCTGCAGGGAGACGAATATTCTGCGGAACTCATCGGGGCGGACTCAAAAACGGATATTGCCCTATTGAAGATTAAAGGCAGTAACTTTTCCTATGTCAGCCTTGGAAATTCTGAGCAGCTCAAGGTTGGAGAGTGGGTTCTGGCCATCGGAAATCCCCTAGGATTTGCTCATACGGTGACCGCCGGAATCGTCAGTGCCAAAGGACGACAACTCTCAAATACACCGGAACTTCCCTACCAGGATTTTATCCAGACGGATGCCGCCATAAACAGGGGAAACAGCGGCGGTCCTTTGGTCAATATGAATGGGGAAGTTGTCGGAATCACGAGCATGATCTATACTCCGACTGGAGGCAATATCGGAATCGGTTTTGCCATCCCCTCTGATCTCACGAAAAAAATCGTCACCCAGCTCAAAGAAACCGGCAAAGTGGTCCGAGGATATCTAGGAATCCAGTTGCACCCATATGATATCAACGATGAACTCAAAGAGGTCCTCAACCTCAAATCAAAGAAAGGCGCCATGATCAATTCTGTCGAATCCGGAACTCCGGCCGATAAGACGGGCCTTCAACAGTATGATGTCATCATAGAAATCAACGGCCAGCTCGTAGAGAATAACAACGACCTCCTGTTTAAGATTGCAGATATACGCCCGGGAACAAAGGTCGATCTTATTGTTATCCGCAATGGAGAGGAACAAAATTTTTCTGTTAAACTTACCAAACTCGAGGACAGAGAAGCTCCGGAAACCCAGGCTCCTACAGATGATGACATCGGTTATTCCATACAGGATTTGACCGCCTCAATTGCCGGACGATTGGGATTTCGATCCCAGGAAGGAGTCTTCATCACGTCTGTGTCCCGCTACAGTGAGGCAGAAGAAGAAGGTATCCAGCCTGGAGATATCATCCTCGAATTGAACAGACAGCCAGTCAAAAACGTCCGCGATTTTCAGAAGATCATCAAAAAAATCGATAAAGGAGGCGCCTATCTTCTCCTCCTGAGCCGGGAACGGGGGCGAAGAGAACCCACTGAATTCATTGTCACTTTAAGGGTCCCTGAATGAAATTCACCAAATTCCATTCGTTAGGTAACGATTTTCTCATCGTCGATGAACATAAAGTTAAAGATTTTTCCGGAATTGGCTCTCTTGCAAGAATGATCTGCGACCGCCACACAGGTGTGGGCGCAGATGGTTTACTCCTCATCTCCGTCAAAAACAAAGAAAAAGGCTTGGCCAACTTTAGAATTTTTAACGCCGATGGAACAGAGCCGGAATTATCCGGAAACGGTTTGAGATGTGCAGCCGCCTATCTCTATCATTATAATAAAATCAACTCCTCAAGAGTCCTGTTCCACACTATCGTCGGGGACCGCGAATGCGAGCTCATCGAGCGCGGAGAAAAGCAGTTCAAAATCAAAATTGAGATGGGGATTCCCCGTTTGGGCTCTCAGGATATCCCATTTTATGACGGATCGGTCTATGAAAAAATCATCGACTACCCCCTCTCTATCAATAAAAAAGTCTATCCGGTGACCGTCGTATCCCTTGGAAATCCACACTGTGCCGTGTTTGTTGACCGATTTCCGGCACGGATAGAATGGCATCAGATAGGCAGAGAAATTGAACTGCATCCTTTTTTCCTCAAAAGAACAAATATCGAATTCATACGAGTCTTGAACAGGAATGAAATCGAAGTGCTTTTTTGGGAAAGAGGTGTTGGTGAAACGTTGTCATCCGGCAGCGGTTCCTGCGCGGCCGCCGTTGCGTCCAGCCTCAAGAACTATACGGACAAAAAAGTAACGGTGAGAACGTCTATGGGTAGTGTCATTGTGGAGTGGGATAAAGAAAAAGTTTACCAAGAAGGACCTTCAGAGATCGTTTTCGAAGGGAATTACCTTTCAGGATTTTAAGGTTCTAGGGATCAAGGGGTTTAGACAGGAGGAATATTCTTTAAGGTTTTTTCAAGATGTCCCTGTCTTCGTTTTTTTTGGCTAAAGAGGCCGGAGAAGGGCATGGTTAAAGACTTCGTCAACACTTTCGACAAAAATAAATTCGATACTTTTAATGATCTTCTTGGGGATATCGATCAGATCTTTTTTGTTCGCAAGAGGGAGAATAACCTTTTTAACGCCAGCACGTTGGGCCGCAAGAACTTTTTCTTTGATTCCTCCAACGGGAAGAATATTGCCTCTAAGTGTTATCTCCCCTGTCATGGCCACATCCCATTTGATCTTCCTGTGTGTACATATCGAGAGAAGAGACGTGGCCATGGTCACACCAGCAGATGGACCGTCTTTGGGTATGGCTCCTTCAGGAATGTGAATATGAAAGTCATTTTTCGAAAATATTTGTGAATCGATCCCATATTCCTTGGCATGGGTCCGCGCATAACTCAGTGCTGCCTGGGCTGATTCTTTCATCACATCGCCTAAAGATCCTGTCAGCGTCAAAATCCCTTTGCCCTTCATCATTGTCGCCTCGACAAAAAGGATCTCCCCTCCTGCCGCCGTCCACGCAACCCCTATCGCCACTCCGACATGATCTGTCTTCAAAAGTTGATCTCTGAATACCTTGGCAGGTCCGAGATATTTTTCAACATTCTGGGATGTGATCTGGGAAAGGGTTTCACGCCCCTCAGCCACCTTTCTTGCCACCTTTCGGCAAATGGAAGCAATTTCTCTTTCTAAATTTCTTACGCCCGCCTCTCTTGTATAGAGGGAGATTATTTGCTTGATGGCTCCTTTGGTAAAGGAAATCCTTTTCTCGTTGAGGGCATGTTCTTTTATCTGTTTAGGGACCAGATGCCGCATCGAGATCTGAAGTTTTTCTTCTTCCGTGTATCCCGGAAGATGCAGGACCTCCATCCGATCGCGAAATGCCGGCTGGATCGGATCGAGAAGGTTTGCGGTCGTAATGAACATGACATTGGATAGGTCATAGGGAACACCTAAATAATGATCTCGGAAAGAATTGTTCTGTTCAGGGTCGAGCACTTCCAAAAGGGCCGAAGAAGGATCCCCTCGAAAATCAGCGCCAATCTTATCCACTTCATCCATCATAAAAACAGGATTGTTCGAACCTCCTCTCCGTATTCCCTGAATGATTCTTCCAGGCAGCGCGCCCACATACGTCCTTCTGTGTCCACGAATTTCGGCCTCATCTCTGATCCCGCCGAGTGAAATGCGCATAAATTCTCTGCCTAGTGCTCGCGCAATAGAGCGGCCCAACGAAGTTTTCCCAACTCCAGGAGGACCCACAAAACAGAGGATGGGGCCCTTGATTGTCTTAGAGAGCTTCCGGACTCCAAGGTACTCCAGTATGCGTTCTTTGACCTTGTCCAGACCATAATGATCTTCATCCAAAATGGTTTTTGCCTTGCGAAGGTCGAGATTATCTTTTGTGCTTTTGTTCCATGGTAAAGAAAACATCCAGTCCAGATAGTTTCTGACAACGGCTGTTTCCGCAGATTCGGGGTGCATCTGGCCGAGGCGGTTGATTTCTTTTTCGATCTCCTCTCTCACTTCTTTTGTGACTTTGAGCTTTTTGAGTTTTTCCTGGTAATTCTTTATATCCTCTTGAATTTCGCTGCCTTCTCCCAATTCTTTCTGAATAGCCTTGATCTGCTGTCTCAGATAATACTGTTTCTGGAGCTTATCCATCTCTCCTTTGGCCTCAGTGCTAATCTTAGATTGGACATCCAGGAGTTGGAGTTCTTTTGTCAACTTTTCATAGACCTTTTTCAGACGGTTAAACGGTTCAATAATTTCTACGAGATCCTGGGCCTCTTCTATCTTCAAATCCAAGGTGGCCGCCGTCAGATCGGCAAGCCTCCCCGGCTCATCCACATTGGCGGCGATGATCATAATCTCCGGTGGAATATTTTTTCCCAAAGTGGACGCTTCATCCAGACCATCGCGAACATTCCGGATCATGGCTTCAACCTCAATTTGCTCTTTTTCCACTTCCGCTTCACGGATGACCTTTATTTTAGCCGAATAATAGGGTTTTTCCTCATATAATTCTCTCACTTCTGCCCGGATAAGGCCCTGTGCTAGAATTCTGACCCGTCCATCAGGGAGTTTCAGCATTCTCATAACCAGTGCGACCGTACCCATCTGGTACACATCTTCACTCTTAGGTTCTTCGATCTCCATGTTTTTCTGTGTCAAAAGAAGAATCATACGGTGAGTCGAAAGGGCATGATCAATGGCCTTTTTTGATTTTTCTCTCCCGACAAACAAAGGCACCACCATATAAGGAAACACTACAATATCCCTCAGCATGAGCACAGGCAGTTCCTTTGGGATATTCAGTTTTTGACCATGGTCTTCTATAATGTCATCAAATTCTTCGACGATATCATCGTCTTTTTTTGCCATTTATTTCTCCACAGGCTCGATTGTCTTAACCATGACGATTCAAATTGATATAATCGGACAAAAAGATTAGTCTATGCGTAAATATTTCTGTCTTACAAAAGCTTTTCCAGTTCCTTCTTGAATTCTTTGACATCCTTAAATTCTCTATAGACAGAAGCAAACCTGACATAGGCCACCTTGTCGAGAGATTTCAGCTTATCCATAACATACTTTCCAATCTCTGCAGCACCGATTTCCTTCTCTGGACGTTCCTGCAGTATATTTTCGACCTCTTCGACAATCCCCTCTAACTCTGACAAGGGTATCGGTCTTTTCTCACAGGCTCTTAATATTCCCCGCAGGAGGTTTTCAGAGCTGAAACGCTGCCTTCGGCCATCTTTCTTGACAACCATATAGGGAATTTCCTCAATTTTTTCATATGTCGTGAATCTTCTCTGACAAGTGAGACACTCACGCCGTCTGCGAATAGCAAAACCATTCTTGCTATCCCGGGAATCTATGACTTTGCTTTCCCGATGATCACAGTAAGGACATATCATTGTTTTTTCCCTTATCCTATTATTTAGTTCCGAATGGTAGCACCATCTCCTATACAAGTCAATGTGAACCAATTATTCCATGTTGAAATTCTTGGGGAAATCCATTATCATGTCGCTGCTGCTGGGAAGTCGTCCAACGGCAGGACACATGACTCTGGATCATGGAATCGGGGTTCGAATCCCTGCTTCCCAGCCATTCTGAAAATACAGCTTTTTCGCCCCTTATCAACAAAGCCTCTAATTGACCTCAAAACTAAGTTTGTGATATAAATCACTCTCTAATCGAATGGAAAACATAAGACGCATTTAAAGGAAAGAGGAGATCCCCGTTGTTCGGCAAATTTTCAAGGTTTATTTTCAACACCCGCAGGTACTACAGAATCTTTTTCCTTGTCATCGGTGTCGCACTCAAATTCTTTGTTCTCCAAAGCACAACAACGTTGACGTTATGGATCATCGGCCTCACTTTTGTTCTGGCCGGGCTGGCATTTAGAGTACACTCAGCCGGCTATCTTCACGGACGTCATATTGTGACAGAAATTGAAGCGGAATTCTTTTGCGCATCCGGGCCTTACTCTTACATCAGAAATCCGCTTTATTTTGGAAACTTCATCGTCGATCTTGGAGTTGTGATCACATTCAATATCTGGTGGCTTATCCCATTATATTTTGCCGAATTTGTCTTCCTTTATTCTATTATCATTCCCTATGAAGAAAAATTCCTCAAGAATAAATTTGGGGAAACCTATGAAGACTACAAATCCCAGATTCCGGCCGTTTTCCCCAGCAGGAAAAAGTACAAGTGTGAGGAAAAAGTCATCCCCAATCGTATGGCCAGTTTTAAGAGTGAACTGCCTTTGATCATTGTACTTGTGCTGATTTACGTTTTGTTCTTCTTCCTCTTTGTCAGGAAAAATCCGATCATCCTGTTTTAGTGATGAAAGAGACAAAATTCCTTTCTTTTTTAGTTCTTTTATTATTTTGCTGGGGATCCATCCACGCCCAAGAAGGTCTCATCCAGGAATTTGAGATCAAAACACACGAGATGACCCTGGAACGATTGGCTCGTCCAGGAACACCATTTGACAAAGTGGGGCGTAAATTTGCGGTTCTTGGTGATGAATCGGGAACGTTTGAGGCGTGGGCCTATCCACTCAAGATACTGAGGAATTTTGAGATCTCTTTTTTTATTGGAAGTTCCACTCGAGCCATAAAGACCGGTGATATCGTCCGTTTCGTATCTGTTTCTCCTGAAGCAACCATCCTGACCTACACCTACCAGTCTTTTACGGTTAAAGCCATCTATATCACTCCCGTCCATGAGCCCGGAGCCATCATTTTACTTAAGGTGGATACGGAAGAACCTCTCACGATTGTGTGTGGTTTTCTGCCCGTGCTCCAGCCCATGTGGCCGGCAGGTATCGGCGGACAGTTCGCCTACTGGCACGAAGAGTTCAAAGCCTATATCATCTCTGAATCTACAGGAAAGAATCACGGGCTTGTCGGCTCCCCTGCAGCATCCGGACTCTCCTACACCCCCGCACATATGCTTTCGGACTCCCCGAGTGAATTTCAGATAAAGCTGCCCGATCCAAAAAAAGTCAAAGACAAGTTTATCCCCATCTACTTGGCTGGAGGCCAAGGAGATCGAGAGGACATCCTTAATGTCTACAAAAAACTCCAGGAATCTCCAGAACAGTATTACCTGGAGAATTTCCGACATTATCAAGACCTTCAGGAGGGTACTCTTCAAATCCAAACACCCGAACCGGAACTCGACCTTGCCTTCCATTGGGCAAAGGTCGCCTTCGATAATCTGATTGTAGACAATCCCACACTGGGCAAAGGACTTGTGGCAGGACTTGGAGCTTCCGGCACCAGCGGCCGGCCGGGTTTCGGTTGGTTTTTTGGTGGAGATGCCTACATCAATTCGTTCAGCTTCATGAGCTACGGAGCCCACGAAACCGTTCGTGATATTCTTGCCTTTACACAGAAGTGGCAGAGGGATGACGGCAAAATGTCCCATGAACTCTCTCAAGCCGAAGGTTACATTGACTGGTGGAACGATTACCACTATGGATACATCCACGGAGACACGACGCCCTATTATATCACGGCTGTGTACGATTATATGCAGAAAAGCGGGGATGTCGATTTCATCAAAAAGAGCTGGGAAAGCCTGAAAAAAGCCTACAGCTGGTGTTTGTCCACAGATGCAAACAACGACGGTCTCATGGATAACAGAAAGGCCGGCCTTGGAGCCCTAGAGTATGGAGCCCTAACAGGCATTGAAACAGATATCTATCTGGCTGCTATTTGGGTCAGGGCGGCGATGGCCATGCAGCACATGGCTAAAGCCGTCGGAGACAAAACGCTTGAGCACACCGCCGCCCAACATTTTTTTCTGGCCAAGAAGGCGTTTGAAGAAAAATTCTGGGATAAAGACAGCCAGTTTTACGTCTATGCCTTCAACACGGAGGGAGAGCATGTCCAGGAGATTTCACCCTGGAATGCCGTGGGTTTGATGTGGGAATTGGGGACTCCCGAGAGGAGCCGGATTTCTCTGGAAAGGATCTGTTCGTCTGAATTGACCACGGACTGGGGAATCCGGAGCATTTCGAACAAAAGCCCCTACTTTCAGCCTCTTAACTACAATTACGGTGCTGTCTGGCCTTTTCTGACAAGCTGGGTCACAACAGCACTTTATAAACATAGCCTGCCGCTTCAGGGATACACCCTGCTTCTCGCTACAGCCCGGCACACCTTTGACAACGCACTGGGTTCCATTACCGAGGTTTTTTCTGGCTCACATAATGTGTGGCCTCAGGAAGCCGTGCCCCATCAGGGCTTTTCAACGGCCGGCGTCATTCTTCCTCTAGTGCGAGGACTGCTGGGACTCGAAGGAGATGCCATCAACAAAATATTAATCTTTTCTCCTCACTTTCCGGCAGATTGGGACAACGTTAAAATTTTTAACTACAAAATTGGCAGCGCATCATTTTCTATCGACTATGAAAAATCCCAAGGAAAAATATCTGTGACCATCAAGTCAGAAGGAGCCGAGGGGTACAAGATCCACTTCGCACTAAATCTCAGCGCGACCACAAAAATCCAATCACTTTCTATCAATGGGGAACCGGCGGTTTTTAACACAATTCATGGCACACAAACCATCCAAATTGGAGCCGATATACACATAAATGGAAGTCCTTTGCTTTTTGAGCTAGATACTTTACCCTCTCTAGAAATTCTTCCCGTGATTCCTAGAACAAAAGTGGGAAATAGAAACATAGGCCTGAAAATTCTCTCAGTACGGAAAAAAGAATCGAGTTTAGTCATTAAAGTCGAAGGCCTTGCCAAAACAGACTATGTCCTTAGAGTTCTGAATCCGGAGATGGCTGAAAGTGTCACAGGGGCGGTTTTAAAGGGAGGTCAACTCAAGATCACTATTCCCGAGGGACCAAAGGGTGAATTTATGCTCCATCAAATCACTATCCATATCCAGAGATAGAATAAAATTCTTGACTAGGAGGAACAATTGAACAAAAATCTTTCGAAAAAACTCATCGTATCCTGTTTGACCTTAATCCTGTGCATGCTGCTGCCGTCTGCCGGCCTTCTGGCTCAATCAGACTCTCTCGATTTCCTGAAACACTTTTCATGGAGGGAAATCGGCCCGGCCAATCCAGGAGGACGGATCACCGATATCGAAGGTGTAGAGAGCAATCCTGTTGTCGTCTATGCCGGAGCCGCCACAGGTGGAATATGGAAAACGGAAAATGCCGGCATCACATGGGAACCAATATTTGACGACCAGCCCAATTCCTCTATTGGAGATATTGCCGTCTCTCTCTCGGATCCTAATATCCTCTTTGTCGGAACGGGTGAGCCAAATAACCGCAACAGCTCTCCTTGGGGTGGCGGAGTCTTCAAGTCTACAGATGCCGGAAAAACCTGGGAATTTGTTGGATTGAAAGAGACCCACCACATTGGTCGAGTGCTCATCGACACAAAAAATCCCGATATCGTGTATGTTGCCGCCCTGGGACACCTCTGGGGTGCCAATGAGGAGCGCGGAGTTTTCAAGACTATTGACGGCGGAAAAACTTGGGATAAAGTTCTCTATCTCGATGAAGAAACCGGTGTCACAGATTTGGCCATGGATCCTAAAAATACCAGCATTCTCTATGCTGTAGCCCACTTGAGAACAAGGGATCGTTTTGATGCCGGAGATCCTGTTGACCAGTGGGGACCAAAAG
>Ga0114920_10001292_pt1 | contig 11495 bp, 16 predicted proteins | sample ChitaG_FD_88683 | JGI IMG/M metagenome (GOLD analysis project Ga0114920, IMG submission 88683) | Deep subsurface microbial communities from South Pacific Ocean to uncover new lineages of life (NeLLi) - Chile_00310 metaG | ecosystem: Environmental > Aquatic > Marine > Oceanic > Sediment ... | reverse complement strand
TCATCACAATCGCTCCTACGGCAAGATTTGTAGGAAATGAAAACTTCGTCATTGCCCATTTCACTGCCGCCGCCGCTGCCCAACGCTCGAGGACGCTTATTATTCCTGCAATTCCGCCTTCGTAAGCGGACATAAGCGCTCCGTATGCGGTTATCTCCTGATCAGTCATTTTCTTTGTGTTCGCAGTATGTTTTTTCCAGGCGTCAGTAAGTCCTCCCATTCCCTCAGTTGCCCTCTTTAATATATTTACCGTATTCAGACCCGATTTTGGTAGCTCGGTAAAGAAAGAAGAGGATGCAAATTTTTCAGCAGCCACATTGGCCCCTTCTATGATACCTGTTACGCTGACAATTTTCTGCCCCCAGAAATCCCAACCTGTTGTTATACCGTCTATTGCCACAAGTTGAGTTTTGACCAATTCCGTTGTTATTGGTATCACTTCGTTAATCTTTTCCCCAACTTCAGTAACTTTTGCTCCTGATTTTGCGAGCTTCTCGAGTGCAATCCTCTGCTTCTCGACAACTTCTGCGTATTTGTCCCCTTTGCGAGTAATCTTGGCAAGCAACTCTCCTATTTTCTTTAACGGCCAAAGTTGAATAGTATAGGCTTTTTTCACCCCACCGAGTGCCTCGACCATAGAGCTTGAGTACATCGAGACCTTATCTGCCATGTCGTTTGTCGCATCAGTTACCTTCTGCTCAGCATCCTCAGCGTTTATGATCGATTCTCTGAATGAGCTGATTAGCCCCTCGTAGAAAGCGATTTTTATCTTATCTGCTGCAACGTCGCCTGTCTTGATCCAGTAGTCCATCGTCTCCATCTGCTTCTTCATCGCCTCATCAGTGAAGCCCAATGTCTCAAGTAAGAATTCTTGGTCCTCACCATAGCCTTTTGATGCTTTACCCGCTAAGGCTAGAACAGCAGTCAAGGCTCTTGCATTTGGAACGATCTTTACCATTTGCTCAGAATTGCCCTTTGTCTTTTCTCTGAGCTCTTCCAGCCATCCCGCCAATCCCTTTGTCTCAAGGGCCGTTTTACCCATCCCTATCTCTAATTCTTCGGCAACCACCTTGGCTTCTGTTGATGGATCTAAGATAAGCATTAAGACTTGACGCAATTGCATGGTGGCTTTTGATGCGTCGATTCCTTGGCGAGTCAAAGTAGCGATAGCAGCTCCGACATCTCTAAAATTAACTCCTAGAGTAGCGGCGACAGGGACAACTGTTCCCAGAGAATGAGCTAATTCACCATATGTTACCTTTCCACGTTTGACAATGCCAAACATGATATCTGATATCTCACTGACTTCTTCTGCCTCCATTCCATATGCGTTTATGACAGTCGTCAGGGCATCAACTGCTGTTGCTGTATCGGTTACCCCAGCTTTTGCTGATCTTGCAGAGGCGGTGAGAAAATCAATTGCCTTCGCCGGCTCTATCGAGGCAGAGAGGACCTGATACATTCCTCTCGCCAAATCCGCCGTATCGCCAAGCGTGGGCGAGAGTCGCCGCAATGCCTGTCGTAAGCTTTCAGTCTCCTCTCGCGAAACCGAAAGCATGGTTGTGACATTAGCCCACTCCCGCTCAAATTCCCGGCCTGTTTTTATAGCGTCTTTAAATTGACGCACAAACCCCCTAACTGCTAGACCAAGACCAGCTGTTATACCGATCCCCGCGGCAACCTGCTTCCACATCTTTTTAAAAGCTTTATTGGATTTTGTGGCCTGCACAGCCATCTTCTTCTGAGACTTGAGCACCTCTTTACCAGCTTTATCAAACTGGCTTTTATCAACGGTCATAAAGGCCCTGATGGCGCCTGCTTCAAATGGCATCTTTATCCTCTCCCTATCTTTTTAAGATCATCCCATGCTTCTTTTTGCATAGTCTCTAGTTTGCCCTCTAGGCGAAAGAGCTCTTTTTGCCTTGTATTAAAACGCAGGCTAAAATGCTCATTATTAGCCGTTGCAATTCTAGCTGTATTCATGTCTCTCAGCTCTCTATTGATCAGCGCTTTCTGTGCTTTCCACGCCCAGACCTCGAAATCGCGCTTCTTGAGGCTCAGAAGCAATTCATAATCGAACAAACCTGGATAGGCAAGCGCTATCACCTCGGCTTTATCTAACCAGGTCTCTAGGCTTTTTTTGGTGTAAAACTTCCGACTGCAGGCCCTAGAATATCTCGACCTATTATCTTCAGTGCAACGGAAACCTTCTTCATCTTAATCTGCTCGATCTCTTTAATATCAACCCCGGCCCATTTTGCTAACTGCTCATATGGGTCTATGATTTCCGTAATCTTGTCCCACTCTTTTCTATCAACATCTTTGATAACGAGCACTTTGTCATCGATCTTGATCTTCAAGGGTTCAAATGCAGTCTTCTCCTCATCCAAATCATAAATTGGCATTGTTTCTCCTTATTACGCTAAGGGTCCCATTCGCCACATCTCACCGGGCTGAACACCTGATGCAGTATCCATAAGCGGGAGGGCAATCATCTTGACAGCAGTAATTCGCTGTCCATCAGGATTGTAGACCCACTCGAGATTCGAGAACGGATATGCTAGATGTAGATGGAGCCATTCATCGGCATTGCCTGTCGGTACATTGTTCTCTAAAGGTTTGACAACAACTTCCTTAGCGTCTTGCGCTACTGCTCTGCCCACCAGATTGCTGACTTTCAGATTGCCGACAACTATGTCTTTGACCGATCCCTGGATTGCTACCTCAAGTTGCGTCAGGCTGGAGCGTGTCATCGGGAAAGCGATCTCTACAATTCTGCCTGTAGGCACGGCATCAACCGGAGTCACGCCGTGTCCATCCTCTTTCACTTCGCCATAGGTGAGCTCATCTTTGAACGTAACATCCCCGAATGTAGGGTTGAGTTCGATAGGCGTCCCGCCAAAGTCCCAAATAACGGAGCAAGGTCCCATGTCTCTGTTAGGTGCTGGCATTTTTACCTCCTATAAGCATTAAATTTTTGATAAAACTATTTCTCATATAACCTCCTATTTATCTCGTATTCGAAAAATAAAATTACAGGAAAATTCATGCCTTCTCTTTTCGTCTGTGCCGATATATTGGGGCGTGGCCAGTGCCTCGATCGTCATCGCCACGTATTCCGGGGTCACGCCTAGCGTTATGACCGGCAAGTCCCAGCCGGCATAACCGTGGAGGACTCCATACAACTCACGTGCATCATCGTATGTCTGCATCTGTTTCTTTCCTCTGTGTATGACTTGGACCAGCAAATCCGCCCTGTCCTTGAGATCGAAATAAGTGCTTCCACCAGAGCTCGTGAGTACGACGGCACAGCGATCAAGATCATCTTGGGTTCTCCGACCCACTGATAGTGTCGTCCCTATCACTAAAGGAAAAGTCAATGCGGCAGTCCGCTCTTCGATAAATTTGGCGACTTCCTTTATCATCTACTCTTTGTCCTTATCGATTCGGCCACGACGCCCATGTAGCTATCTTTATGCCTTGCCATTTTCGTCTCTACGTATTTCGGCCCCACGCCCTGATCGGCCTCTGACCAAATTACCGTTCCCGGCTCCGCCTCATGCCAGCGGTGTGCGTAGGGCATCTCGTAGGTAAGCTCAGCCATTAGTTCCTTTAGAAACGTTTTGATCTCATACTCTGCTCTCAGATCGCCGCCCAAATGAGGCGTTCTGGGCGGTTCGTTATCAGCATCAATCTTCAATGCGGATATAGCTTCAAACAATCCTTTCTCTATTGCCTCGGGTATTGTTTTCTTCATTATTATTCCGTATTTTTTATTGAAATCCTTGAAATCTAGTCTATAAGCGGTTTTGGTCATTATGCTACGTGAACCTCATAATCTGGACGTGAAAATGCTTTTGGTCTATCGATTCTTATTATCGTATATTTTGTCGTATTTGGCTTGGTGACATCGTATTTAATCATGTCCTCATGGGTAAGTATTCGGCCCAAAATGCTATCTATAGACGCATCGAAATAGACTAAGGCTGTTGAGACAACCTCTTCTCCCGCTATCATTTTTGAGACTCGAGTCTTAAATCCAGTCTTGAACTCGAATCTACCTTTAACATCTTTATCTGAAGATGGCAGCGGTTCTTTCCAAATATCATATCCGCCACTCTTGATAATGGTTATGTCATCCACACAATATGCCTTTATCATGCGTACGCCTCCCTTGCCCTTATAGCAACCTCGGAGGTGGGCGTGATATCATGCTCGCATTGCGGATGTAACGGCGGCTCTGCTGTCAGCAGGGAGTAGGTAGGGTGAGTGCCTGACCTTGAATAAACCTGTCCTTCATGCTCGGCACATTCTGGGCAGGGATTTGCATGACGCGACCACTGTACAAGATCATTCTGATACTGCTCGCAAGTATTCAGCGTGGCTTTCGTCTGCGCTTCCCTTAATTTTGTTCTGGCCACCAGATCTGAATAGTATTTAAGCGTGTAATGCCGGCCTTTGCGGCTGATAAATTGTCCATCGAGCAATTGCACTCTGAAATAATCATGCATCCTCTTTGATGCGTAGGCATGGCCTCTGTGCTCCTCTATAGTGTCCATTATGATCTCTCCGATTATCGCTTCGTCTTCGACGTTGAACTCCTGGATTTGCATCAAGCCCTGTGAGGCGCGGCGTACAAGATAGAGGTACGTGTCAACGCTCGTCTTTATGCTCATGTTGCCCCGCAATAGATCATTTATCATCACATTCGCATAACTCATCACCGTTTGCCTATGTTTCTCGGTGTTAAAAGCCCTGTCCGGCGCTACGCCTAAGATCTCTAGCCTCGTCCTTGCTATCATATAGCTCTTCCTGTATGCCTGTGAGACGGCCTGGTTGGCCCATCTGACAGCATATCTATTCAGTCCGGCTATAAGCACATTCGTCCTCTTCTGGGCCTTCATGGCATCAAGTTCCCGGTAATTCCCTATGTCTATGCCCATCAGTTCTGCGCCCAACTCCTTCTGAACGGCAAGATAGACACGCTCTAGCTCTTTTATCTTCTCCTTTAGCGGGACAAGAGTTAGCTTTTTAGGCAAATTCAATCCTCCTCGACGACGTCTGTGTTTAAATCTTCATTCTCATCACGATCAATCGGCAGCATGACCATAGAGACATCCGTAGCAAAATCCTCGAGGAGTTCCTCGACTATCGGGGGGATGGGGAGTTTATTCAGCATGTCTTTGTCATATCTCTCTTTAACTATCCCAGCATCTACGACTCCCTGTGCCTGAAGGCCCTTGCGGCTATCCTCATCGGCCAGGTGGACGAGAAGATAATAGGCCATCTCGCATTGAGCTTTGACCAATATATTGTGTTGCTCACCCGGCGCCTCTGCACCCGCAGCCGGCACGGCGAAAGTGGGGCTGTAGTAAATCCTGTTGTAGGCCGTGTTCAAAGATAAGTTCTTTTTATCATCTGTAATCAACGCATCGTCCCACTCTGTGGTCTCGAGTCGCTCGTCAGCAAAATATGCCTTTGCCTCCACGAGCGTTGCCCAGCCTAGTTCTGCCATTTTAAGCCTCCCTCTTTTTCCTCAATATGTTTATCTCTGACACTCTGAGCGTATCGTAATTCTCACAAATATTAAATATCAATCTTGCGGCCTCTCTCGGGTTTATCAAATCATCATAGTCCGCCCTCTCCTGCGTTATCGCACTCTGCATGCCCCCGAGATAGACGTTCAACACTCCAATGTAGTGCTTCGCCGCCTCGAAACCGAGCGCATCCGTGAGTCCTCGCAGGCCAAATTTGCTGGCGCAATATGTCGCCTCGCTCTCATTTATGTATTTGCCGGCAACGGAGTTTATGTTCACAATTAATCCTGAGCGTTTCGCTATAAATATTGGGTAAATTCTCTTTATCAACTGGATAGGGACTAGGAGGTTGACCCCGATTATCTCCTCAGCCTGCACAAAAGAGATATCATTGAAAGCGCCGCTATTATAAATGCCTGCATTGTTTACCAGGATATCAATGTCCCTGCTTGCTGCCGCTGTGTAAAGCCGATCAATGGTATTTATTGAGGCCAGGTCGCCTCTGATAACTTCACAATCGACATTGTTATCCAGAATGCTCTCGCAAATAACATCAAGTCTCTTCTCATCTCTGCCGTGCAGGATTATATCGCATCCCTTTTTGGCGAATCGCAATGCAAGCTCCTTGCCTAGTCCACGGCTCGAGCCGGTTATCAACACGGTTCTCATTGCTCTTTCCTCCAGCATCCGCAATAAACAGAGAATTCGCCTAGTCTATCTTCAATCTCATCTCGCTTACATATATCCATTTTCTTGTGGCTATAATACACCTCATCGATCCGGGTCAAACCGCTGCAGAAACTCTCTATCATCTCATAACTGTATACCTTATGAATGTTAAAATATATCACTGGCTCTGCTTGTGTTATTGTGGTCGTGAATATCAAATGACCCCCGGGTTTCAACACTCGTCTCATCTCTGAGAATGCCTTTTTATCCCCATCTAGATCAAACTCATCACCGTATCTGCCTAGACCGATATGTTCGAGCGTACATAAAGAGACGACGGCATCGAAAGAATCAGAATCGAGATTCATCTTTTTCGCATCACTAAATATTGTCGTCTCATTATCTAGCTTTATTTTCTCCTCCTTCAATCGTACATCAAGTGCCGTGATCTTATAATATGCTGCTAATCCGATGACAAAAATTCGATATGAACCGACATCTAACACCGACACAGGTCGATGCTTAGCAAGTATGTTTGCGGCCCATGTGCATTCACATTTCCCATATGTCATTCCCTGAGGTTGATCGCTCTTCTTTGCCGTGGCTGGAGTGGCTAAAACTCTAAATCCGGCGGGCGGATTGAGACAGAGTTCACGCAGACGTTCATAATATTGATACCTGAATTCATCCCATGCCGGATGATTTTTTAAATCTGTCACTTCATCTCCTCTCCGAACCAGAGAAGATTGCTGTAGCCAAGCTTCTCAAAAAAAGGCTGTAGTATCGGTCGCATCTCTATCAAGCGGTCCCAATATTCAGCAAGCTCTTGTTTTATATACTCAATGTTCTTCTGCTCATATGCCTGCTTGAGCTCTAAACAGGGCGAGCCGAGGTATCTCAAACAGTAGTCCGTCGCCTCGTTTCTCGGCGCCCAGCTCTCGGCTAATGCTTTCTTGTCGAGATCGTCCACCAACCCCATCTCTATGCCGATCGCCTCCTCAAGCGATGTCAACAATTGCTCTCTCTCTGCTGGCTGTAGGTATAAATCAATAGGGAAAAAGAATGGATTGAATTGATCGAACTCTTTTATCAACCGCATGAATCCATCCAAAACAAAACCGATTTCAAGCACTAAATGCCGCGGATTCCGCCGCCTAGCAGAGATCACTGCTGCCAAAACATCACGTACAGGCACAACCATCAGGCATCCATCGTCTTTGTTCAGCAGAGCGTGGACCTTTACGATCTCTTCCATAGTCATATCTATCAGGTGCTCCTTCACCGTGAGGAACGGCTTGATCGCTATCCCCGTGTCCGGCGGCTTGAGCTCCGTGTTGTAGCATCGGAAGAAATAGCCGAATCCTCCATGCAGGATAGCGCCAACGAACCAGGTGCCCGTATGGTTGACGGTAGGTAGAAAAATATAATTCTTTCTTCTCATGCTGTACCTTGTTGAAACCAGAGCAAACGCTTATAGCCAAGTCGCTCGAAGAACGGCTGTAGCACCGCTCGCTTCTCCATCAGCAATGCCCATTCGGCAGGCATCTCTTTTTTTATATAATAAACATCTTCTTTTTTATGGGCATGTTTCAACTCAATTCTAGGATCATTATAAGTGTGTAGGCAAAAATCTGTCGAGCGATTCTGAGCGGGCCAACACTTCGCCAACTCTTCTTTATACAGAACGTCTAGTTCTCTGCCGATTCTCGCCTCGAATGTCGACAACAGTTGCTCCCTATCCGCTGGCTCCGTGTAGAGATCCACAGGGAAATAGAGCGGATCATAGACGCTGAAATCTTGAGCGATAGAGACAAACTCCGAGACTATCCAATCCGACAGTCGTCCCGGCGCACAACGTCTTGCCGAGACGAGAGAGGATAAAACATCTCTAATAGTGATGATCGTTAAGCATTTGCTGTCTTTGTTGAAGTAGTCATGCAACATTTTAAATCCCGCATGGTTTATCTTCCCGCTTCCCATCTGAGCAAATGCCGTGATGTGGCCAAGTAGAAGATGCGGGGGAGCGAATAGCGTGTAATCCTCTTGGCTCTCTCTTATCTCCCGGAATCCCTTCACTACGTAATCGAATCCGTAGGCCAGGATCTCAACCATGAACCACATCCCAGTATAATGAGCTGTAGGTAAGAGGATGTAATCTTTTTTCTCCATTTCACAATCTCCTAAAAAAACGGTAATCCATCCTTTGCCATACAAATTACAGCCGGGCCACCCATCAAGTAGGCATCTAGCATCGCCTTCTCAGTCTCGTGGGCATTGCGAGGGAAGAATCCTCTCACATTCTTAAACAGCGCCACTAAACCCTCCGCATTCAGCGCCCTGTGCGTGAGCCCGTGTGTGGGGTAATCGGAGAAGCCCACCAAGAGCACCGGCAAATTCTGCTCATCAATATCAATCTTGATCTGCTCGAATGGGCGCTCTATCAGGAACGGTGTGAGCGAGTAGGCGATAGGCCGCAGGCCCTCGAGCGCCATGCCGGCAGCCATTGAGATTATAGTCTGCTCACAGAGACCGAGATTGAAGAACCGTGCCGGCCACCGCCGTTTAAACTCCGTCATTTCTTGTTCAACGTCTCCGATTAGCAAGATAACCCTCTCGTCTTTCTCGGCTATCCTGATCAGCGTTTTCCCGAACTGCACTCTCATAGAAATATCATCCCCAAAATTAATGGACTTATGAATATAATCGCCCATATTATCATCGCCATTTTTGTTTTCAGTTTATATCTCATAGGCATTCCAGGAATGCTCACCATTGAATCATGACTTGAATCATTCAAATTCATAAATCTTTTCATTTTAGATTCTCCCAACTTGAGAACACTATCCCCACAGTTCTCAATAAACAAACCTCTTTATCGCGACATGTCTTATCAAGGTAATCCACTAGCTCTAAAAACTCTCGCTCTTTCTCCCTGCCAACCAGATCAGAATATAGGTCCTGATGGTCTAACATCACCACTTTGTCCTCGTAGTTCAAAACATTGATTATATCCTTGATGTTCTTTATGCCAGTATAGGTCTCGATTTTCGGCACTATTTTCGCGCCCTTAATTTTTCTTTGATAATATAAAATCTGGTGGCTATATTCTATGTTTGATATCGCTACGTATTCAATGTTCGCAAAATCAGCTACAAGCAATGCTACGTCTTTTATTGTATGCTCAAAACTTGGTGGTTTTTTCCTCCCCACCGGCACATCTAAAAATATTTTATATTCTTTATATCGCTCTAATAAATTTGCCGCGCTCCTCAGCTGTTCATGCCAAGCCAGATTCAGCCTAAGCAATACACTTGCGGACAGGCTAACGCCATAATCATGATTAAGAAGGTTCTGTGAGACTACAACAATCTTCATTTCAAATCCTCAAATGCCCTCTTCTCATGTTCAGGATCAGGGTATTTAGCGTGCCACTCTCCCCGACCCTCCATATAGCTCACTCCTCGTCCTTTCACTGTATGCGCTATTATCAGCAGTGGCTTGTCTTTCTCGAAATAATTCAGAGCAGTATGAATCTCTTCTGTATCATGGCCATCAACCGCCACAACGGCCCATCCGAGGGTCCGAGCGATTGATCCAAGGCCGTCTATTGGGAGCGTGTCCTTCACGGCCCCGGCCCCCTGGAATAGGTTCCAATCAACAATGACCGTGAGGTTGTCGAGCTTGCGGTGTGGTGCCGTGAGTAATGATTCCCACGTAGTACCCTCTTGGCACTCTCCGTCGCCTATCAAGACGTAAATCTGCCCGTTCCTGCCTTGTATTTTCCGAGCGAGCGCCATGCCGGCACCTGCCGGAAAACCGTGTCCCTCGCTGCCTGTGGTAAAATGCACGCCCTCTCGCTCATCAAGCGACGGGTGGCCTTCAAGTTTGGGGTTCAGCCCACGCTCTTTTAACAGCACATAAAGTGGCCAGCAGGCATGGCCTTTGCTCAAGATGAATTTATCCTCTGGCTGCAGGATACGATCATAGAGAGCGATTAGTATCTCGACGATTGAGAATGAGCCTCCGTAATGATACCCGCCGTGCGCCTTAGAGAGCTTCAGCGTATCACGACGCACTTGTTTTGATCTCTCGTTCAGCTTTTTCATCGCATCTCCAACGTCACCCGGCCGGCCCTTCCGCTCGCAGCCATTTGGATTGCTTTATTAATATCCGCAAGTGCATATCTATGTGTTATTAGATCATCGAGCTTGAGGAGGCCACGGCGATAGAGTTTCAAATATCGTGGTATGTCTACCGTAGGGTTCGTCCCGCCACCTTGACTATCTATTATCATCTTGCCACAAAAGTGCTGGCGCATCGAGCGGAACGTAAGATCCGCCTCATGATGTGGCTGACCCACGAGAATTAGCCGACCACCTGGGGCTGTAATCATATAAGCAGCCTCTATCACATCAGGCAATCCTGTACATTCGACAACTACATCGATATTTCCAAAAGCTAAGGGGCCTTCTTTTAAGTTAAGCGCATTAGTCGCACCGAACGCTTTTGCTATATCTAGCTTGTCCTCGTGTATATCGAAAGCAAAAATCGGCAACGCCGAGACCATTGCGGCTCCTTGTATCACGTTCAGCCCCACGCCTCCGCATCCTATCACGGCGATAGATTGTCCGATTTTTAGCTTCGCCTCGTTATTAATGATTCCCAGCCCAGTGGTCACAACACAGCCCATCAGTGCGGCTATATCCAAAGGAATATCAGGAGCGATTGTAGTCAATCTGTTCTCGGAAACGATAGCAAACTCGCTAAACGTAGCAACTGGACCTGCGCCCACCTCTCCATCTCTCCGTTTATATATCGGACAATTAGCCTCTATCCCTGCTCCTTTTCGCCAATGCATCACCACATGATCACCTTTCTCGACCGTTGTCACACCCAGTCCGCACTCTACGACTACGCCCCCGCCCTCGTGACCGAGCAGATGTGGAAGATAAGGATCCCTTCCTCCAGCGCCCGTTATCTCGCCTATCTGCACACCGCAGATACTGGCAACGTGAACCTCAACGAGCACCTGTCCGCACTCAAGCTCTGGTGCCTCAATCTCCTCCACATCGAGCGGTGTGTTTTGCGCTACAAGTATAGCTGCTTTGAATTTACGTCTCATTTTCCATCTCCTCCGTGGCGGGCTCTGAGCTCCTCAAACCGCTCAATCAGCACCGCCTCCGGGATCTCTTTATTACAGTTATGTCGCGGCAGAAAGCAATTACAGGAGGGCTCGGGGACAGCGTAAGAGAAATTATCGAGTCCCATGCTCTTCTCAATCGACGCATA
>Ga0114920_10001291_pt1 | contig 11498 bp, 10 predicted proteins | sample ChitaG_FD_88683 | JGI IMG/M metagenome (GOLD analysis project Ga0114920, IMG submission 88683) | Deep subsurface microbial communities from South Pacific Ocean to uncover new lineages of life (NeLLi) - Chile_00310 metaG | ecosystem: Environmental > Aquatic > Marine > Oceanic > Sediment ... | reverse complement strand
TGAGGCGCTGGAAAAACGCAAATTGGGAGAGAACAAAGGGTTTTCGATGATTCTCTTTTTGCTCACTTTTTTCCTCCTCTATAGTTCAATACACCTGTACATATTCCTGAAGCTAAAGAGCGCTCTATCCCCCGGGACCCTAACCACCGTTTTTCTCATATGTTTCATGGCAGTAATGATCGCCGCACCGGTTATTGTGCGGATATCCGAAAGACACGGATTTGAGCTTTCAGCCCGCCTCATCTCCTACATCGGGTATACATGGATGGGGCTGGTATTTCTGTTTTTTTCTTTTTCGCTCCTTTTCGATCTATATCATTTTTCTATGTACGTAAGCGGGCTTATGCTTGAAAGGGACTTTTCCCATTTACTCCCTCCACCACGAATCACCTTTGTGATCCCACTCTTAACTACAGTAGCAATAGCATCATATGGCTATTTTGAAGCACGCAATATTCGCAACGAAACAATGATAATAAAAAGCCCGAAAATTCCCAAAAGGGTCGGCACCTTGACAATCGCTCAGATCTCCGATGTCCATCTTGGACTGATTGTAAGAGAGGAGAGATTGAAAGGGATTCTCAGAGAAATAGAGAGGGCAGAACCTGATATTTTGGTATCCACAGGTGACCTTGTGGACGGACAGATCGGCAGCCTCACGGGACTTGCGGAACTGTTGGATGCAATCAAGCCAAAATACGGTAAGTTTGCAATAACGGGAAATCACGAATTTTATGCAGGCCTTGATCAGGCATTGCATTTTACAGAAAAAGCGGGTTTCACGGTACTGAGGGGAGAAGCACTGAATATTGCTGGGATCATTAATATTGCCGGCATTGATGACCCAACCGGGAAACGATTCGGCCTTTATAAGGAGGTTTCAGAAAGGGCTCTACTCTCCGGACTTTCCCGTGACAAGTTTACCTTACTGCTTAAGCACATGCCGGTAGTGGACGAGAATACAGTAGGTCTCTTTGACCTCCAGCTTTCAGGACATACCCATAAAGGACAGATCTTCCCTTTCAGTCTCATCACGCGACTTTTCTTTCCACATTACGCAGGACTTAAGGAGCTGCCAAATAATTCCTATTTGTATGTGAGCAGGGGCTCAGGAACATGGGGGCCACCGATTCGTTTTCTCTCACCGCCTGAAGTGACAGTCTTTAAGTTGGTTCATGAGGATACATAACGTTGTCAGGGTCCTGTCGCTCACATATGAGAGGAAATGTGGAGATAAGGTCGATATAGACAAAATGTGTTTTGAAAAGCACTCCCTAAGATGCTATATTGACCAGGCAAGTATGTCGGTCCGTTTCTCTCTCACGGGAAAGGAGGAAAAACATGCGCTTTGAACAAACCTTCATGGATTTCATACTCCAACACCAGGAGAAACATAACCGTACCTATCATTTCTTGATTCTGATGGATGCCCTAATCAGCGCGGCAAAGCACATCCAGCACTACTACCTGACGGGGGCCTTAAGGGGGAATTTGGGATTGGCCGGCGGAGTGAATGTGCAGGGCGAGGACACCATGCGCATGGACCAGATTGCCGAGGAGATCACCATTCATTATTTGAGGAGCTCCGGGCGTGTAATCCATGCGATCAGTGAGGAGTCGGAAGAAATCATTCCCATGAACACCGAGGGAGGGCGCTATCTTGTGTATATTGATCCCGTTGATGGTTCCTCAAATGTGCCCCACGGACTGCCGGTCGGCTTTCTGTTCGGCATTGCCAAGCGAAACCTGGATGGACCGGAGGACGGCCATTTACGGCCCGGAAAAGACTATATCGGTGCCGGCATGTTTGTGATTCCCACCGGCACGTTCACCCTGGCACTAAAGGACTCCGGCACCTGGCGATTCCACATGGACGAGACCATGAGCTTTGTCAAACCGATCCGCATGATGCTCCCTGAGGATAGCAAGACCTGGGAATTCTCATTCAATGAGGCCAACCGATGCAGCTTTGCCGAGGCGGTTCAGACCTGGATCGCACAAAAAGAAAGAAAATACACCTTCAGGTACCTGGGCTCCCTGGCCGGAGATTTCCACAGGATTCTTTCCAACGGCGGCATATTCATGTACCCTGCCATCGTCAATCACCCAAGGCCTGAAAAGAACCGGCCGCAGGGCAAATTGCGTCTCATGTATGAAGCAGCCGTCGTAGCTTTCATGTGCCATGAGGCTGGCGGGGATGCTGTTGATGAAGCAGGCATTCCGATTCTCGAGATCCAACCGAAAGAGTATCATCAACGGACGGCCCTCTATGTTGGTTCGAAGCCGCTTGTGGACGATATCGCCCAGATCCTACGGGGATGATGATACAGGCTATGTTTGCTTTCAGAGTGCACGTGTCAAAATTGCCCTGCCCTGGCTGTTGCTACCGGAAACGATCAATTACGCTCCAGGGCAGGATAAAGCTTCCTTCCCCGTGCTTCTTCACCCCGTTAAATAAGTGGAATCTGACCTGCCCCTTTAGTCAACACATTTAACGGGGCAGCGGGGCATTCTGACAGGGTACATAAATTCAACGAAGTGCGCGGAGAGACTAAAATGGATATTAAGCGGTTTTTTGAAATACTTGAGCTTGACCGTGGTGCCTCGCTTGATGAGGCGAAACAAGCTTATAAGGATATAGTCAATGTCTGGCACCCAGATCGCTTCCCTAACAATCCCCGGCTAAGACGAAAGGCTGAGCGGAAATTGAAGGAAGTTAACCTGGCATATGAGATGGTGAGGTCCTTTTTGTCCTCAAATAAAGGGGAGGAGCCAGGGCGAAAAAAAGGTCCGAAAACACAACCAGAGGCTGGAGCGAGGGATAAGACAGAGGCTGCTGTTGAAGCAGGCACACGAATTATTTTGACCGTGTGCTCCTATCTCTATAGATCACTTCGCCGCTTCGTTGTCAGTCAGGACTCTAAGGCGGAGGCAAAGAAAAAGACCCGGGTAGACCCAGATGGTCCCGACCAGGGGAAAATGCGAGGCAGGGGAAACGCTCGAGGTAAAGAAATTTGACGCGATCATTACCTTTGCGTGCTGATGTTGTCATCATTGGTGGCGGAATTATCGGTGTCAGCATAGCCTACCATCTGGCTAAAAAGGGTGTAGGGGAAGTAGTCCTTTTGGAAAGAGGCACAATGGGGGAGGGTGCCACGGGCAAGTGCGCAGGTGGAATTCGCACCCAATTCTCCACCCGGATCAACATACAGTTTTCCCTGCTCAGTCTAGAGGTTTTTCGACGATTCGAGGAGGAGTTTGGCGTAGACCCAGAGTTTCGCCCCGCAGGGTACCTCTTTCTGGCTTCCCATGAACGGGAATGGGCGATCCTGAGGGCAAACGCCCAACTCATGAAAACCATGGGTCTGGATGTGGAGCTACTGAATCCGGGCGAAATTCGATGCCGATGGCCATTTCTGAGGGCAGACGACTTGCTGGGCGGATCATACACACAAAACGATGGATACGCCGGTCCGTACGAGGTTCTTCAAGGATTCGCCAAAGGGGCACGTCGATTGGGGGCGATGCTCAGGGAAGGGGCAGAGGTCACTGGGATTCATATGAAAAAGGGACGGGTCCAAGCTGTGGAGACGGCAACAGGGGAAAAGGTTGTTACGCCCCTGGTGATCAACGCAGCAGGGCCTTATGCGGGCAGAGTCGCAGCAATGGTAGGGCTGAACCTGTTGGTACGGCCTCTACGAAGACAGATCTTTTTCACCGACGTTTTTGAGGAACTACCATCCCTCTTCCCCATTGTGATTGACCTTGAGCATGGTTGGTATATGAGAAGGGAAGGAAAGGGGCTGCTGCTGGCCGGACCACAGGATGCCGAAAGCTCCTTCAATGAAAAGGTGGACTTCGAAGCCCAGCAGTGGACCGCAGCCCGATCCCTTCATCGGGTGCCGGTTTTGGAACGTGCGAGGATCGCGCGAGGATTGGCCGGTCTTTATGATATTTCTCCGGATCATCATGCCATTATTGGTGCATTTCCCGAAAGAAAAGGCTTTATCTGCGCCAATGGCTTCAGCGGGCATGGATTTCAGCACAGCCCGGCAGTCGGAATCTTGATCGCAGAACTCATTGCTGAAGGTCAGGCCAAGACTATGAATATCTACCCGTTGAGACCTCAGCGTTTTCGGGAAGGGGATTTCATCTACGAGCCCTTGACTGCTTTTCGGGATTGATATGCATCGGGGTATGCCGGATGTTTGCTGTGGCTCGAAGAAGACAGCGAGCAGGCAAGGACGTTTATTACCATGACAAGGAGAAGGCTTGATCCCCAAATAGAGGCATTGTTGCAACGGATGGCACAGCAAGGCGTACCGCCTGTGCATACCCTAACACCAGTGCAAGCGAGAGAGAGTAGAAACCCCCTCTTTCGGACGTTGGGTGGATCCCCGGAAGCCGTTGCAAATATTGAAAACGTTGCTATTCCAGGCCCGGGAGGACAGATCCCCATACGCATCTACACGCCGCAAGGGAGCGGTTCATTTCCCGTGCTGATTTATTTCCACGGCGGTGGGTGGGTCATCTGCAATCTCGATACGCACGACTCTATATGCCGGTCTCTGGCAAATGGGGCCGCTTGTGTTGTTGTCTCTGTTGGCTATCGGCTGGCACCAGAGCATAAATTCCCGGCGGCAGTTGATGATGCGTATGCAGCTACCCAATGGGTGGCACACAACACCGATCGCATAAATGCTGATCCGACGCGTATTGCGGTTGGTGGGGATAGTGCCGGGGGCAATTTGTCAGCCGTTGTATCCCTGATGGCACGGGACAGGAGCGGACCCTCCCTGATGTATCAGTTGCTCGTTTATCCTGTGACGGATCTTTCTTCTTTGGACACGGATTCTTACCGTGAACATGGGGAAGGTTACATGTTGACTAAAGATAGCATGGAGTATTATCGAGGCCACTATATAAGCCGTGAAGGAGAATTGCGGAATCCATATGCGTCTCCATTGCTGGCTCGGGAACTGAGTGGCCTGCCACCGGCGCTTGTGATAACGGCTGAGTTTGATGTGCTAACAGACGAGTCAGAGGCGTACGCAGACCGATTGAAACAAGCCGGTGTCCCGGTTATATACACGTGCTATAAAGGCATGATTCACGCCTTCTTCAGCCTGGCTGGAGTGGTAGACCGAGCCAGAGATGCTATGAATGAGGCCACCACTGGCCTCGGTTCAGCCTTCGCAAAATGAGATTGCCAATGGCTGAAGAAGCCCTTACCAAGATCAGAAAATTCGAGATAGAGGATATCGATGAAATACTGGAGATTGAAGAACAGGCATTCCCAAAGACGGCTTACTCAAAAGAGACTATTTTAGGCTATGCAAAGGGTTTCCTGGATAACTTTGTTGTCTTAGAAAGGGATAGAGAGATTGTGGGATACATAATCTTCGACATGAGCGGTCACATCCATTCCACTGCTGTTAAACACACCCACAGAGGGAAGGGTTTTGGCAAGATGTTGTTCACGCATGCCATGAAGTGTGCCAAGAAAAGAGTGTGGCTCGAAGTCAGATCAAGGAACAGCACAGCAATACGGTTTTACAAAAGACTGGGCATGGAAATAGTTGAAAAGATCCCAGACTACTACGGGAGTGATGATGCCCTGATTATGGTTCTGAGCAAGGAAGAATATGCCCATAATTGAACATTTCTCGCTTTTGCTATTTATTTTTTAATATCAATATGTTACCCGGATAAACCCCATTAGGCATCAGCGCATATGTTGTATTTTGACCATCCTTGGCCCTTGCTGCGAAAAAGCGAGGCCTCTTTTCCTGACCATTATTGATGGTTTCGTAAAAAGTCGAAAAACTCCCTCTCTCTCGAAGGGAGAGGGTCGGGGTGAGGGTGAATAAGATAGTATTTGAGCCAGTTACATCCCTCTCCCCTTAATAAGCCTTGGGCTTATTAATCCCCTCCCACCAAGGGAGGGAAAATTGGACTTTTTACGAGACCATCATTATTGGACGTTTTGCGAATGCCTTCAGGGCATTCAAGATTGCTAAGTGTGGCCTTCTGTCAATATTTTGACACCTGAATTCTGACACAGGGGCACTACAATCTTGAGGATGCTTGACGACGCACGTAAGCGCCCAGCGGTGGGATCCTTACAGGTCGTCGCCAGATCCGAACATCAGGCCACGTTCCAGTTGAAGCGAGATTGCGCTTCATATGAGGCATCAAAAAAGGGGGTAATGAGGGATTCAAACCCTTGCATGTAGCGGATTTGGTAAGCACTGGAAGGACGCTGCACATTGTTATGAGGGGTGTGTGTCAAAATGTTGACGCTTGAGGAAATATAAACACGGGAGTAGCACAGGGTTCAGGGTAGATCATGCGCGCGGGGAAACGTAGAAAAAGCCCTGTTAGGGGGCTGTATCCTAACAGGGCTCGAGGAGGTAGGAATGAAGGAAAGGAGGGAAACTTCATTCCATTAGCATATTTATATGCAATTGCCGTGCCATATTCAAATTGCGTGCACTCAACCCTATTAATCCCTGGTTGACATCACCCGTGCATAAAGAGTGCACGCCCAGAGGACGTGGCTTTGATTTCCTCCAAGAGGGGGTGGTGGTGTCTGTTGAGAGTTTCTCTGCGATGATGGAGTAATGGAAAAACCAAAATAGAAAAAGCCTTGGAATCTTCTATTTCTTGAACCCAATACTCCAGTTCTCCAATACTCCAACACTCCAACACTCCTGGCCAGTGTTTCCAGGCAAAGCCAAAGAGTTCTTACCACGCGCAGAGGACGCGGTTTTCCAAGACGTAGTAAACGGATAGTGACAGGGTGAATTTCGAAGAGAGCTTTGTTCGTTTGAGAAAGACCGCAGCCAGGCAAAGTGAAATATTTTACCCTCACATCTACACTGTCATTGTCAAGCGGGCATTTTTATGGTTTAATGCGGAAAAATCTTCTATTAAGGTATTCACAGAGGCCGATGGGTAGTGTTTTTGTTGGATTCATTGGGAGGAACTGATGAAGGGTTCAGCAACCATAGTTATCATCTTCCTGATGCCCCTTGTCTTCTACGGGGGGTGTTCGAGGGAGGAGCCGCCTCCTCCTGTGGCAGAAAAGAGCCGGGTGGTAAGGCCTATTGAGAGGCCTGCCCCGGAGGAGACCGAGATCTCATTAACCGAAAGGGATGAGAAGGCCAAAGATGAGGCAAAGGAAGCTGAAGGGCTGAAGACCGTGGCCGTTGAGGAAAAGGCACTAATGCCTCCGGAGACGGAAGCTGGGGAACAAGAGACGGCAGTGGAGGAGGCAGCCGGATTCTATATCGTCAAACAGGGAGACAGCCTCTCCGCTATAGCAGCCAGCGAGGATGTGTATGGAGACTCATTGAAATGGCCTTTCCTCTATCGCCGTAACAAGGACGAGCTCGCTAAGCTGCCGTTGGGGAAGGCCTTTCCGCACAGAGAGCTTCCCGAGGGATTGAGGCTCAGAATTATCTCCCCTGATGAGGTGGAGGAAAACCTAAAGAGCAGGCTCCATAACGTATGGGTAGTTAATGTTCTATCCACCACAACCAACGGAAAGATCATTCCCCTGACAGTCAGGCTTATCGATAATGGATACATGACTTACATCACCCATGCCAAGGTAAAGGGAAAGGACTGGACGAGACTCCGTGTTGGTTTTTTCAAAGACAGGACCGAGGCCGATACCGAGGGGAAGAAAATAATGGCCATGTTAAATCTGGCTGACGCCTGGGTTATCAAAGTGGGAAAGAAGGAGTTTGGGGAATTTGGTGGTTACTGAGTGGAGTACAAGGGATATAGATGGACATTGAACAGATGAAAGTCGGATTTATGGGTGTATTCTGTTATTTAGTTGCATGTACCAGGACTAAGGAGGCCCTGGTTGTTGATCCGGCCGGAGAAGAGGATCGGATCGTTGAGAGAGTTAGACAAAAAGATCTCACTTTGAAATATATTGTGAATACCCATGGCCATCCGGATCATACCTGCGGCAACGAGAAAGTCAAAGCCCTAACAGGGGCAAAGATCATTATGCACGAACTGGACGATCAGATGTTTAATTCAGAGCAGGGGAAGGAAATGGCCCGCGAATGGGGTTTTACTCCTTCACCCCCTGCTGATATAGCGGTAAAGAATGATGATCAGATTATAGTGGGTGATGTCTGTCTCAAGGTCATCCATACTCCGGGGCACAGCCCTGGGGGCATATGCCTTCTCGGAGATGGGAACCTCTTTACAGGGGATACCCTGTTTGTCGGTGGCATAGGTCGGACCGATTTACCCGGTGCGTCTACGTCCCAGTTTATGAGGAGCATAAAGGAAATAGTCCTCACCCTGCCTGGTGAAACCATTGTCTGGCCCGGGCATGACTATGGAGCTAGGCCTTGTTCCACTATCGAGGATGAAAAAAGGTCCAATCCCTGGCTATAGTGTGAGGCCTTGGCATAATTTAGTCCGTCGCAGGCGGATCGCCTGCATGATCATTTCGGATCAAAACTCCCATCTTAGAAATTTCACATGATAGGACTGCTCAGGGGGATTAAGGGAGATTCCCAGGACAGATTGCTCACAGTCTATGGCCGGGATACCCAGGGAAATTCTACCCCTCCGGATATTTACGATGGCAGGCATGATATCTTGGGAATAAACGCCGGATCTAAAGGAATAAAAGAAATACAGACACAGTCCTACGCCACCACAAATGACTCCCCCATAGGCTATCTGAACAGTGATCGTTGTCTTGGCAGGACACGGGGATGAGAAAAGGACGAAATTGGTTATGGTAATCAAGAAGATGCTGAGAAGTGTCTTATTGCCGGGGTAATTCAAGGTCTTCGTTTTCATAAGGGAACTTGCTCAATGACTACAGATTTCTCCCCCAATGAATATGTCTGATCCGATTTCCCGTGTCAAGGGGAAACCCCATTATATGACCATTTGAAACCATGGAGCTACTCTAACAAATCTTGTAATTGAGGACATATTTCCTTGCAAAAACACGGGAAATAATGGATACTCAATAGGCATCTCGTGCCAGGTGGATAGAAAGCCCCCAGCTTGAACAGAGGAATTGGTTACCGGCGGATATGCCGCTCGATGAGGTGGAAAAGGCGGCCATATTGCGCTGGAGGTGACAGGTGGTAATAAGAGGAAGCGGCAAGGCGCCTCGGCGTAATCCGGAGAACACTGCACAAGAAGCTCAAGGTGTACGGGGTCATGTCCGAAGGCATGGCAGGAAGCGCGGATATCCACGGGCAGTGGCCTTTTTTGCCAAGGAATTTCGGGACTGATTGAGGTGGTAAGAATGGAGGAGATGGAACTTTCCCGCATGGTAGACATGAAAGATACTCAGAGCGTTCTGGATGAGATCAGGACAATCGTCCTCATGATGTTCCCGGAATCTGACTTCGAGACTGTAAACCGGGTGTTCAGGGATATTGTGAGGCTTTTCCATGGGGAGTATCCAGGATACCGCAAATGTACCACCGAATACCACGATCTGAAGCATACAACGGATGCATTTCTGGGCATGACCAGGCTCATGCATGGTGCATCTGTGTGTGGAGAGCATCTTACGAGGGAAGATGTAAATCTGGGGCTGATATGTGCACTTATGCATGACACGGGGTATATCCAAACTCTTGATGATGATGTTGGAACAGGCGCGAAATACACACTTATAGATACCAGCCGGAGCATTGACTTCATGGACAAATATTTAGCTGATAATGGATTTGCAAAGGAGGATTTCAAAAACTACCCCGTTATCCTCAGCTGCACCGGCCTCGATACAAAGGTCAGGGAAATCCAATTTGAGTCCCCGGAGATTGAACTGTTGGGTAAGATGCTGGGCACTGCTGATCTCCTGGGGCAGATGGCAGACCGACACTATCTTGAGAAACTGCTCTTTCTGTTTAACGAATTCAAAGAGGGAGGTGTCATGGGATATGATAGTGAGCTGGACCTATTGAAGAAGACCATAGACTTCTATGCTATGACCCGGAGGAGGTTTGCCACTGAACTGGGCAGCGTGAATAAGTATGTACGCCACCATTTTAGGGTGCGCTGGAATTTGGACAGGGATTTATATATGGAAGTCATTGAGAACAATATCAGCTACCTTAAATTTGTAATGGAAAATCACGAGAAGGACTTTCGTGACCATCTGAGGCGAGGCAGCATATGATAACAGAATTGAAAGCAAGGCGCTGTGAGTAGGCTATGAGCCCCTTAATGCCCAAAAAAGCTGCCATCCTGAGCACACGTTAAGTCTGCAGGCCGAGAAGATCTTATTAGCAGGGTAGTAAAATGGCTTCCATACAATATCAGGCGGATTGACCTTTCAATTTTCGAATATGGGTCGTTCTAAGGGAATTTCGACAATAAACGTTGTCCCTTTACCCTTCTCGGATTCAACCTGGATGTCGCCTGAATAGGCATCCACCATCGTTTTGACGCTTGCAAGCCCAAGACCTGTTCCTTTACCAATCGGCTTGGTAGTAAAGTCCGAGGCGTAGATATTGGGGAGGTCTTCCTCGACAATGCCCTCACCCGTATCGGATATTCTTATAAGCACAGCCTTATTTTGCAGGCGGGTTTCTACAGTCAAACGTTTTTCCGGGGAATGCTCCATTGCGTCAATGGCATTCTTCAAAAGGTTGTCTACAATCTGCTTGATGTGAATTGGATTCCCTGGAACGCGCGGGAGATTATCTGAAAGGTCAACCTTCTTTTCCATCTGATGTTTGTAGGTGGGGTCGAGCTTCAAGAATTCTAGTTCGCTCTTGATGATCTCATTGATGTCAATCTGCTCGGTTTTGAACAATGTTTTGTCTCTCAGGTGAGTTAAGATTCCAGCGACTATTTTTTCCAAATCAGATGTGCCTGACTCGATAATGTGAAGATAATCACCTACCTTTTTCAGGTCCGGATTCTCAGAAGATAACAGCAAATGGGCAAGGCCCACTCCTCCACGTATGGCATGAAGAGGGTTATTGAGGTTATGAACGATATGGGATGCGTGCTTGCCAATCTCTGCCTGTTTTTCAATGGCCAAAAGCTGCTTGGTTCTCGCTTCTACCCTTTTCTCCAATAACCGATTATATTCCTCCAATTTTTTGAGCAGATCCCTTCTTTCCTGTTGCAAGTTGAACTGATCAATCGCTTGCTTTACGGTTAGCTTTATTTCCATGTTATCCCAGGGCTTGACAATGTAGCGGTATACATTCCCCCTGTTAATAGCATCAAGAATTGAATCCCTATCACCATGAACTGACAATACCAGACGAATGATATCAGGGTATCTTTCCTGAACATGCTTGAGCAATGCCAGGCCACCCATCTCTGGCATCCCCAAATCTGTAACAATGACATGAATGGTTTCCCTCTCCACGATACCGAGCGCCTCGTGCCCACTTTCAGCGAAAAATGACTGATATGGCTCGGCACGTAGCAGCCTCTTCAGGGAGTTTAGAGCCCCAATCTCATCGTCTACAAAAAGAACG
>Ga0114920_10001289_pt1 | contig 11509 bp, 9 predicted proteins | sample ChitaG_FD_88683 | JGI IMG/M metagenome (GOLD analysis project Ga0114920, IMG submission 88683) | Deep subsurface microbial communities from South Pacific Ocean to uncover new lineages of life (NeLLi) - Chile_00310 metaG | ecosystem: Environmental > Aquatic > Marine > Oceanic > Sediment ... | reverse complement strand
TTCGAAACCTGTGAGGTAGACCGTGCAGGTTAAGAGCAAGAACTTTTATGGCCTCTTTTACTCTAAGTATGGAGCAGTCTTGATTCTAAAGGGAGCCACCTTATTAAAAGTAAGAAGCACGATATCCCACCCAGTCATCCCCAATAGCGTCCAGTCTCGTGCTGTTTATCAATGTTTGAAGTTTCATGCCTGTAGCTACCATTCTGTATCACCGCGTGCTAAACAGTTTGTCGGCAAAATGTCGGCAGAAAATTTCCTTTACTGAACAAAGTGACGTATTGTGCAGGACGTAAAAAGGAGCTCTTTCATGTGGACGGGGAAATCAAGCAGGAACGGTCTCTATCGTACCCAACAACTCGAACCTTAATCAGGGAACGACGAGCATTAGCAATCAAGTTTGAGAGATAACCCATCTTATTCCCTGGGTAAGGTCAATCAAGCGTATTATGCCCCAGACTTATACGGCGCGTACTCTCGCACTCTTTCGTGTAACTCCCGAAGTACCTCAATAATGTGATAGTCTAGGTATTCTATTGTTTCGTCCATGTATTCCCTTCCGTCTATCATAGGTGATAATCGAGGCGGACTTGTTCTCCTGAATAACAACCTTCTATCCATATCATAAATTTCGTAAGTTTCAGAAATTATTGTACCATCGTCTTCAGTAATAGAAGATGACATTCTGATTGTTCCACCTACGGCAGGCACTTCGTCCAGCCAAATAGAAACGAACCTCTCCGGACCTTTAGGAATAGACACTTGGATCATGGATGTTGATTCTTTATCTTCATCTTTTTTACCATAAAATATGGATGGTGCTATAAGCGCAACATAATGAGTTGCATCATCTCGGCGCCTAAATACGTCATCAACCCATTGCGCACGAGCTTCCTCAATTATTCCGGCAAGCGAATTCCATTTAGTTTTGCGTAAAAGTACTTTCGACAATTTTTCGTGGCTATGTAAATCCTGGTTTTCACTCAGGAAAGCAGCAACTACCCTTGTCAATATACTCAAAGTGCTGCAAACCGAAAAAAGAAAAACCTCAAATTCATTCTCTACTCTTAGACTACGTAGACTAAAATTAGACGTGACCCTTGGTTTTTCAAGATAATTAGTGGTAGGCCACTTCTTTATCAACTGGCTAAACTTTTCTGAATGGCTGGCTACAATCTTGTTCCATTGCGCTTTTCGGTGTTCAACTCCTAGAATTTTTCTATATAAAATTGCCAAACGTGATAGATAATCTTCAAGGCTCACAAATATGCATTTCGGCAATTCTCCTCCGCGAGGAATAAGAAGGTCAATACATTTTTCCACCTCACTGGGTGTACCTTTTACAAGTTTTAGAGGCCTGACCAATTCTTTAAAGTGTTTTCTTATCTTATTATGGATTTCATCTGGAAACACTGAACTCTTAGGTTCCTGTGGCTTTTGGAACATTAGCTTTCCTTAATGATTCATTGAACTTAAATCTTCTTGTATGCTTTTAAAATCCTCAGAGTATCAATCCCATCAATGATTGAATACAGGCTCTGCTGGAAAAATCTACTAGCAAATGCTTCCATGGTATGTTTTACACTGTTTGATATGATATGGCAGTGCTGAAGAATATATATGTCAGCTGGTTCTCCGAATAACCTGACTATTTGGTCGCCGTTCTTACCTAAATCTTTATTTTTCATTACATGAAATCGAGATGGTCCCTTGAGAACAAACGCCGCTCTAACCCTAACTCCATCTATATGTAAGTGTGAAGTGTACAGATCCGATTGCTCGCCGCCCCAATCCTTGGTAATAAACTGTTCGCCAATAATCTCGGCAAACCATTTCTTGATCTGTAATTCAGGATATTTGCGTAATTCCTCGATATTGACTTCTCGCATATCGATTTGCTGTGCGTTCTTAAACTCGTCAATCTGATCAATAAATATATGTAGCGAACTCCGCTGAATAAATTGGATACTTTCGGTCTGGGTTGAAATCACCCTGTCCGCTATCATAATTGGGCGTAGCTTAGCTTGGTCTACTAAGGTATGAGTAATATACGCGAGCATAAACAATCTATGTTGACCGGACAGCTTATCATACGCTGAACTGGTCGTGATTTTGTCGGGATCGAACTTGCCGGAGAAGGTCAATTCTGGGTATTCTGGTAATCTAGCTTTGAATTCTACATACTCCGGAGGGAGATTTCTAAGTTTAGCTCGCGTAGCTTTAGGTAATCCTCTGAAATAAAAAGCTCTCTCTATAGTTACGTATCTATTTTTTTTGATTTGTCCAGTAATGAGAAGTTCTTCCAATGCAGGTACCCTATTAGTGACAATAAAACGTTTTGTCTCGTCACTAAAGACCGATTGCAGGATTACTCCAGAATAGGGCTGAGGCGTTATTGATGCCGTTTTGAGCGCTTCTTTTATTCTTAATTTCCCTTCTGCATTTACTGCAGTTAATAGCAGTGTGGGATGAACAAAGTAGCTCTGCAAATCGAAGTTTAGACGCTCTGCACGCATAGTTTTTGTCATGCTGCTGCCCTAGTGAGTTGACCACTTATCGAAGAAAGCCAGCTGCGTATGTGCAGTTCAATCACTGTCTTTATTCTTGATGTGTCTGCCATTTAGTAATCCTTCTTGTTCTATAAGTAATAGTCACAGCAGCTGTTAATAATACATGAATTGCAGTTAGGGCAAATCGACTTGCATAATACACGCCCGTGAGCTACACAGTTCACATGGAAACTGTACCTCAGTTCTGGTGGTATGACTTGGTCCAGTAACTTGTGCACGCGGTATTCTGTTAAACCCCCGCCAACTAAACCTAGCCGATGAGAAATGCGATACGTGTGGGTATCTACGGGCAATACCATGCGCCTGAAAGAATACATCATAATACACCTAGCTGTTTTTAGCCCTACACCTGGGAGACTGATCAAATATCTTTCCATTTCCTCATCGTCATAAGACTTGATATGTTTTAAGCTTAGACTACCAAAGTCCTGCATTATTTTGTTCAGGGCCCCTTTAATCCTCTCAGCTTTCTGCAACGCTAGACCACCGCTGTGTATATTCTCAGCTATATTTGTTATCGTATCCTCATAGACTTGAAACCATTTTGGATATTGGTGCTTGAAAGCCCTGTAAACTTTGTTGTATACACATTCATCTGTTCGTAGCGACAGCACTATGAACAAGAGTTCATTCAATGGATTCCACTTATTATAATGCCTGGGCGACTTATATTCCCTTTCGAGTAGGCGCGTGATCTGTGCTACTTTTTCTGTTAGTTCCATGATGGTCCTTCAGGAACCCTAAGAGGTGTCTAGCTATAGCTTGCGCAAGTAGGGGTGGAACAGCATTGCCGACTTGTTCATACGCCCCTCTCTTGCTCGTACTGTATACAACAAACCGATCAGGGAAGGATTGAATCCTCATCCCCTCCCTGATAGTAATCAATCGGTCTTCTCTATAATGAATATTGCACCCAACGTTTGGTCGCGAGAAGTGAGTGTTGAGTGTATACGTCGGTTTGGAAGGATCCATCCTGCCGTATGTGGTGGTCCTGCCACCGGTCTTCTTAAAATTCTTTATCCTTTGTGTTGCGATATCGTCGGGTACATCCATGTAATTGCCCCCTACAGGAACTGCCCTTATGATCTTCAGGTCTGTCTCGCTCATGTAAGGCATCTGGTGGTTCCTCACCGTATCGTTATTCTCCGCTCTCATCAACTCTTGATAAGTACAATCGGGCACTTTCTTGTAGTGACCTGCATCGGAATCAGTACGGGGCGTAGAAAGATCATCCAATGCATCTCTACACGTGATCCAATGTTGTCTTTGTCCGATAAACGGCTGTCGTGATAGATCATGCGTATGAGTCGGCTCAGGGATTGGTATTTGCTGGCCATCTCGATTCCCCACGATGAAGATTCTCCTACGCCTCTGCGGAACCCCGTAATCGGCCGCATTAAGTATGAAATAGTTAACCGAGTACCCTAGATTATTGAACAGTCTAAGTAATTCAGGTAGCACGCTTACACCTTCGCTATCCTTTGCTGCCTTGAGTCCTGTCACATTTTCCATGAGGAAGACCTTTGGTCTCTTCATTTCAACTACCTCGTAGAAATTCCAGACCAGATTTCCCCTGGGATCTTCGGGATCTCGTTTGCCTACGAGTGAAAATGCTTGGCACGGGGGTCCACCTATGATTATTTCACAATCAGGAACTTGATCTAGGTTAAGTTTCTTAATATCTCCTAGTAAGATATGATCACCCAGATTTTCCTTATATGTCTGTACAGCATTTGGGGAACTATCATTCGCCCAGATTATGTTATATCCTGCCCATATGAAGCCAAGGTCCAGCCCACCACATCCTGAGAATAAACTAACTACACTATGTGCTCCTTGTCCGGTAACCACGTTTCTCACCTATTCGTATTCCTCGGGTCCCGCTCTTGAACGGTCTGGAATAATGCTTCTTCGAACTCTACTGCCTTGGCCTCACATTCGGTACCTGGATAGAATAGAGTCATGACTGCCTTGTCTAGTTCAAACCTGGGATTGTCATGGCCCGGTTGCTCTAGACCGTTTACACCAAAGGGTAAGGTGTAGAATGCTTCTATGATGGCCCTCTTGCTGGTGTCTTCAAATTGTCTCGGATCGGGAGCTTTAAGTCTATACATCTGACCAGCTTCCACCTTTAACAAACCCTCTCGCCAATCACCTTCAGCTTCAAATTGTAGCTGCCCGAGGGAGGACATCAGGAAGCCAGCAATAAATTTGATGTCATCCGAATTCATCTGTTGCATAGTTCCAAAGCCGACAAAATTTGTAGAAAAATATACCCTATCCTGTGGAACTAATATCTTAAAGGTAGCACGGTGCATCCTTGGTATTATGAGAGCATAATCATCTTCCATTTGGCCAGAGCTATACAGGCTATACCAGGGGTGTCTATTACGAATTGTTGGTCTATTGGAGATCTTAGTTCCTTGTCCATCTAGTAATGCACGCTCCTTACCTTCGCTGTCTACATAGACATCCTCTGCAAATTCGATGAATTCTTTGAGCCCAGGGAATTGATTCAAATCAGTATTATGTGGTATAGCAAGGATGACTTCCCGTCTACTATCGTCGTGGTCGAGGACATAATGGGCAGGTAAGTCGGCGCTATTCATTGCCGGCTTCAAAAAATCCGTTTCGATATTCCCTATTAGGCCTTCTATACGGAGCTGGTAGTCACTCCGCCTTTGTCTGAAATCATCAATCGGCTCTTTCTTACCCCTCGAAAAACCAGTAGACTTTGGGAAAAAGAAGGCGTTACAACCATTGTCTCGCCCTCGCTTCACTCTGCCGGTAGATATTTGTCTTAGGTTATGGATGAAGTTTTGGTCATAGCAATGATCATATGCCTGTGGGAGATTCAACAGCTTTTTACTCCACTTCTGACGATAGTCAAGATCAGCCTGCGCTTCGATTATGACCCTGGCCTCAGATGTATTGCAGTCTTGCGTACTTTCCATCAACTCAGATAACTTCTCCGGTGTTATATTCTCAAAGAGTCTTATGAACCTAGTTGTGTTGCCGGGAACTACATTACCTTGGAGTCTCTGAGCTATAACAAAACAGGTAGTCACGTCAAAGCCCTCAAAATGTCTACCTGAGTATTTTATTATCGCCTTGAGGTTTGTCCGTTCCAACAAAAACTTCTTAAGACGCTCGCCATTTCTACTATTGAGAAATTTGTCTGACAATATGAAGCCGATAATACCACCAGGTTTTACAAAGAGTAATCCCCATTCAAAGAAATAGAAATACTTATCAGCTTGGCCACCGGAGTATGGGAATGTTCCCATGACACCCTGATTTCTATATCCCTCTTCGATTTGTCTGCGAATACGTTCCTTATAATAGAGCGGCATATCGGCCTGTCTCAGGTATGGCGGATTACATAGTATTACATCATAGTCAGCAGATGGTGTGACATTAAACGCGTCATTCGCTTCCATGTCGAAATCTGTTTCTTCCAAGAGATTCTTCATAGCTAACCTTAGGGCACCGACCTTACCAATGAACTGATTGCTCTCTACAGCTGATAATTGCCGCAATATCACACCATGATTCGCCGGTTCGTTTGATACGGTCTTGAGTTCCTTCAGCCTATCATAAGCTCCTTCCAAAATTGCACAAGTTCCCGCAGCAATATCTATTACCCTGTCTGACGGATTCCCAATGCACAAATGGGCTAGTGACTTAACCATTGGAGCATCTTCTATGGTTAGTCCTGCTTCATGCCTCTCCATCGGAGTAACCAAGGTATTGACCAGAGTAGCTATGAGAAAATTGGGATCACCGATCTCTTGCGTCGCATTTGGGATGGCATTTAACGCAGTGATGAAAGATGATAAGGATGCCTTGCCAGCCTGTGAGAGGGTGAGGGTATCAGGTATCGTTCCGGCCTCGAAGATATTTCGGTAGTCTATCCTGATTATGTCCGTATAGAGATGTGCTAATGTACTTAGTATGTCAGCACGCCTAATCGACTGGCTCATGGGGTTTAGTCGAACGTTCTTGATCTGGTGGAGTGGTACCTGACGAAGCAAATCCCTTATCACTTCGTAGCATAGTGCCTTAAACATCATCGACGCGGCCAATTGGTTGGTTAGGATCTCTTTCTTCTCACCCTCTGAGTAGTATGGGTATAGGGATTGGGCCCAAGTATCGAATGTTTGTCTGAAGTTGTGGTCACTCAGTCTGCCATTCAGGGAGCTCAATAAATCTGCTGAAAGTGAATCTAACTCGACACGGAACTTTTCGAGAATTGGATACCAATTCTCATCATAATTCACCGGAATCCTGCCGAGGCATATAGCTAGCACATCTTTAATAGATTCTTTAAACTGGCCCAGTACTTGGTCTGCTTCTCCGTTTGGACCAAATTGGCCGATCGCTCTTTTACCGTTCTCTAGGAGACAATACTTTATATGGGTAAAGTCTGGCCTCAGACAAAACACACATAGTTCCTCAGCATTAGTAATACTGAATATCTTTGGTGCTTGAGGTTCCCACTTCTGTGAGTTGAGTACGTACTTCCTAGCTTGATCCCAATATCTTGGGCTAAGAACATCTTGGCGTGTCTTCTTTACCTCGATCACCAATATCTCACGTGCGGCATCATTCAGTACGAATAGGTCTCCGCGGTTTTCGTGTGGATCCCACCTGACCCTGTAATTATTGAGGCCCAGTTCGCCCAGGGCAATTTCTACCTCCGCTTTTATTGCCTTCTGATATTCGCTCTCATGGAGAGACGGCGTCAAAGTAACCATTCAGCTGCTTACCTCTCGTTTACGGCTCAATCGGCTAGTCATTATCTGTGTCTCAGTTTGTTTAACTGGCTCGAGTAACTCATCAATGTCAAGGAATTTAAACACCAACTTGTCTATCTCACGTACAGCCTGTTCCATAGTTTTGCTATCCTCGGATCTATCATCCATCTTGGTCAACCGTACGCCTGCTTCTGATAATTTTTGAACAAGCTCCTTTGGTGCAGAAGTCAAATCTGGCACCAATAGGTCAGCGAGTTCATACACCTGCACCTTCAATAGGCCCGAACCTTGGGTACGGCCGCAAGTCTCAAGTAGATACTTGGTGAGAGATGAATTGAGCACCGCTAGCATAGAATATTTATCTAGGTCTGAGATGATATTGTGAAAGTTGTCTGTTGTTGCCAACTTAGAGTCATTTATATAGAATTTTTTATTGTTTCTAATCACATAGCTGAATACTATTTGCCCGACCCGGTTCGGTTTCTGTATGTACCACCCCTCCTTGTCCACTTGGATAGAATTACTCATGGATTTATACTTTATCGGCTCTTTAAGTATCTCGCTCTCTATGTATGACAAATATTCTAATACACTGTCTGCTTCCATTTGTTTCCGTAGTTCAGACTTTCGCTGTGTCACTTGCAAGAAGAAGGTTCTGTATGTACAATTCGAAGTTGCCAAGCTCCTGACTGTCTTTGGGTCCTTTAATACTGGAATTAGATACCGTCCGGCTATTCCGAGGCGTTTTATGTCATTAGTATTGAGAATGAAGAACTGGGTAGAAAGTGGTACAAAACCCCTAAAAACATGTGTCATGGTCTTTAATGGCTTTAGCTTCGGGTTGTTTACTAACTCTTCGTGAAAACTCGGCAAGTAGAAGTATTTTTCCCATTTACCATCAACATACAGATCGGCCTGTCTAATCTCATAACGGCTCACAAATCCAGCATTCCGTGTCTTCGTTTCTGTAGCACTTATCAGTTCTGACAGGGGTGCCTTGTTTTTCAACCTCACGAACTTAACAACGTTGTCATCTCGTAGTGATTTATTTGATGACGCTGTCGCTTTTTCCAACAGAATGATGCAACTTCCGATCAGCGCGTCCTGAAAAGCTTCTCTATCAAAATCTATGATGTACTTAATCCGAAAATTATCTAGGAAGAACCTCTGTAACAATCGTCCAGATCTGGTGTACAGCCAGGAATTGTAAGTAATAGCTGCGATCCTGCCCTCTTCTTTTATAAAGTTTGACAGATGTAGGAAGAAATAGAAGTACAGGTTGGCCTTTTTTGATAGATACTCAGAAGGAACGTGCCCCGCGAGTGCTTTTTGCAGATTATCTTTCCTAAGGTTCTCCGGCATACTCGCCGAAGATAGCCCTTCCTGCCGAACATAAGGCGGATTCATCATGGCAAAATCATAGGTACCTTCTCCTCCATGAAAACCAAAGAAATTACCTAGATGCAAGTTATAGAACCTATCGTTGCCATCGATGAGTCTCTTGTACTGTCTTAAGCCCTCAATGAACGACATGGGATCAGTCTCGACACCTGTTATCTGCTCCGTGATACCTTTTGTTCCGCCGTGTTTTAACGCTATCAACCTCTTGACCATTGTCGTGATAAATATACCCTTGCCAAAACAGGGTTCGATACCCTTATCTGTTGGCTCTTTTATACATAGTGCCGCCATATAGTCCGCGATCCAGTCCGGTGTGTATACTTGGCCCAGTAACCTCCTCCGAATAGGTTCCTCCATCCGAAGAATGTTGTCAAACATATCCTGAGTCTGTAGGCTATCCTGGATGATCTGGAATCCATAATCTCCTTGAAGATGCTTAATCCGTCGGAGGTCCATTCTTTCTGTTTCATGAACTATGGTCGCCATTTGCGCTCTACCCCTAAGATACATTCGCATAGAAGTTGATATGTAGTTACGGCCACTCAGGCCTATGTTCATAATCTAAAAGATGTCAGATATGGTCTTAGCTTTAAGCAACTTGTTCATGGATGTATAACGAGGTGATTGTGGCGCCTTGCCTTTGCCCGGCTGATCCAATTTAATGGAACCAATCTCTTGAGCTGGTTCAGCGAATTCCAAGCAGTATTTCCCCGTATCCTGCCAGGGGATTATTCTGCTCACTGAAGCCAAATGTGTTATGGCAGAAACAGGAGCGACTCTATAAGCAGCAATGTGTTTTATCTGCGGGATCATGCTGCTGTGGATTCTAATGGCGTACCACCGGTTCTCTCCTACAAAGGTCTCCTGAAATCCATCTTCACGAGCAGGAACTACAATGGTATCTAGCTCCGCAATATCGGTCGCCATCCTACCTGCTTTAGTAATCACCTCATCGACATCCTGAAGGAAGGGATTAAACCTGTAAGCTCGATTTCCGTCACCATCTTGGTAAGTAACAAATTCAATAATCTCTACAGGGAAACTGAACTGCTTTAATACTGAATGAAGTTCCTCCGTATCCTCATCGATAATGACCACGGCCTGAAATGGAACCTCAAATACCAGGTAATCAAGCAAGTTATCCAAGTTTCTGTACCCTTTTTCCTTAGCATAGTTCTCACAAGCTTCCGAAATGTCAGTACGTTTTGATATCTCTTCGAATAGAACTGTTTTTAGCTGCCGTCCAGCCTGCCTATAACTGTGAGAGAACTCCAGCATCTGTACACCAATATGTTTGAACAAGTCATGTTGTGCGAGTTCATTCTCGACAACGAAGAGGCGCGGCTCATTCCTTCTTAGATCGATGAGATAGGCATCGGGAATGTTAGATTTCTTCCCCTTTCCGATACGGCGTTTGCAGTCGATATAATACCGACCTTCCCCGAAAATGAGCCTAGCATTAGCTTTGATGGCTTGTTCGAAATCATCTTCGCTATCGGGAGGAATCCAATCGAATACTCCGCTTGTCGTCACTATCCGCATTTCTCACATCCCTCACGGGTAGCATACTTAATTTATATATTACCACTAGCATCGAAAAGTAGCCAGTAGTCTACCAAAGCTTGTTTCATGCAAAGACAAAAAAGGAACCGGGGAGCCCCTGGAAGAATAGGTATATTGAATCATTTAATGTTGAGAAAGATTATAAGATTGATGTTGATTTCAAGGAACTCGCTTCATCTTCACTTCTTACTTCTTTGACGGCGGATTGTTACCTCTTCCTCCACCTGATGGGCTACCAGATCTGCTCGGCCAATTAGGATTACCACCTTTTCCACCGCCTTTACTACCACCGCTCCCTTTTCCACCGCTTTTACTACCACTACTTCCTTTACTCATTATAACCTCCTTTCTTAATCTATTTAGATTAGTTTTCTTGCTTTGGATTTTTCGCCATTTCCCAAACGGCTATTACATAGGACGTCCAGCCACGCTCATAGTCATGTTCAGCTTTTTGACGATAGTTATACTCAAGTTCTAATTCAGATTGTCTCTCAAACCATTCTTTGTGTTCACCTGCCCTTTCCCCGAATGACTTCGTTCCTGGTAATATTGGGGCCATCCATGTTCCGGGTATTCGTCCAAGCCGCTTGCCGTTTTTTAGGTTATGAATAAAGATCTCGAAGTTCTTTAGAGAGGCTAGCTGAACCCAGATCTTAGCGTCTTCTTGTCCGATAGCTCCCCAGTCTACTTCATAACTCTCAATCTCTTGCCGGAGCCTGTATGCTATATCCTCCATACTGTCTTGAACTGCCCGCTCTCTAGCACGCTCATAGTTTTCGACCCAAGTTTGAACCGCTTCACGACAGACTTGTGAGAAGTTAACAACTTGCTTGAGTGGTTTCATTCTTTTAACCAAATCATTTGGAACATTGATTCCTAATCTCATTTGTGTCACCTCGCTATGTATGTCTTACATTAATAAAGCATACCATATATAATAAACATATGTCAATAGTTAAACATACATTATTTTAATAAATATGATTACCTATGTGGATAGTCCTTTTCAAATTTAGACACAGCTTGTGCCTGAATCACCATCTTTGATAAAAAGGTCCGCTGATAATCACGCCTAATGCCTAGGCGTGAAACAAATAGGTAAAAAAGGAACCTTCTTAAGAGGCAACACAAAGCCAGATTGCTGATATGTTGTGAGGAACGGGTTATTTCCCGTGAAGAAAGGGAGTGAGCAGAATCCAGACATACTGCATGAAGTGTCGT